>OIXH01000109.1_pt1 | contig 100862 bp, 90 predicted proteins | sample 1587741 | NCBI WGS metagenome assembly OIXH01 (sample SAMEA3888916, study PRJEB22519) | human gut metagenome | biome: human gut; feature: human-associated habitat; material: faeces | place: Denmark | collected 2011 | reverse complement strand
GGGCGGTACCGACTATTCGGGCGGCGAGGCGGGGGAGGACGACAAGGTGCCCCGCTTCGTGGGGATCAACGCCGATTCCCTTCGGAACAATGAGCAGCTGAGCGAGCGGTACGAGCTTGTGTTCGAGGAAAAGTTCAACGACGTCTACGAGCCGGGCGTGGTCTGCGACCAGCAGCCGGTCGAGGGCACCAAGATGCCCAACCGCGGCCGGGTGACCATCTACGTCTCCAAGGGCCCCGAGCTGATCGAGATGCCCGCGGTGGTGGGGATGCCGATCGAGGACGCGATCATGGCGCTGACCGACCTGGAACTCAACTACCAGGTGATCGAGGTCTACGACAAGAGCTACGAGCCCGACGTGATCGAACGCGCCGAGCCGGAGCCGGGCACCCAGCTCAACAAGGAGAAGGACACCGTGTTCCTCTACATCCGCAAGGTCGTGATGGAGGAGAGCAGCAGCTCGGAGGACGAGCGGGACGACCGGGAACGGTCCGCCTCGCGGGTCATCACCTCCCGCAAGAGCAGCACGGATTCGGATTCCTCCCGGCGCCTCAAGCCGAGGGAGGAGTAGGGAAGGCTTTCTGGGAATGAGTCAGCCGTTTTGGCGGCGGAATGGAGCGATAAGATGAAAACTGCATTTTCGACTTTGGGTTGTCCCGGCTGGTCGTGGGACGAGATTTTCGCCACCGCGAAAGACCTGGGGCTGGACGGCATCGAGGTCTGCCAGCGCATCCGTGAGCGCAGCAATGTGCCGATCATCATGCTGACCGCCAAGGGCGAGGATATGGATAAAATCCTCGGGCTTGAGTACGGCGCGGACGATTACATGACCAAGCCGTTTAACATTCTGGAAGTCAAGGCGCGGATCAAATCCATCTTCCGGCGCAGCCAGCCGCAGGCCGAGGTGCATGAGGAAAAGCGCGTCATCCGGGTGCACGATCTGGAGGTCAACTGCCAGAACCGCACCGTGGTGCTCGGCGGCCAGCCCGTTCGGCTGACGGCCAAGGAGTTTGATCTGCTTCAGCTCCTGATTACCCACCGCGGCAAGGTTTACAGCCGCGAGGCGCTGCTGGAGACCGTGTGGAAATACGATTACATGGGCGACATGCGCACGGTGGACGTGCACATCCGCCGTCTTCGGGAAAAGATCGAGCGGGACAGCGCGGGTCCCGAGTTCATCCTGACCAAGTGGGGAGTGGGTTACTATTTCACCGACAAGGATTAACCCGTTCCATTCCGTCCGCACCAAGCTGCTCGCGTCGCTGGTGCTGGTGATCGGCGCGACGTTTTATCTGGTCGCTTTTTCGACGGTGCGGCTGGTCGGCGACGCGCTGTTTTCCGACGCGATTCGCAGCCACGCGGCGCAGACGCAGAACCTCGCCGCCGCGTTGGGCGAAAAGCTGGGGAGCGACACGGCGGATGCGTTTCATCAGCGGCTTTTGCAGGCGGCCAGCCAGAGCGGCGGCCGCCTTTTGGTTGTGGACGCGGATGGAAAGGTGACGTATGACACGTTTGGCGAGCGCTGCGGCACGCTGCTGGCGCTCGGCGAGGTGCGCTCCGTTTTGCGCGGCGAAAAGGATGCGGATTACGGCTTCCACCTGCGGGACGGCGCGGGCAAGACGCAGGCGCCGTCCGTGCTGGACGCGCTGACCGGGCGCGATATTTCGCGCGTGTGGGTCGGCTGCTTCGTGTCGCCGCTGGAGGCGGACGGACAGCGAACCGGCGCGCTGCTGCTGCTGACGGACGTGCAGGAGACGGTGGATTCGCTGATCTCCGTGCGCGACCGCATGGCGTTCATCTTCCTGCTGGCGCTGACGGCGGTGCTGGTGCTGGCGGGGCTGATCTCCCGCATCGTGACCCGGCCGGTCGCGGAGCTCTCCGGCGGCATCGAGCGGATGAGCAAGGGCGACTATGAATACCGTGTCCACGTGCAGGGCAAGGGCGAAATGGCGCAGCTCGCCGCCGCGTTCAACCAGATGAGCGAGCAGGTGCACAACCTCGACGAGGCGCGCAACCAGTTTGTCTCCAACGCATCGCACGAGCTGAAAACGCCGCTGGCGACGATCAAGATTCTGGTGGAATCCATGATGTATCAGGATGACATGGATCCGCAGCTCCGCAGGGAGTTTCTCGGCGATATCGACAAGGAAATCGACCGCCTTTCCTCCGTCGTCGGCGATTTGCTGACGCTGGTGCACATCGACAGCCACAAGCTGCGCCTGCGCCGGGAGATGATGGTGCTGGCCGACACGGTGCGCGAGACGGCCGCGCGTCTCGGCCCGCTGGCGAAAAAGCGCGGTCAGCAGATTGTCGTTCACATTCAGGATGAATGCGAGATGTTCGCCGACCCCGGCAAGCTGGCGCAGGTCTGCTATAACATCATCGAAAACGCCATCAAATACACGCCGGACGGCGGAACGATCACCGTTTCGCTCGCCAAGGCCGGGCGCGACGCGGTGCTTGAAATCGCCGACACGGGCGTGGGAATCCCCGAAACGGATCTGCCGCACGTGTTCGACCGATTCTATCGGGTGGACAAGGCGCGTTCCCGCGAGACGGGCGGAACGGGGCTCGGCCTGTCCATCGTCAAGCAGATTGTGCGCCTGCACGCGGGCACGGTGACAGTGGCTTCCGAATACGGCAAGGGCACGACGTTCACCGTGCAGCTTCCGGTGAAATAAGCGGGAGGGGAAGCGATGAAAAAAGCAATCGTATGCGCGCTGGCGGCGCTGGCGCTGGTCGCCGCCGCGCAGCCCCTCGAAGAGCGGGCGAAAGCCCTGCTGGAGCGGAAAAGGGAGACGACCGCCGCCGCGCCCGGCGTGACGTTTGAAACGCAGCTGGGCGTGAAGCAGGAAAGCAGCCTGCTGGACGTCACCCTCTATTTCCGTTACGGCGAAACGAATCTGCTCGGCGCGGTCGGCGCGAAGCTGGATATGCGGCGCGAGGAGACGGTGGCGCAGAGCATCGTCGAGGCGCTGCTGACCGGGCCGGATGCGGCGCACGACCGGCTGAGCGGCCTTTTCCCGCAGGGCACGTCGGTCATCTCCGTGCAGAGCGAGGGCGACACGGCGTTTGTCACGCTCAATCAGGCGTTCCTCGGTATTCCGGACGGCGCGCCCGCCGATTGGGAGGATTTGGCCGACTGGCAGACGGAGGCGACGCTTCGCCGCAGGCTGGCGTTTCAATCCATCGTGCTGGCGCTGACCGAGGACGGGCGCTATCAGCGCGTGCAGCTCTATGTGGCGGGGGGCGACGACGAGGTGCCCCGGCGCATCCCGCTGTATTGGTTTGACCAGAGCGTGACGGACGCCAACGTGATGCTGGCGGCCTGCGCGCGCGACGAGCAGGCAATGCTCACGCCCAAGAGCGCGCTGAAGCTGATGCTTGGCGCGTGGCAGAAGCAGGATTGGGAGGCGCTGTATGACTTCCTCCTGCGCGAGGAAGAAACGCCGACGCTCAGCGGGTTTGAAACGCAGATGCGGGAGACGAACGTGCAGCTCATGTCGTTTGAATGTACGGGCGGCACGGTCAGCCTCGACGGCCAGCGCGCGACGGTCGTGCTGGACGCGGCCATTCACAGCGACGAGGGCGGCGACGCGCAGATCGTGCGCGAATCCGTCTCGCTCGTCCGGCAGAACGACAACTGGTGCATGGCGCTGACGACGCTGGAATCGCTGATGATTCGCGACTGACAAAGGAGAGCCGATGAAACACAAAAAACGCGGCCTTGCGCTGCTGCTCATGCTGACGCTGGCGCTGCTCTGCGGCTGCGAGGGCACGGTGAGCGAAAGGCCGATGGAGGATATTTCCGCGCTGACGATCGAGCCGGGAGCGGACGCGCCGATGGCGGACACGTTTGCGGATCAGACGCAGACGGTGACGCTCTATCTGCTCTCCCCGAACGGCGAACGGCTGGTTCCGGTTCCGGCCGAGGTGACGATGCGGGCGGGCGAGAGTCTGGCGCAGGCGGCGCTGACGGCGCTGCTGGCCGGGGCGAAGCTGGAACGGACGGATGCTTCGTGGCCGATGAGCGGCGAGGGCAGAGCGCCCACGCTGTCCGTATCGGCGGGCATTGCGACGGTGAATCTGCCGGCGAAATACCGCGCGCTCGAACCGCAGACGCTCTTCGCCGTGCGTCAGGCCGTGGCCGATACGCTGGGCAGCCTGTCCGGCGTCACATCCGTCAACGTGCTCGTCGGCGGGCGGGAAGAGGGGCTTGACCTCGGCGCGACAACGCCCGTCGGCACGCTCACGCGCGTTGACGATCTGGACGTGCAGGGACGCTACAAGCGGCTGGACGAGCAGCGCCTTTCCGGCGCGGGCTACACGCGGCTGACGACGCTGTTTTTCCCGTCGGCAGACGGCATGCTGCTGCTGCCCGCGGTGCGAACGCTTTCCTATGACGCGGGCGCGGCGCCGATCGACTGCCTGTATACGGTGCTCGAGGCGCTGGGCAGTGTCGCCGCCGACGCGCTGATGATGCGGCATGTGCCCGAACCGATGGGCTATATCGCCGAAATGCCGGAAATCGTGCGGATGGAGGGCGGCGAGCAGGCGATTGAAATCCGCTTTTCGGGCGAGCTGACGCGGGCGCTGGCGGATGCGGAACTGCCGCTGGGCGTGTATCTGGGCATGCTGACGCGGACGCTGATGGGCGTTGTGCCGGGCGTGGACGGCGTGCACGTGCTGATCGACGACAGGGCGGTTTCGGCGCTGGGCGAGGCGGACACGCCGGACGGCTCGACGGTGAGCTTTCAAAACGAGCTGATGGAAAGCGACGATTTTTTGAGCTGGATCGGCGCGCCGGTCGTCTTTTACGACGAGGCGGAGCAGAGCGGGAAGCTGGTTCGCGTTCGCTGCGTGATGCGGGAGCGGGAGCAGAACCGTCCGCGCGCGCAGCTTGAAACGCTGTTTTCGCGCTGGAACGAGGAAAACGCCTCGGCGGGCGACATCCTCGCCGCGTCGGTGGAGGCGGAAAACGTGGTGGTCAACCTGTCGGCGCGCTTTGGAAGCTGGCTGCAAACGCTGGAGGCGGACGCGGCGCGCGAGCGGGTCTACGCGATGGTCAACACCCTGACGCAGGGGCGGAGACAGCAGGGCGTGATCTTCTTTTTTGACGGCAAGCAAATCGACGAGCTGAGCGGCGGCCTGTGCATGCGCGGCCGGCTGCTGCGGAATCCCGGAATGGTGGTGGACGGCGATGGATCAATGGGCGTTCTTTGACGAAGTGAAGGCGGGGACGGTGCGCAATGCGTATCTGTTCTACGGGCCGGAGGCCTATATCCGCAAAAGCGCGCTGACGACGCTGCAAAAAAAGCTGCTGACGCCGGGGCTGGAGGATATGAACTGCACGTTCATGCAGAACCCGACGGCACAGCAGATTGTGGAAAACTGCGAAACCCTGCCGATGCTGGGCGATTGGCGGCTGGTGATCGTGCAGGGACTGGCGCTGCTGGAAAGCGGAAAGGCCAAGGACGAGGCGCAGGAGAGCAAGACGCTCGTGGATTACATCGGGCGCGTGCCGCCGAGCACCTGCCTCGTCTTCGAGTGCGAAGCGCCGGACAAGCGGAAAAAGCTCTGCCAGACGCTGATGAAGCTGCCGGGGGCGGTCTCCTTTGACGCGCTCAGCGACGCGCGGCTGACGCAGTGGATGAACCAGACGCTTCGCCCGATGAAAAAGAGGATGGACGCGAACACCTGCGCGCGGCTGGCGTTCACCAGCGGGCGCGACCTGACGATGCTCAACGGCGAATTGCAGAAGCTGGCGGCCTACGTCGGCGAGCGGGAGACGATCACGGCGGAGGACGTGGAGCAAATCGCGACGCACACCGCGGAATGCACCGTGTTCGCGATGGTGAACGCGCTGGTGGACGGGCAGGCGGAGCGCGCGTTTTCGCTGCTGAACGTGCTGCTGGAGGGCGGCGAGCAGCGCATCGGCGTGCTGGCGCTGATTACGCGGCAATACCGCCAGATGCTCTACGCCAAGGATATGCAGGAGAGCCGAACGCCGCAGGCGCAGATGGCCAAGGCGCTGGGCGTGCCGCCCTTCGCCCTCAGCCAGTTGACCCGGCGGGCGGGCAGGCGCACGATGGCGCAGTTGAAAAAGCAGTTGGCGCTCTGCGTGAACGCGGATTTTGACATCAAGCGCGGCGCTGTCCGCGAGGAAGCGGCGCTGGATCGGCTGATGCTGGCGCTGACGGAAAAATAAGAAGAACGCGCAAAATCCCTTCCGGCATACGATGGATGCGGGAGGGATTTTGTATGAAGAAAAAGACGGAGAACGTCGTCTTCCGGGCGGCGCTCGAACCGCTGGAAGCCGCGGCGATCAAGGCCAAGGCGCCCGCGCCGCGCGGCGCGCTGCATCAGGCGAAAAGCGTCTGGCAGCGGCTGGAGGGAACGGGCGGTCAGCGGCAGAAAATCTGGGTCAGATAGACATAGCCGTTTTCGTCCAGCGCCACGCCGACGCCGACCTTGGTATAGCCCCGGCTCAGGATGTTGCGCCGATGGCCGGGCGAGGAGATCAGCGCCGCCTGCGCCTTTTCGATGGTCGCATGATGGGCGATGTTCTCCCCGGCTGCGGTATACGCATAGCCCAGTTTGGAGAGCATATCGCGCACGTCGCCGTATGTCGGGGAAACATGCGCGAAATACCGATTGTCGCGCATATCTTCGGATTTGAGGCGCGCAATGCGGCTGAGCGCCGGATCAATCGTCAATTCCGCCAGATTATAATTTGACCGATCCAAATTCAGCAGATTTCCTGCGATTTGCTCTTGCGCAGTCACAGAAGCTGTTGTATAATGTGCCTCGAATGTGGATGCCGCCAGAATCCCGCTCGCGGGAAGCGAGAGGGCGAGGGTCAGCGCCGCCAGCGCGGCGGCCTTTTTTAAGCGCGGATTCGCTCGGTTTGTCATGGGTGTTCCTCCTTGGATTCAGAATGGGGGGATGCCAAGGGCAGTATAGCGGAGCGGAGCGCGCAACGCAAGAAATTTGGCAGGCGGCGGCCAAGGAAATAATATGCAAGGTATCAGGAGGATGGCCTATGGGCTTTATTAAATGTCCGAGATGTGAACTCAATTACATCCGTGAAGAAGAGCAATACTGCCCCGTCTGCAAGCGCGAAATGAAGGGCGAGTCGCACGACGATCCCTTTGAGCTCTGCTCGATCTGCAACGAAAACCCGGTGATGCCGGGCAAGGACGTCTGCTATGCGTGCTACAAAGAGATGAACCAGCATCAGAGCGGCCGCCGCGACGACGAGATGGAGGACGCGGAGCCCACGGAGGTCAGCCTCGGCATGGAGGACGTTTCCGAGATGGAGGAAATCGAGCTGGACGGCCTGCCGGAGGATATGCCCGAGGAAATCGGCGAGCAGATTTCGCTGGAAGAAGAAAAGAGCAAGGAAGCCGAAGACGACGAGGACGACGAAGAGGATTCCTGAGCTCGGATACAAGAGGTGAACGGTGAGCATTTTTGCAATCGGCGATTTGCATCTGCCGGGCGGCGACAAAAAGCCGATGGATGTTTTCGGCGCGCATTGGGAGCGGCATTTTGAGCGGATTTGCGCGGACTGGCAAAGCCGCGTGAAGCCGGAGGATATCGTGCTGATTCCGGGGGATATCTCCTGGGCGATGCAGCTCGGCGACGCGCTGAACGATCTGCGCGAAATTGCCAAACTGCCGGGCACGATCCTGCTGCTGCGCGGCAACCACGATTACTGGTGGTCGTCGCTCAGCCAGCTCCGCGCCTGCCTGCCGGAAAACATGCACGCCGTGCAGAACGATGCGTTTGACGCGGGCGAGTGCGTGTTCTGCGGCACGCGGGGATGGACGATCCCGCTGGGGCAGAACGCCGCCGCGCAGGATGAAAAGCTCTATCGCCGCGAGGCGCTGCGGCTTGAAATGTCGCTGAAGGACGCGGCGCGCATCGCGAACGGCCGGCCGATTTTTGCAATGATGCATTATCCGCCGCTGCTGCCGGAAACGGCGCGTCAGGGGACGGAGTTTACGCGGCTGCTGAGCGAATACGGGGTCAAGCGCTGCGTCTACGGCCATCTGCACGGGCAGAGCGTTCAGCGCGGCTTCAGCGGGTCATACCGCGGGGTGCGATACGATCTGGTTTCCTGCGACGCGCTGGGCTTTGCACTCAAGGATGTGTCGCTGGAGGCGGCGGAAGGCTGACACGCTAAAACAAGTAAAAACAGGGGTGTTTCTCTCTCAAGCAGAGGGAAACGCCTTTTTTAATGCGTGAGAATTTACCGAAACGATTCATCAGGTTCATATTTTCGCCATGAAATTCCATTAAAATGGCCGCCGTAGTCAATCAATACGAACCGGGAGGATGGATTTCATGGGCGAAAAGGATATGCATGAATCTAAACTGAACGCGGCGCAGCCTGCGCGGCACCCCAGGAAGAAAAAGCGCGGCAGGGCGGGCAAGGTCATCCGCAAAACGGTGAAAATCGTCGTCGTGCTTGTGCTGGCGGTCGGCGCGGGGCTGTTCGGCCTCAAGGCCTATATTGGCAAACAGGCGGAGGAAAACCAGGGCGAAAGCTATTCCCGCGCGGCAGTGACCCGCGGCGCGATGGAGGAAACCGTTTACGGCACGGGCACGACCGCCGCGCGCAACCAGACCCATGTGCTTGCGGGCGCGGACGGCACGCTGACCGACCTGCGCGTGAGCGTCGGCGACGAGGTGAAGGCAGGCGACATTCTGGCCGTGCTGACCAACGCCGATCTGGACGACGAAATCACCGATCTGGAGTTTGACCTTTGGGAGCTGGACGATACCATTCTGGACACCGGCACGGGCTCGAAGGTCACGGCGGTGGAGGCTCCGGCGGCGGGGCGCGTGATGGCGGTTTACGCAGGCGTCGGCGACGATGCGCTGGCGGTGTTCCGCCGCGAGGGCGCGCTGGCCGTCATCTCCACGGACGGGCGCATGAAGGTCGAGCTGAGCGGCGTGGACGCGGGCGCGGGCGTGGCGCTGAACGATAAGCTGGTCGTCACCGGCGAGAATTTCACGGCGGAGGGCACGGTTGTCGATTTGACGCGGCAGGGTACGTCGCTGACCCTCACCATTCAGAATGACAGCCTGCCGATGGGCGAAACCGTCTCCGTCGCGACGGCGGACGGCGTGGCGCTCGGCACGGGCACGCTGGCGGTCAACAAGCCGATGGCCGTTTCCTCCTACGGCGGCACGATTGAAAGCGTGCGCACCGAGGTGGGCAAGACCGTCAAGCGCGGCGACACGCTCTTCAAGCTGACGGATTCGCCGATTACGCTCAAGCTCGAAAACCTGCGCCTGCAGCGCGAGACGGCCAGCAAATCGCTGGAGGACGCGAAGGAGCGGCGCGAGAACCTGATCGTGCTTGCGCCGTGCGACGGCACGATTGCCACGCTGGATGTGAGCGAGGGCGACGAAATCGCCAGCGGCGCGCTGATGTGCTCCATCCTCGAGGGCGAGGATATGAACCTGACCATTGCCGTGGACGAACTGGACGTGGTGGAGGTCGCCGTCGGCCAGAAGGTCAAAATTACGGTGGACGCGCTCTCCGACGCGGAGATGGACGGCGAGGTTTACAAAATCGCTCCGGTCGGCAGCAATTCCGGCGGTGTGACGACCTACGACGTGGAGCTGACGTTTGACGCGGCGGGCAGTGGCGTTCGTTCCGGCATGAACGCGACGGGCGAAATCACGGTCGCCTCGGCGGAGGACACGCTGTATGTGCCGGTCGAGGCGCTGATGACCATTGGCGACGACACGTATCTGATGGTGGAATCGAGCGACGGGCAGACGATGAGCATGTCGGACGCTTCGGGCATGACCCCGCCGGATCACGCAGACGTCAGCGGCATGACCCCGCCGGACGGCGCGACAGGCGGCGGGCAGAGCGATGCGTCCGCCGACGGCGAGACGACCCAGCGGCGCGGACGCGGCGACTTTGCCGCGCAGCAGGCGGAAAAGACGGGCGGCAACGCGCTGACCAAGGCGGTTTCGGCGGTGAAGGCGTGGCTCTACGAGGGTGTGAATACCGACAGCCAGCCGGTCAGCGGAACGCTGGTCAAGGTGGAGACGGGTATGCAGAACGACGATTACGTTGAGATTCTCTCCGGCGTATCGGAGGGCGACGTCGTGCTCTACACCGCCAGCAGCACGAGCACATCGTCGAGCATGATGATGGGCATGAGCATGATGAGCATGGGCGGCGGCAGCGGCGGAAGCCGCGGAGGCAACGGCGGCATGGGCGGCGGCCCCGGCGGCTTTTAAGGAGGAATATGGATGATTAGAATGAAAGGAATCCGCAAGGAATACCGCATGGGCGATTCCGTGCTGGCCGCGCTGGACGGCGTGGACATCCACATCGAGCCGCACGAGTTCGTTTCCATCATCGGCCCGTCCGGGTCGGGCAAATCGACGCTGATGAACATTATCGGCTGCCTCGACACGGCGGACGAGGGGACGTATTACCTCGACGGGCAGGAGATCGAGGCCTATACCGAGGATGAGCTGGCGGACATCCGCGGGCGCAAGATCGGGTTCGTCTTTCAGCAGTTCAACCTGCTGCCCAAACTGACGGCGCAGGAGAACGTCGAGCTGCCGCTGATTTATCAGGGCATGAGCGCCGGAAAGCGCCACGCCCGGAGCGAGGAGGTTTTGGAGCGCGTCGGCCTGCTTGACCGCATGGATCACAAGCCGACCGAGCTTTCCGGCGGCCAGCAGCAGCGCGTGGCGATTGCGCGGGCGCTGGCCGGTCGGCCGTCCCTGCTGCTGGCGGACGAGCCGACGGGCAACCTCGATTCCCGAACGGGCGCGGACGTGATGCGCCTGTTCCACGAGCTGCACGAGGCGGGCAACACCATCGTGCTGATTACGCACGACGCGAAAATCGCCGCGCAGACCCCGCGCGCCATCCACATCCACGACGGGCGCGTGCTCGAACCGGCGGACGAAAACGAGGTGGTGATCTGATGCAGCTTGCGCAGACGGTTTCCATGGCGTTCAAGGCGATATCCGGCAACAAGGTGCGCGCGTTTCTGACGATGCTGGGCGTCATCATCGGCGTGATGAGCGTGATCGTGCTGATCGCCATCGGACAGGGCACGACGGCCTCCGTCACCGAATCCATCGCTTCGATGGGCACAAACCTGCTCACCGTCTCCATCCAGACGCGGCGCGTGGGCATGGGCATGCCGGGCGGCTTTGGCGGCGGCAGCTCGTCCGGAAAGGGCACGGTTATTTTGACGCTCGACGACATCCTCGCGCTGGAGGACGACGCATCCATCCGGTGCGTTTCCCCGACGACGAGCGGCAGCCTGACGGTCAAGGCGGGCAGCACAAACACCACCGCGACGGTGATGGGCGTGCTTCCGGCCTATGCGCAGATTGTCAATCAGGGCGTGCAGAGCGGCCGATACATCATCGACGCGGATGTGGACAACCGGAGCGCCGTGTGCGTCATCGGTCCGGATCTGGCGGAGGATCTCTTCGGCAACACGAACGTGGTCGGCAACACGCTGCACATCGACGGGCGCAAATTCAAAATCGTCGGCGTGCTGGAAAGCAAGGGCACGTCGATGGGCGGAAGCTCGGATGACAGGCTGATTCTGCCGTTCACGCTGGCGCAGCGCATGCTCGATTCGACGACGATCGCCTCGATCTACATTTCCGCCGTCGATTCGGCGAGCGTGGACGCGGCGCAGGAGGTTGTGGAGCGCTTCCTCTACAAGAAATATCAGAACGACAGCACGTATTCCGTTATGAACCAGACGCAGATGCTGGAAACCGCCAACGAGACGGCAAGCACCCTGTCGCTGATGCTCGGCGGCATCTCGGGCATTTCGCTGCTGGTCGGCGGCATCGGCATTATGAACATCATGCTTGTCTCGGTGACGGAGCGGACGCGGGAAATCGGGATTCGAAAGGCCATCGGCGCGAAACGTAAAAACATCCTGCTGCAATTTCTGATTGAATCCATCGTCATTTCCGGCATGGGCGGTTTGCTCGGCCTCGGCGCGGGCTATCTGCTGATGCGCCTGCTGGAGGATATGCTGGGCATGACGCTGACGATGAGCGCGGGCGTTGCGGAGCTGGCAATCGGGTTCTCGATGGCGGTCGGCGTGATCTTCGGCCTGTACCCGGCTGACAAGGCCAGCAAGCTCAAGCCGATTGACGCGCTGCACTATGACTGAACGCACGGGAGGCGGCACGATGCAGCAAAAAGAGAGCGCCGCAAGGCGGGCACTGAGAAAAAAACGGGCGAGAAAGCGGGCGATTCGCCTTGCGGCCGCGCTGGCGGCGGCGCTGGGCGCGCTGACGGTGTGCGTCATCCTGCCCGGCATGGACGGCGGGCAGGGCGCGGACGAGCCGAAGGCGCAGGAGCAGACCGCGACGGCGGCGCTCGGAACCATCGAAAAGACGGTGTTCGGCGCGGGAGAGGTGCAGCCCGCCAGCCAGCCCGGCGTATACGCGCAGACGGACGGCAAGATAGCGGAATATCTGGTCGAGGTCGGCGACAGCGTGAAGGCCGGGGACGTTGTGGCCAGACTCGAAAACGACGAGCTGGACGCGGAAATCGCGCAGCTTGAATACGACCTGCAGACGGCGCAGCAGGCGGTTCGCGCGACGCAGACCCACACGCAGTACGTCTATAAACAGCTCTACGACGACGAGGGCTACCCGCGCTTTGACACAGAAACGGGCGAGCCGCTGCTCGGGCAGTATTCAAACGAAATCACGATCCGCGCGCCCGCGGACGGACTGATTAAAGCCGTCTACATCGAAAAGGGCGACGACGCGCTGGCCGTCTACCGGGAATACGGCGCGGTGATGCTGCTCTCGACGGACGGCAAGATGAAGGTGGAGCTGAGCGGCCTTTCCGGGTCGCTGCTCGAATTGGGGCAGACGGTCGCGATTCGGGGCAAGGGGCTTGAAACGACGGGCAAGGTGGTCAGCCTGACGCGGCGCGGCACGGAAGCGACCATCGAAGTGGCCGGTGACGAATATGACATGGACGTCCCTGTGACGGTGTATACGCAGGCGGGGGAGACGGTCGGCGAGGGGACGCTTGAGATCAACAAACCGATGGCCGTTTCCGCCTACGGCGGCACGATCAAGGGGCTGCTGGTGAAGGTCGGCGACCGATGCGAGCGCTATGACGCGCTGGCGCGAATCGAATGGGACGAAATTCCGCTGTATCTGGATAACGCATCCGTGCTGCGCGATTACGACAAGGCGCTGGTTTCGCTGGAGGCGGCCTACCGAAAGCGGGACACGCTGGCGGTCACCGCGCCGTGCGACGGCGTTGTGGCGACGCTTGACGCGAGCAAGGGCGACAGCGTGACGGACGGCACAAAGCTGATGAGCGTCGTCGAGGCGGACGCGGGGCTGACGCTCACGCTGGCCGTTGACGAGCTGGATATCCGCTCCGTTCAGCCGGGACAGCGCGTGGCGCTCTCCGTCGATGCGCTGTCCGACGCGGCGCTGACCGGCGTGGTGCAGAAGATTGCGCCGCTGGGCGACGCGAGTTCCGGCGTGACGACCTACGACGTGACCGTGACGGTGAGCGGCGAGGATGAGCGCGTCAAGGGCGGCATGAACGTCTCCGGCGAAATCATCGTGAACGCCGAAGACGACGCGATTTTGATTCCGACGGACGCGCTGCAAAAGGACGACGCGGGGTATTGCGTGACGCTGGAAAGCGGGGAAACGCGTCGCGTGACGCTGGGCGTGATGACCGACGAGACAACGCAGATTCTTGACGGAATCGGCGTTGGAGAGACGGTGGTTTATTAAGGCTTTCCGTCACGCCTGCAAAGAGGGAGGCATAAATAAAGCCCCCTCTTCGAGGGAGCTGACCGGGGGGACGTTAACCGTTTCGTTTGCTTTCGCTGTACGCCATGACCTTCTCGCGCAGATCGACGGTGAAGGTATCAAACTCGGCCTGCGAAAGGGCGCGGGGATGGCTCATAACGATGAGCGCGTGGCCGTAGTTGGCCGCCTGATACGGCGGGTGAATGTGCGCGAAGCCGTTGGCGACGTAGCCGCAACGCTCGTAAAAGCCCTTGCGACGAATGGCGACGTCATCTGTGAGGGGGTCGATTTCCAGAATGATCGGCTTGTTCTTTTTCGCCAGTTCGGCGAGAATCAGCGTACCCAGACCGTGGCCGCGCATGGACGGCTCGACGCAGAAATGCTCCACATAGATATACGCGCCGAAATCCCAGTAGAGGATCAGACTGGCCAGCGCGCCATCCAGCAGGCAGAGATCGAAGTGATACAGCGGATCATTCATCACGGCCTGCTGATCCGGCCAGAGACGCAATTCATGCGCGGGAAAGCTCCGGCGGTACAGCGCCATGGCGGCGTCCATCAACGGGCCACTCGCGTCACGGCAGCGGCCAAAGGTCAATCCCATCAGAAAACCTCCTGCTCAATATCGCTTAAAAAAAGACAAATCAACCGGCATATAAACGGGTTAAGGACGATTGTATCGGTCGGCGGCGCGCTTGTCAAGAGCCATTTCGACAAAACGGGCGGGGCAAGTCGTCAGATCATGTGTGCAGAGGACATAAGGAAGGGCTGATTTCTTCCATAAGCGCCAAAATGTGCTCAAAATCGATGCGAAATTTCCTGCCGCGGTTGACATTAAATTGCCAGAAGGCTATAATAGAAAACGTGGAGAAATGTCTGCTTGCGACGATCCCTGCGCAGGCGGGCTTCTCACAGAGGCGTTAAACCTTGATTTACATAGGGAGGTTTTTACCAATGGCTAAGAAAATGACCGTTGACGGCAATACTGCTGTCAGCCACGTCGCTTATGCGTTCAGCGAAGTGGCAGCGATCTACCCGATCACCCCGTCTTCCCCGATGGCGGAAGTTGCGGATGACTGGGCTGCGCACGATCGCAAGAATCTCTTTGGTCAGACGGTCCGCATCGCGGAGATGCAGTCCGAAGCCGGCGCCGCCGGTGCCGTGCACGGCTCTCTGAAGGCCGGCGCGCTCACCACGACGTTCACCGCGTCTCAGGGCCTGCTGCTGATGATCCCGAACATGTACAAGATCGCCGGCGAGCTTCTGCCCTGCGTCTTCCACGTGAGCGCCCGTGCGCTGGCTTACCACGCGCTGTCTATCTTCGGCGACCACTCCGACGTGATGGCCTGCCGCCAGACCGGCTTTGCGATGCTGGCTTCCAACTCCGTTCAGGAGGCGGAGGACATGGCGCTCGTCGCCCATGTCGCCACGCTGAAGAGCTCCGTGCCGTTCCTGCACTTCTTCGACGGCTTCCGTACCTCTCACGAGATTCAGAAGATCGACGAGATCGCTTATGAGGACATGGCCAAGCTGCTCCCGACCGAGAAGGTTGCCGAGTTCCGCGCCCGCGCGCTGAATCCGGATCACCCGACCCTTGGCGGCACCGCGCAGAACCCGGATATCTACTTCCAGGGCCGCGAGGCTGGCAACAAGTACTACAACGCCGTTCCGGCGATTGTGGAAGAGGTCATGGACGAGGTCGGCAAGATCACCGGCCGCCCGCACAAGCCGTTTGACTACGTCGGCGCTCCGGATGCGGAGTACGTCATCGTGGCGATGGGCTCCGGCTGCGACGTTGCGACCGAGGCTATCAACAAGCTCAACGAGATGGGCGAGAAGGTCGGTCTGGTGAGCGTTCACCTGTATCGTCCGTTCTGCACCAAGCGCTTCGTGGATGCCATCCCGGCGACCTGCAAGCGCATCGCCGTGCTCGACCGCACCAAGGAGTCCGGCTCCCTGGGCGAGCCGCTTTACCTCGACGTCTGCACCGCCCTCGTCGAGGAAGGCCGCAAGATCGAGGTCGTCGGCGGCCGCTACGGCCTGGGCTCCAAGGAGTTCACGCCGACCCACGTTAAGGCTGTGTTTGACAACCTCAAGCTCGACGCGCCGAAGAACCACTTCACCGTCGGCATTGTGGACGATGTGACCAACACCAGCCTGCCGACCGGCGAGATCTTCAACGCCGCTCCTGCCGGTGCGATCAGCTGCAAGTTCTATGGCCTTGGCTCTGACGGCACCGTCGGCGCGAACAAGAACTCCATCAAGATCATCGGCGACCACACCGATATGTACGCGCAGGCGTACTTCGCTTACGACTCCAAGAAGTCCGGCGGTCTGACGGTTTCTCACCTGCGCTTCGGCAAGACGCCGATCCAGTCTCCGTATCAGATCGACGCGGCGGACTTCACCGCCTGCCACAACCCGGCGTATGTGACGCAGTACGACATGCTCTCCACCCTGAAGGATGGCGGCACGTTCCTGCTCAACTGCCAGTGGAGCGACGAGGAGCTTGACGCGAACCTGCCGGCTTCCATGAAGCAGCAGCTCGCCAAGAAGCACATCAAGTTCTACGCCATCGACGCGATCGATCTGGCCGCGAAGGTTGGCATGGGCAACCGCATCAACACCATCATGCAGGCCGCGTTCTTCAAGCTGGCCGACGTCATCCCCTACGAGCAGGCTGACGAGTACATGAAGGCGTATGCCAAGAAGACCTACGGCAAGAAGGGCGACGCCGTCGTGCAGAAGAACTGGGCCGCGATTGACATCGCGATCTCCGGTCTGCGCGAGGTGAAGGTCCCGGCCGAGTGGGCCAACGCGACCACCGGCGCTGTTGCGATGCAGGTCGAGGGCGACGAGTACTACAAGAACTTCGTCAAGCCGATCCTCGCGCAGGAAGGCGACAAGCTGCCGGTTTCCGCGATTGCGGCTGACGGCGTTGTGCCGACCGGCACCACCAAGTACGAGAAGCGCGGCATCGCCGTGAAGGTCCCGGCTTGGGACGTGACCAAGTGCGTACAGTGCAACCTGTGCTCTCTGGTCTGCCCGCATGCCGCGATCCGTCCGTACCTCGTGGACGAGGGCACCGCTCCGGCTTCCTTCGTCACCAAGAAGGCGCTGGGCAAGCAGTTCGCCGGCAAGGCGTTCCGCATCCAGGTTTCTCCGCTCGACTGCACCGGCTGCGGCAACTGTATCGACGTGTGCCTGGGCAAGTGCCTGACCCTCGAGCCGCTGGCCGAGCAGAAGGCTGAAGAGGCGAACTGGGAGTACGCTCAGACGATCCCGGAGGTCGATTCCACGATCCTCAACAAGGCGAACGTCAAGGAGAGCCAGTTCCTCAAGCCGCTGTTTGAGTTCTCCGGCGCCTGCGCTGGCTGCGGCGAGACCCCGTACGTCAAGCTCGTTACCCAGCTCTTCGGCGACCGCATGATGGTGGCCAACGCGACGGGCTGCTCCTCCATCTATGGCGGCAGCGCTCCGACCGTTCCGTACACCAAGAACGAAAAGGGCCAGGGCCCGGCTTGGGCGAACTCCCTGTTCGAGGACAACGCCGAGTTCGGCTTCGGCATGAACCTGGCGACCACGCAGCGCCGCGCCAAGCTGGCTGAGCTCGTCACCGAGCTGGCCGGTCAGGTTGAGGGCGAAGCGAAGGAGACCTGCGAGGCTTGGCTGGCCGCGATGAACGACGGCGAGGCGAGCAAGGCTGCTTCCGCGAAGCTGGCTGCGCTTGTTGAGGGCTGCGACAGCGACCTCTGCAAGGAAATCGCGTCCATGAAGGACATGATGATCAAGAAGAGCCAGTGGATCTTCGGCGGCGACGGCTGGGCTTACGACATCGGCTACGGCGGAGTTGACCACGTGCTGGCGCAGGGCGAGGACGTCAACGTGCTCGTTCTGGACACCGAGGTGTATTCCAACACCGGCGGACAGGCTTCCAAGTCCACCCCGACCGGCTCCATTGCGAAGTTCGCTGCCTCCGGCAAGAAGACCCGCAAGAAGGATCTGGGCATGATGGCGATGTCTTATGGCTACGTGTACGTTGCGACCGTCGCCATGAGCGCGAACCCGGCTCAGCTCCTGAAGGCCATGAACGAGGCCGAGGCTTACCATGGCCCGTCCCTGATCATTGCCTACGCGCCGTGCATCAACCACGGCATCAACATGGCGCACGCGCAGATGGAAATCAAGCGCGCTGTGGCCTGCGGTTACTGGCCGCTGTACCGCTACAATCCGGAGCTCGCCGAGCAGGGCAAGAATCCGCTGATCGTGGACAGCAAGGATCCGACCGAAAACTATCAGGACTTCATCCGCGGCGAGGTTCGCTACGCCTCTCTGGCGAAGCTGTTCCCGGCCAAGGCTGAGGAAGCTTACAAGATCAACGAGGAAGACGCGAAGCGCCGTCTCGAGACCTACAAGAAGCTGGCCGCCGAGTAATTTCGGCTGCGCCGCCTGAGCGGTAAAAACAATCAAAGCCCCGTTCTTTTCCGCAGATGCGGAGGGGAACGGGGTTTTTGTATGCCGAAAAGCGCGCCAAACCCGCCCAAGCGTGTCAAAAATTGACGAAAAAGTTAAAAATGCTTGCAACTCTGTGACAAAAACTTTATAATGGGCGTATACCATGAATGAGTTATCCCCATGCCAAAACGGGCGGGGTTAAGGAGGGTTTTACGATGGCCAGAAACCGCGATTATGATGACGGCGACTTTGACCAGCCGAAGCGCAGCAGCCCCTATCAGGATATGGACGGCGACGAATATGACGACGATTACGCCGACGACTATGAGGACGAGGACGAATACGCCGCTTCTAGCGTGAAAAAGGGCGCGAGAAAGGGCGGCGGAAGCGCGGGCGGGACGGTGAAAATCCTCGGCGGCGTGATTGTGCTGCTGGTCGTGATTTTGATTGCGCTGGTTGTCGTGCGCGCGGTCATCACCAACAAGCGAAACGCGAACGGCGGCGTGAAGCCGAGCGAATCCGTGAGCACGATTCCGGAGCAGACGACGAACCCCGCGCCGATCGTCTTCGGCCCGGTGGGGGACGCGACGGACGAGCCGACTGTAAGCGGCGGCGATGCGTACACCACGCCCGACAGCGACTGGAGCGCGGGCTTTGCGTCCCCCGACATGGGCGGCGAGGACGCGAACGACCCCGTGCCGGACGACACGGGATATGGCAAAACGGGCGATTTGGATATCGAAACGCCCGCGCCGGTGATTGCGACGGCTGAGCCGACGGCCACGCCGGACGTGACGGCGACGCCGCTGCCGATTATCCTGACCAACACGCCGACCCCGACGCCGGAACCGACGGCTACCCCGACGCCGTCGCCGAGCCCGACCCCCAGCCCCACGCCGAAGCCGAGCCCGACGCCTGTGGCCGAAATCGGGACGGGAACAGTGAACCGCGACGCCAAACTGCGCGCGGATGCGGTCGCCAACGCGAAGGTGAAAAAGACCATCAAAAAGGGCGAAAGCGTCACCATTCACGAGGCGAAAACGGATTCCACCGGCAAGCTCTGGTATTATCTGACCGTGGACGACAGCAAGGACGAGGGCTGGATGCGAGATTACGTCGTCACGACGAAGCAGAAGATTTCCGCCCCGACCCCGAGCGACACGGCGGAGGAAAGCGCGGCGGTCGGAGAGGAGACGGCGGATTCGACCGAGACGAGCGCGAATCAGGAAGTGATCGCGACGGCGAAGACGAACCGTGCGGCCAATCTGCGCCAGACGATGGGCGGCAAGGTGCTTGTGCAGCTCAAAAAGGGCACAAAGGTCAACATTTACGAGCAGACGACGGACAAAAAGGGCAACGTCTGGTATAAAGCGCAGGCGCAGAACGGCGAGAAGGTCGGTTATCTGCGCGATTACGTGGTGACGCTGGACAAGGGCGCGAGCACGACGGGCTCGAGCGCTTCGACGGCCGCCGCAGCGGAGGATTTGCAGGATCGCGAGGTCATCGGCAAGGCGACGACGAACCGCGCCGCGAACGTTCGCGAAGAGCCGCTGGCCAACGCGACGGTGGTTCGCCAGCTCGGCAACGGCATGGAGTTGCAGATTCTCGCCAAGTACGCGGGCGTGAAGGAAGAAACATGGTACGAGGTTGTGACGGCCTCCGGCAAGACGCATGGCTTTGTGCGGGATTACGTCGTATATGTGACGAAGCTCGATAAGAACGCGCCGACGCTGACCTACGAGAAATAAGGAAATACAGTAAATGAGCACCGGAATTTTGCACAAATTCCGATAACGGACGCGCAATGCGCGCCCCTACAACGTTGCGAAAAAAGCAGGAGCTGCTGAACAACTCCTGCTTTTTGCTTATTTCAACACGACATTCTTCGCGCCCAACATATCCGAAAGGGTATCCACCAATTCCTGCGTGGGCGAAACGAAGAGATTCTGCGGGGCGCGCAGCTTTGCGCCCGTGCTTTCGATGTAGAGCACAACGGGCTTCCGACCCGAAAAACGCTGCAATATCGGCTGAACCATGCCGATGGCGCTGTCGCTGGGCAGGCGCAGATAGAGCGTATTACCCGGTAAAAGCTGCTTGACGGCGGGGGAGAGCGCGCCGTTTTCGCTCATCTGGTCGAGCTCCGCATCGGTATAGAGCGGCTCGACGGTGTCGAGCATCAGCTTCGGCTCCTCCTCCTCGCGGATGGAGAGGCGGCCGCTCAGCACCACGGCCGTATCGGGCATCAGCTCGGTGGAAACGCGCTCAAGCACCCGCGGAAAGACCAGCGCTTCGATGGTGCCGGTCAGATCCTCAAGCGTGGCGAACCCCATCAGGTTGCCCGCCTTGGTGGCCTTCTGCCGCACTTCGGTGAGCATGCCGCCCATGCGGACGCGCTGACCGTCGAAGGAAAGGCCGTGATCCGGCGATTCCAGCAGCTCGGTCAGGCGCGCGGTGTTCATATCCAGCGCGGACAGGGCTTTGGAATAATCGCCCAGCGGATGGCCGGAAATGTAAAGCCCGGTCACGTTTTTTTCAAGGCTGAGCATCGTGCGGAGGTTGTATTCGGGGATGTCGGGCAGCGTGGGCTTCACCTCTTCGAGCAGGCCGTCGCCGAAGAGGGACATCTGCCCGGCCACGTTGCTGCGGCGGCTCTTTGCCGCGCCGTCCAGCGCGCTTTCATACACGGCCATGAGCTGGGTGCGCCTCGCGCCGGTGCAATCCATTGCGCCGGAGAGAATCAGCGATTCGACGACGCGCTTGTTGACCTGCTCGGAATCCATTCGCTGGCAGAAATCGAAGATATCCTTATACGGGCCGCCCTTGCGCCGCTGGGCGATAATGGAATCAATCGCCTTGTCGCCGCAGGACTTGATCGCGCCGAGGCCGAAACGAATGCCGCTCACGCCCTGCGCGTTCCGGCCGACGGAGAACTTGCGCACACTCTGGTTGATATCCGGCGGGAGAAGCGGAATTCCGTGCTTGCGGCAATACTGCGAATACGCCGCGACCTTTCCGCTGTCGGAAGAGACGGAGTTGAGCAGGGCGGCGAAGAACTGCACCGGGTAATGGCGCTTGAGCCAGCCGGTGCGCACGGCGACAACGCCGTAAGCCGCCGCGTGGGATTTGTTGAAGGCATAGGAGGCGAAGGCCGTCATCTCGTCGAAAAGCTGGCTGGCGATTTCGGCGCTCACGCCGTTGCGCACACAGCCCGGCACGATGATCTGTCCGTCCTCCTCCAGACCGTGGATGAAGATTTCGCGCTCCTTGGCCATGACGTCGTGCTTCTTTTTCGCCATGGCGCGCCGCACGAGGTCGCTTCGGCCATACGAATAGCCCGCAAGATCGCGCACAATCTGCATGACCTGCTCCTGATAGACCATGCAGCCATAGGTGACGTCGAGAATCGGCTTGAGCTTGGGATGCAGGTAGTGAATCGCACCGGGGTTGTTTTTGCCCTCGATATAGCGGGGGATGGAATCCATCGGGCCGGGGCGATAGAGCGAAATGGCGGCGATGATATCTTCGAAATTCTGCGGCTTCATGTTGGAGAGGAAGCTGCGCATGCCGCCGGATTCGAGCTGGAACACGCCGTCCGTCTCGCCCTCGGAGATCATATCGTACACGGCCTGATCGTCCAGCGGGATATCCTCGGCTTTCATATCCACGCCCGCGTCGCGCATGAGGTCGAGCGCGTCGCGGATGACGGTCAGTGTGCGCAGACCGAGGAAATCCATCTTGAGCAGGCCGAGCTTTTCGATGGTGCCCATCGGGAACTGGGTGGTGATGACCTCGTCGTTGCGCTGGAGCGGCACATAATCGGTGACGGGCTTGTCGGTGATGAGCACGCCCGCCGCATGGGTGGAGGCATGGCGGGGCAGACCCTCGAGCGCGCGGCTGGTGTCGATCAGCCGCTTGACGCGCGCATCCTCCTGATAGTTCTTTTTCAGCTCCGGCGAGATTTCCAGCGCGCGCGCCAGCGTCATGTTCAGCTCAAAGGGAATCGACTTGGAGACCGCGTCCACCTCGGCATACGGATAGCCCAGCACGCGGCCGACGTCGCGCACGACGGCGCGGGCGCTCATCGTTCCGAAGGTGATGATCTGGCTGACATGATCCGCGCCGTAGCGGCGGGCGACATAGTCGATGACCTCCTGACGGCGCTCGTAGCAGAAATCCACGTCGATATCCGGCATGGAGACGCGCTCCGGGTTGAGAAAGCGCTCGAACAGCAGGCTGTAACGCAGCGGATCGAGCTGGGTGATATACATGCAGTAAGCGACGATGGAGCCTGCGCCGGAACCGCGCCCCGGCCCGACGACGATCCCCTGACTGCGGGCGTAGTTGATGAAATCCCACACGATCAGGAAGTAATCGACATAACCCATTTTGGAAATCACGCCGATTTCGTATTCCATGCGGTCGCGCGCCTCCTGCGTGACGGGCTGATAGCGCTCGGCCAGACCCTTTTCGCACAGGCGGCGGAACATCTGCTCGCTGGTTTCGCCCGCCTCGGTGGGGAAGCGGGGGAGCTTGGTTTCGCCAAAGACGAAATCGACATGGCAGCGCTTGGCGACTTCCTCCGTGCGTTCAATCGCGTCGGCGTATTCGGGGAAGACCCTGCGCATCTCATCCTCGCTCTTGACATACAGCTCGCGGGTTTCCATGCGCATGCGGTTGGTATCGTCGAGCGTCTTGCCGGTCTGGATGCACATGAGAACCTCCTGCGCGTCCGCGTCCTCCCGGCGGAGGTAGTGGCAGTCGTTCGTGGCCAGCAGGGGGATGCCCGTTTCGCGGCTGACCTGCACGAGCAGCGGGATGACGCGCTTTTCATCCTCCAGATCGTGATCCATGATTTCCACGAAATAGTTGCCCTTGCCGAAGATGCTTTCCATCTCGCGGGCGTGGGCGCAGGCTGATTCGAAATTGCCGTCGAGCAGCAGCCGGTCGAGCTTGCCGGATAGGCAGGCGCTCGACGCGATCAGCCCCTTGCTGTATTGCCGCAGCGTTGCCATATCGACGCGGGGGCGATAGTAGAAGCCGCGCGTCCAGCCCTCGCTGACCAGCTTGGTCAGGTTTTGATAGCCCTCCTGCGTTTCGCACAGCAGAATCAGGTGGTTCATGGCGCGCATGCCGTTGGCGGCACTGCGGTCGTCCATGTTTTCGCAGACGTAGATTTCGCAGCCGATGACCGGGTGAATACCGCGTTTTTTCGCCTCGGTGTAAAAATCGACGACGCCGTACATCGCGCCGTGGTCGGTGATGGCGCAGGCGTCCATGCCCAGCTCCTTGACGCGGTCGAGCAGCGGCCCGATGCGGTTTGCGCCGTCCAGCAGGCTGTATTCCGTATGCAGATGAAGATGTGCGAAAGCCATGAAAACGCTCCTTGTCAGTTCTCTTGTGCGATGGGCGTAAAGGCGATGGTGGCCAGAATCGGCAGAACGTCGCCGGGACTCATGCGGGTTTCAAAGGTGAGCTGGATATCGCCGTCCCAGGTTTCATAGGTGTCCCACGTCTCCTCGCCGTCCTCGCGGTCAACCGTCGCGCGGTAGCAGATGAAGCGGCGGCCGCCGAGCGTGCGCAGGCGAACGTCGGTCGCGCCCGCGTTCATGTAATAGGTGACGACGTCCTGCTCCCGGTGCTGCTTGAGGCTGTCGCCGGATTCGTTGGCGTAGCAGAAGAGATACAGCTCGCCAAGACTGCCGTAGACGCAGCCCGCGAACAGTGCGTTTCCGCCCTCCGCCGCGTTGTTCGTCGTGTAATCGTTCAGCGAAAAGTCGTCCGGAACGGTCAGGGTGAAGCCGTAAGCCGAAAAATCGACGGTCTGCCCGCCGGAGATGGGCGTGATGCGCTCGCTGTGTCGGTCGTATGCGTTCAGCCCCAGCGCAATGCCGCAGCCGACGACAAAACAGGCGATCAGCGCCAGAATATATTGAATCGTAGTTTTTTTCATGCAAGCTCCTTTTTCAAACGCAAAATAAACCAATCTTATTGTAAACCCGGCGGGATAAACTGTCAAGCGCGCGGGCGGCGGGAAGCGAGGCCGATTCGCCGCGTTTGTTCGCCTTGCCAATTCGCCCCGCTCTGTGATACAATGAACGGGTTAAGAAGGATGCAAAGGGGGAAGAAACATGGCGTTTTGCGCGTTTGATGACAGCGCCGCGCTGTTTGATTCCACACCCGTGGAAAATATGTTTATCACCGAGTATATGCTCCGCGCGCCAGGCGATTTTGTGAAGGTGTATCTTTACGCGCTGATGCTCTGCTATCATCCGTCGCCGCGCATGTCGCTCTCCGCCATGGCGAAGGATTTGGATATGCAGGAGGAGGATGTGGAGCGCGCGTTCAAATATTGGGCGCGGGACGGGCTGGTTCGTCAGGTCGGCGATAACCCTGTCTGCTTCACGCTCGCCAATTTGAAGCAGTTGACGCTGACACGGGCGGAGAATCCGGGGGACAAGCTGTATAACGAAAAGTTTATCCGGGAGGCCGAGCGCATCCTCAAACGGACGCTTCTGCCGGAGGAGACCAACCTCATCAACGACTGGGTTCAGGTGTTCGAGCTGCCGGAAGAGGTCGTGTTGATGCTGCTCCAAATCGAGATGGAAAACAGCAGGGGGCGCGTCTCCATCAAGATTGCGGACAGGCGCGCGAAGGAATGGGCGCAGAGCGGCATCCGCACGGTGGACGACGTGGAGAAGGTCGTCGTCATGGGCAGAGAGCGCGAACAGCAGCTCCGCAGGCTGCTGGCGCGTCTGGGTCAGCGCCGCGCGCCGAGCGAGGACGAAAAGACGATGTACAAGACGTGGATCGACGAATGGGGCTTCACGCCCGAGGCCGTGCAGGAAGCCTGCCGCGAGACGACGAAGGGAACGCCGACCATGGCGTATCTCAACGGCATCCTGATGCGCCAGCACCAGCTCGGGCGGCACGAGGCCATCGCGCTGGAAACGGGCATGCAGAGCGAGCACGAGGCGCGCGGCTTTGCCCGCGAGGTATACGCCGGCTTGGGCGTGACGGGCAAAACGCCGACGCAGGATGATCTGGACGCGATTGAAACGTGGCACGAGCAGGGCGCGGGAAACGAGCTGATTCTGCTGGCTGTGAAGGCGGCGCACAGCAAATCCGGCGGCGGCAACATGGACGATGTGGACAGTTATTTGCAGGATTGGCGCAGACGCGGCCTGACCACGGCGGACGCCGTTCGCGCGGATTCGGCGCGAACGCGCATGCTCAACGGTCAGCTCCGCGAAATTTACGCGGCGGCGGGCATGGAAAAGCGCCCCAACGCGCCGGATCGCGATTTGCTTTGCCGCTGGGTGGGCGAAATGGGTATGACGCAGGAGCTGATTCTGCTTGCGGCGGAATACGCGCGCGGCGCGGGCTCCCCGATGATGCTCATCGGCAGGATTCTGCGGGATTGGAGCCGCGCGGGCATCGCGACGACAGAAGCCGCGCGGCAGGAGCACGAGAGCCATCTCCGCGAGGCGGGCAGGAGCGCGGCTGGTTCGACTGCACCGAGCGGACAGGGCGGATTCATCAAGCACAACTACACGCAGGATGATTATAAACGCATGGTCGTCAATCTGGACGACGAGGAGGACAACTGATGCTCAGCCGTGAAAATGTGATGCGCGAGGCGCTTTCGGAAATGGAAAACCAGCGCGCAAAAAACCTAAGCGAAGAAAAAAAGCGGCGCGACGAGGCGGAGCGGCGAAGCCCTGCGATTGCGGAACTGCTGGCCCGCCGTCAGAAGCTGTTGTTTTCCGGCATGCGGCAGGCGTTCGCGTCGCCCGAACAGGCGGCGAGGATTTCCGCGTCCATGAAGGATCAAATGGAGCGGATGAACGCCGACATTCGGCGGGAATTGGTGAAAAGCGGCCTGAGCGCGGATTATTTGCAGCCCGTCTACCGCTGCCCGCTCTGCAAGGACACGGGATATGTCGGCGAACCGGTGCACGAGCAATGCGTCTGCCTGAAGCGCGCCGTGCTCAATCGGCTCTATGACAACGACGGTTTGCAGGGACTGAAAACGCAGAATTTTGAAACCTTTGACGAAAACATCTTCCCGGATGTTCCGCTCGAGGGCAGAAAGGGCACACAGAGAACCTACATCCGCAAAATCCGACAGATTTGCGAACAATATGCCGATGCGTTTGAACCGGCAAGCGGAAAGGGCGTGCTGCTCTATGGCGCGTCGGGTCTGGGCAAGACGTTTCTGCTCAACTGCATGGCGCAGCGTGTGCTGGAACGGGGATATTCGGTTGTGGTCATTTCGGCCTATAAGTTGACGGAAACGCTGCGGCGCTATCTGTTCAACGGCGACGGCGCGGAACAGGTGCAGGATATTCTGACCTGCGACCTGCTGGCGATTGACGATCTGGGCAGCGAACCGATGATGCGCGGCGTGACAGTCGGCTCGATCTATCACGTCATCAGCGAGCGCCACAACGCATCGCGGCCGATGATTCTTTCCACCAACTGTTCGGTGCAGCAGCTCTATGAAAAATACGAGGATCGCATCGCGGCGCGGCTTTGCGATCAGAGCCGAATGACGATCATTGAATTTATCGGCGAGGACGTTCGCCGCTTCGCGCATTAAACAGACTGCGGAGGTCAGCGGAAAACCGCGTCTCCGGATGAGTGGGCATGTGGGAGGGCGATATGGTTTATCTGAAATCGTTTGAATTTCCGGATGACGACGCGGAATTTGATTTTTTGCTTAATGTCAAGCGGAAGTGCTATGCATCGTTCTATCCGTTCAAGATTCTCTCCCGCCGCCGCTTTGAGAGGATTGATTTTGAGCCGATCACAATGCTGTATGGCGGGAATGGTTCGGGTAAATCGACGGCGCTGCATGTTATGGCGGCGCGCGCAGACGTGAGGTGCGACGCACGTTTCAACAAAACCAGCTTTTTTGAAGACTATGTGAAGCTCTGCCGAATGGATGCGGACGACATTCCAACCGGCAGCCGCCTGTTAGCCAGCGACGACGTGTTTGACGAGATGCTGGACACGCGCGCGTTCAACGACGGCATGGATCAGAGACGCGAAACGGTTTTTGAAGAATATTTGGCCAATAAACGCAGTCATTTTCAACTCTCTTCGATGGCGGATTATGAAAAGCTGCGCCTTGTCAACAGCGCGCGGCATAAAACGCAGTCTCGCTATACGCGCGAGGAGCTTGGAATGAATGTGCGGACGTATTCCAACGGCGAAAATGCGTTCAAAATGTTTACGAACGCCATTGAGGAGGATGCGCTGTATTTGCTGGATGAACCCGAGAACAGCCTGTCGCCCCAAAGGCAGATTGAATTGACGGAATACATCGAAAATGCGGCTCGCTTTTTCCGGTGTCAATTTGTAATTTCGACCCATTCGCCGTTTTTGCTTGGGCTGCGGGGCGCGAAAATCTATGATTTGGACAGCGATCCGGTGGATGTGCGCAGGTGGACGGAGCTTGAAAACGTGAGGGTATATTACGAGTTTTTCAAGAAACACGAGAAAGCGTTTTTAACCGAATAAAAAAGAGGACGACCATCCATTCCGGATGAATCGTCCTCTTTTGACGTATGGGAGATTGTGTAAACCGACGCATTGCGGCTTCATCGGAGGTCAGACGGGCTTGACCTGCTTACATCAGCCCCGCCGCCTGAAGCTGACTGCGCAGGTTGCTCACCGCGCCCTCGAGCGACGTGTAATCAATCGGGGAGAGGGAGAGGAGCGTCTGCACCGCGCTGATGGCGGTATTGATCTGCCGACGGGTATCGTTGGAGAGATCCGGCGCAGAGCCGACGAGCTGATACGCCGTATAGACCAGATTGCTCGCGTCGCTCACGATGTTTTGAAGATCGGAGGGCTGCTGTGCGGCGGTGTAGGCGTCGTGAATCTGGCAGATATGGTTGGCGATGTCGTTTGTGCTCTTGAGTGTGGCGAACTCGCCCAGATACTTGCGGATGGTGTCGCCGTAAGCGTCGATATAGTCATAGAGCGGATGGCCGCGCGGAATGAGCACGATGCCGCGCGTTTCCACCGAGTAGGACGGGCAGTAATCCGTCGCCAGCAGGCCGGATTCCGTGCAGACGGAAACGGATTTGTGCATGCTGCAATAGGCGGTCGGTACGCTGTCCGCGCTCCAATAATCGGTGATGGTCTTGTAACCGTTCACGTCGTTGTAGCAGGCGTCGGTCGCCAACTGCCCGCTCACGCCGCAGGTCGTCACGCGCACGAGGTTGTAGTCGCTCGGCGTGCCGTCGATGATTTCGCGGGAATCGAGGTTCTTCGCCTTGTGGATTTTCTCCATGAAGGATTGCCAGAGCGGCGCGGCGGCGTTGCCGCCCGTCGCCTTGGAGGAGAGCGCCTTGTAGTTGTCGTGGCCGATCCAGACGGAGCCGGAATACCAGCCCGTCATGCCGGCGAAGAACACGCCCTTGCTGTCCGAGTTCGTGCCGGTCTTGCCCGCGACGACCTGCGAGGAAATCTTCGCCTTGGTGCCCGTGCCGCTCTGCACGGCCTCCTTGAGCATATCCACCACGAGATACGCCGTCGAGGGCTTGAACACCTGATGGCGATCCTGCTGCTGGTGCATATCCACCACGACGTTGCCGTTGCTGTCCACAATGCGGGAGAAGGAGAGCGGCTGCTGATACACGCCCTTGTTGGCGATGGTGCCGAAGGCGACGGCCATCTGCACCGGGGTGAGGCCGGAGGAGCCGAGCGCCAGACCGAACGGATCGGCGTTGATGTTTTTATCGGGGATGCCCATCAGGTGCAGATATTCCACCGAACGGGACACGCCCACGTAGGTCATCAGAATCTGCGCCGCGGCGGTGTTATAGCTGTTGCGCAGCGCGCTGCGGAAGCTCTGCGGCCCCTTGTATCCGCCGCCGCCGTAGTTCTTCGGCCACGAATCCTTGCCGCTGGAATCCTTCCAGCCGGAAATCGGAACGGGCATGTTGTAGGCGATCGACGCGGGGGACGCGCCCAGATCAATAGCCGGGGCATACACCGTCAGCGGCTTGATGGAGGAGCCGACGGGCATGGTCATGCCGCTGGCGCGGTTGAGCGTCTTGCGGGTGGTGGGCTTGTAGCGCCCGCCGACGATGGCCTTCAATTCGCCGGTGCGGTAGTCAAACACGCAGGCGGCGGCCTGCGGCTGCTCAATTTCGGTGTAGGTGCCGTCCGAATTGCGGGATTGATACACCTTGTCGGACGGGTCGCGCAGGCGGGGATAGCTGCTCCAGTTCGCCAGCGTATCCTCCACGATTTCCTGAATTTCGGTGTCGAGGCAGAGGTAGACGCTGTAGCCGCCCGTGCGGAGCTTGTTTTCCATCGCGTAGCGGTTCGCGGAGGTATCTTCCAGCCCGTTGAGGTCGAGAAAGGTATCCACCACGTCGCTGATGGCGTATTCGACATAGTGCGGATAGGCGTACATATCCGTCGAGGCGGGCGATTTTTCCAGCACGCTGGCCGTCGAGCGATCCAGCGCGGCGTTATACTGCTGGGCGGTAATCAGCCCGTTTTCGCGCATCTGCCGCAGCACGTAATCCGTGCGGTTGTTGGTGATGTCGGGCGTGCTGCTGCCCTCGGTGTTGCGGGTGTAGAAGTTGCTGCGCGGGTTGTAATAATTGGGGCTTCGGGTCAGACCGGCGAGCATCGCACATTCGCGCAGGGTGAGCTGATCGAGCGACTTGCCGAAATAGCCGTAGGCCGCCACGCGCACGCCGTAGTAGCTGCCGCCGAGGAAGATGGTGTTCAGATAGCTTTCCAGAATCTGCTTTTTGGTGTAGCGCGTCTCCAGCTCCATCGCCAGATACGCTTCCTGCAATTTGCGCTTGTAGGATTGCTCGCTGGAAAGCACGGTCTGCTTGATGAGCTGCTGGGTGATGGTCGAGCCGCCCTGCGTGGAGCCGCTGGTGAAGTTGGCGACCAGTGCGCCCACGATGCGCTTGACGTCCACGCCGTTGTGCTCGTAAAAGCGCGCGTCCTCCACGGCGATAAAGGCGTTTTGAAGCATTTCCGGAATCTCGTCGATGGAGACCATGATGCGGTCTTCCGTGCCCTTGTAATCGGTGATGAGGTTCCCCTGGCTGTCGTATATAAAGGAAGTTTTATCCTGAGCATCCAGCGCGGCGAGATCGAGCGTCGGCGCGGTATCGACAAACGCCTTGGCGATGCCGACCACCGCGCCCAGAAGCGCAAGGGCGACGCACAAAGCGAGAACAAAGGACAGGCGAATGGTGGTCGCTGCGACGCTGAGCACGAAATTCGGCTTTTTGGTGCGCGCCTTGAAAATGGAGCGCGCACGCGGATGAACGGCGCGATTGGGCATGATTCTCCTCCTTGCCAACAGGGTAAAGCGCCCGGAAAGAAACAGGGCGATACGATATTATACCACACATCCGGCTGTTTCGCATCAAAAACCGCAAAAGTTGCGGAAGAATAGCTTTTCCGAATCGGCCATAGGCTCAGAGGGAGGGGATGGGCGTGACGGAAAAGCAGCTCAAACGGTATTCCGCGCGGGTGCGCAGGCAGCGGCGGCTGAGGCGGCTGACGCTCGCGGCGCTGGCGCTGCTGGCGGTCTTTCTGCTGGTGGATCGTAATTTCCGGCCGCTGGTCTTCTCTCTGGCAGAGGCGAGGAGCGCCGCCATGGCGACGCGCGCGCTCAACGCCGCGCTGACGGAGGCGCTGGAGGACGGCGTGGACTACGACGATCTGATGAACGTGCGGATGGATGACGGCGGGCAGGTTTCGCTGCTTTCCGCGAACACCATGCGCATGAACGCGCTGGCGGAACGGGCGGGCGACGCGGCGCTGCGCAAGCTGGAAACCGTCAGCGCGCAGAAGGTCGATGTGCCGCTCGGCGCGGCGCTGGGGCTGACGCTGCTGGCGGGCAGCGGGCCGCGCATCCCGATTTCCATCGTGCCCGTCGGCTCGGTGCAGACCGATTTCGAAACGGAATTTGAGGCCTGCGGCATCAATCAGACGCGGCACAAGGTCTATTTGCAGCTATCGGCCAGCATCCGCATCGTCATCCCGACGGGGGCGAAGACGACGAACGTGACGGCCAACATGCTGGTGGCGGAATCCATCATCGTCGGCAAGGTGCCGGAGAGCTTCGTGGGATACAGGCTGAGCGAGGAGGAGCTGAACATGGCGCCGTAATCGCTTGCCTGTCGGCCCAAAGGATGATATAATACCTGAAAAGGCAGTTGGGGGATGCGGACGATGAAGGTGCTCGATCTGGATATGGATTTTTTTCTGACGGACGCCTGCCCGCTCGCCCCGCTGGGGGAAAGGCCGCCGGAGGCCTGCGCCGAGCCGTACAGCGACGAACAGGTGATCCGCTTTCTGGAGATGCAGTGTGGGCTGAGCCGCTCACGTCCCGTGCCGGGGATGATCTTTGACACGCACGACAAGGCGCTGGATTTCTGGCTGGCGCGCATGCGGCGCGTCGAGCTGAGCGCGCCGTTCGACGTTGTACACATCGATACCCATTCCGACCTCGCGTTCGGTCCGCCGGGAACGGATTTCGTGCTCAAGGCGGTGCTGACCCGCAGACCCGATGCGCGCGCGGCGCTTGAAGCCTATCGCGCGGGAAAGAAGCTCGACGAGGCGAATTATCTGCTCTTCGCGCTGGCCTTCCGCTGGATCAGCCGGCTGACGTATGTGCGCAACCCGAAATCGCGTCAGGATATCCCCGGCCATCTGCTCGATTCGGATGGAAACATCCGCCTATGCAGCGCCATTTCCGCGCTGATGGAGGGGACGAACGGCCGCGAGCCGACCGTTCCGTTCGAGGTCTTTGACGATTATACGCAGTTTCGCGAAACGGGCTACGATTTTGTGACGATGGCGCAGTCCCCGCGCTACGCGCCCGCCTCGGCCGACCGCATCATGCGGCTGCTGGAGCCGTATGTGATGAAAATCGACGGCTGACCCGCGAAAAAACGGCAAGAAATCAAGCGAAACGGAAAAAATCATCTTTTTTTCAAAAGAAGGGTTATAATTTCCATATTTGTACATAAAATGCAGTGTATAAAAAAGATCGTGTCGGATTGAACCTTTGAGGATTGCGTTTGAAGCCGCCCGGCGGAGAAAAATTCGGATTACAGGAGGGTGCCTAACATGGATACGGTACGTGTGGTCGTTGCGGACGACAATATACAGCTCAGGGATATGGTCGCGGAGTATTTGCAGGAGCAGAACGGCATTGAAGTGGTCGGCACGGCGGGCGACGGCGTGGAGACGCTGCGGCTGGTGACGGAATGTGAGCCGGATGTTCTGGTCTGCGACTTGATTATGCCGCAGATGGACGGTTACGCCGTTCTGGAACGGCTTCAGGCGATGAAACTATCCAAGCAGCCGGGCGTGATCGCGCTGACGGCACTGGGACGCGACGATTTCATTTCCCGCGCGGTGAATCTCGGCGTGAACTATTATATGGTCAAGCCGTTTGATTTTATGATGCTCGCCCAGCGCGTGTATGAGGCGGCGGGGGAGAGCCTGCGCGCCGAAGCCATCAGCGCGAAGATGATTAAGCAGCAGGGCGGCAAAACGGGCGGCGAGACGCTGGAGGAGCGCATCGCGAACCTGTTTTTGACGGTCGGCATCCCGGCACACATCAAGGGCTATCAATATCTGCGCGAGGCGGTGCGCATGGTGATGGATAACCCGGAGCTGATGGGGCGCATCACCAAGGAACTTTACCCCGGCATTGCCCACCGCTTCGGCACAACGTCTAGCAAGGTGGAACGCGCGATTCGCCATGCCATCGAGGTGGCGTGGAACCGCGGGCGTATCGACGCGCTGGACGAGGCCTTCGGCAAGAACGTCTGCGCGCTGGACGATAAGCCGACCAACGGCGAGTTTATCGCGCTGGTCGCGGATCGGCTCGGCGCGGGGAAGAGCGCGTAAAAGGGATTTCCTGATGGGAAAATGATTGCGCGGTACGCAACGTGAGTCTAAAATTGAATAAAAAGAGCGAACGCACACGAAAATGCGTCCGCTCTTTTCATTTTTCCAGAAAAGTCTTAATGGTTAAGTCAATGCACTGTTGTTCATTTGAGGTGAGAGAACGAAAACGGTTTATGATATCTGCTTCGTAGGCGTTTAAACGATAAACTTCTGTGTATTCGATACGGCGGCGGTCGGTCGTGTGGCCGACAATAAAATCAATGGAGGTATTGAAATAATCGGCCATACGCTTGAGCACTGCAATTTCCGGTTCAATGTTGTGGTTTTCATATTTGTTAATAGAGGGCTGACTGACTTGAATCGCGTCGGCAAGCGCTTGCTGGCTGACGTGGTATTCCTTGCGAAGCAGTTTCAGATTGGGAAGCATGCTCATCCCCCTTTTTGATAAACAGTTTAACAACCTGATGGAATAATGTAAAAATCCTAAAGTGACTTGACAATAATTTAAGGGAATAATATAATGAGAAAAACCGGAAGGGATGATGGAAGTGGAATATGTAGGCGCAAAAGTAATAGCAGAACTGTGGGGATGGAAACAAAGCAAAGTAACCGCGTATTGCAGAGCTGGGAAAATTTACGGAGCGGAACAAGACAAAAAGGGATGTCCGTGGCGGATTCCGATTGACGCGTTGAAGCCGGATGAAAAAGAAGGGAGAAAAGCGAAATGAAAAGGGGATTTTTTGCGGCAGTTTTGTGCGGATTGACGCTCTTTACGTGTGCAGCACAGGCAGAAACTAGCGGACAGTACACATATCAAATCGACGAGAACGGGACGGTTTCCATTACAGATTTTAGTTGGAAGGAAGATCAGAAGGATATCTATATTCCTGATATTCTTGGAGGCTATCGCGTAACGGCTATTGGCGAAAAGGCTTTTGCAAGAATGGCTGACGAGCTTTCTGATGAAACGATAAATGTAGTGGTGCCAAATGGAATTAAGTCGATTGGCGAAAAGGCATTTATGAACGCACCTGTTTCCGGCGTTAGCATTCCTGCAAGTGTGCAGCAAATTGGCGACGGTGCTTTTGCAAATTGTCCGATTTCACAATTTATCCTTGAATCGGGAAATGCGATGTATGCGACGATTGACGGTGTTTTATATAATAAGATGACTAAGACGCTTGCTGCATGGCCTCGTGAAAAAAGGGAAGGCAGTGTGCCGGAAGGAATTGTCGAAATAGGCAATTATGCTGTCTATGGGGATACTCAAATTCAAGGATGGATTGATCAAGGATGGATTGATTTAACTAACTTTATACCCAGCACAGTTAAAAAAATTGGAAATTATGCATTTGCAAAGAATAAAGCAAAAGTTAGTTCGTTTTACGATATAAAGGCCGCAAACTTTGGCGAAAATGTCAAGGAAATAGGGGAAGGAGCTTTTCAATATTGTAATCTCCAAGTTGCAAATCCAATGGGACGCGACGATATGATAATAGGGAATGGAGCATTTGAAGGTGTAGATTTCCTTACTTTGGATGATAATTGTATATGGGAAGGGACACTAAAAGCGCGGAAGATAGGAGATCGAGCTTTTGCATATTCACTTTTGGATGTAACTTTAGACGATGGGATTATTGAAATTGGCGAAAGCGCTTTTGTGTGCAATACCAATAGGATGAAGATAAGAATAACGACAAATTCAAAACTTGAAAAAATTGGTAAAAGCGCATTTCAGTATAGTGAAGAGCGAGGCTATCGATTTGGAAGCGTCCTTCCGAATGACAGAGAAACGTTCGTCACGCCGCGAAAGGTGAAGGATTTGTCAGATTATTCTTTTTCACATGCATTTAAAATAATAAATAGCGAAAATTATAATGAAAGCTTTACTCAATGCAGAAAAATTGAAGTAAGCGAAGGAACAGAACGTATTGGAAATTACACGTTTGAAAAAAATGTGTTGATAGAAAGTGTAACCCTGCCGTCTACACTGACGGAAATTGGAGAGGGCGCGTTCCAAGAGTGCCCCGCTTTGACTTCGATTTCCATTCCGTCCAGCGTGAAGAAAATCGGTGACGGTGCATTTGACAGGGCAACCATCACGCTTGAAGTTGAACAGGACTCCTACGCAGCGCTTTGGGCTTCCGAAAACGGATACAAATATCGGTATCAGGGCGTGACCGAAGATACAAGCTGGCTGAATCCATAAAATAATATCTTTTTAGAAGCGAACGCACGGAAAAAGCGTTCGCCTTTTTATTATGAAGGATGATGAAAAATGGCCGACGCGGGCGCATCCTGCCGTTTACAGCGAATCCCATCGCTTTTTTTGTCCGTAAGCCTTGCCAATTTCGCGGTTAGAGGGTACAATAGACAATGTGTAGATAGGAGTATGAGCATGCAGGAAACGTTTGTCGGCCGCCTACGGGGCGCGTGCGCCGTTTTGCCGGGCAGTCATGTGCTGGTTGCGGTCAGCGGCGGCGCGGATTCGACGGCGCTGCTTTGTTTTTTCTGCGAAATTCGGGAAACATACCCGATTTCCGTCTCCTGCGCACATGTGGAGCACGGTATTCGCGGCGCGGCCTCGGAGGAGGACATGCGCTTTGTGAAAGCGCTGTGCGAACAAAAGAACGTTCCGTTTTACGGCGGACGGGTTGACGCGCCGGGTTACGCGCGGGCGCACGGGTGCGGCCTTGAGGAAGCGGCCAGAGCGCTGCGCTACGATTTTCTTGAAAAGACGGCGGAGGCCGTCGGCGCGGACGCAATCGCGTTGGCGCATCATCGGGGGGATCAGGCGGAGACCGTGCTGCTTCACGCGGCGCGGGGGAGCGATATCCGCGGGCTTTGCGCGATGCGCTGGCGGCGGGGGAAGCTCATTCGTCCGCTGCTGGACGCGGAGCCGGAGGCGCTGCGCGCGTATCTGCGGCGCATCGGTCAGCCGTGGCGCGAGGACGAAACCAACGCCTGCGAGGATTACGCGAGAAACCGGATTCGCCGTTCGGCGCTGCCTGCGCTGGCGGCGGCTTATCCCGACGCGCAGGGGGCGCTTGCGCGGCTGGCCGCATCGGCGCAGCGGGATGAGGATTACTTTGCCAAGCAGCTTGACGAGCTGGGGCTCGGCACGCCGCTGAAGCTGGTCAACGGCGCGTGTCTGCCGCGGGAAAAGCTCGAGGGACTGCATCCGGCGCTGGCCGGTCGGGCGCTGGTCGGGCTGATCGAGCGCGCGGGCGCGCCGACGCAGAGCGCGCAGACGGTCTCGCATCTGCTGGACGGTCTGCCGGGGCGGGGCGCGATGAACCTCTCCGGGGGCGCTCGGGCAGAGATCGGCGCGCGGTATGTCGCCATCCTCCGCGCGGAGCAAGCCGTCACGGAAACGCCGCTCAACCTGTCGGGGGCGACCGAAACGCCGTTTGGCACGTTCATCGTCCGCCGAGCCGAACCGGGGGAGACGGGCGACGGCGTACACAGCCAGACCGTAGACGCAGACCGGTTGGCGGGCGCGGTGATCGCGCCGTGGCAAAGCGGCGAGGCGATGACGCCGTTCGGGGCGAAAAGCCCGGTGCGGATGAAGAAGCTGCTGGAAGACGTGGAGCACGCGCTGCGCAGAAGCGTGCCCGTGCTCAAAAACGGAGAAAACACATTGCTATGGATGCCGGGCGTTCGTCCGGCTGAGATATGCCGCGGCGGGGGCGGAAACCGCGTGCTGATTGCGTTTGTCAATCGGTTCGAAGGCGATTTCCGCTCGGCGGCGGCAAACCAATATTTCAATTCAGGGGGAACAAAAGCATGAGTGAGCAAAGAAAAACGTATGCCGATCTGAAGGATGAACTGCTGATTACGCGCGACCAGATTGCGGTACGCGTCAAGGAAATGGGCGCGGAAATCACGCGCGACTTCGAAGGCAAGGATCTGACTGTGATCTGCATCCTCAAGGGTGCGGTGGTGTTTTTCGTGGATCTGATCCGCGAAATCGACCTGCCGATGACGATGGATTTCATGGCGATTTCCAGCTATGGCAGCGCGACCAAGTCCTCCGGCGTGGTGCGCATCCTCAAGGATCTGGACAAGCCGATCAACGGCAAGGACGTGCTCATCATCGAGGACATCGTCGATTCCGGCATGACGCTCTCCTTCCTCAAGGAGAATCTGCTCAGCCGCGGCGCGGCCTCGCTGCATATCGCCACGCTGCTGGATAAGCCGGAGCGCCGCCGCGTGCCGCTGCATGTGGATTATTCCGGCTTCACGATTCCGGATGAATTCGTCGTCGGTTACGGCCTCGATTACGCGGAAAACTATCGCAACCTGCCGGACATCGGCGTGCTGCGCCCGGAAATCTATGAATAATACGCTTTCGCCGCGGCGCAGGCCGCGTCAACTGGAGGTTCCCATTGAAAAAATCATATAAGGGCTTTCCGATTTACGCGCTGATTATCATCGGCGTGCTGATTGCGACGCAGCTTTTCTCTTCGTCGTTCAGCAGCCAGCGCGGGCAGAAAATCGAGGCGGCCAAGCTGTTTGAATATATCGACAGCGGTGTGATCGACGCCGTCGCGCTGGAAAGCAGCACGGCCTACGCGCACATGAAGGCGAGCTCCATTCCGCTTTCCGCGTTTTCCAATGCGGCGTATGATTTCAGCGCCGTCATTTCGCGGGATACGTTTGTGGAGACCTGCCGCCAGCTTGCCGCCAGAAAAGCGGGCAAGCCGCTGGAGGACATCACGGAGATTGACCTCGGGTTTGACCTGATCTATCTGCCGCAGCCCGCGACGCCGTGGCTGCTGGATATGCTGCCGTATATCATTATGACCGTCGGTCTGATGGCGTTCTGGCTGATGATGATGCGCCAGCAGGGCGGTGGCGGCGGCAAAATGATGACCTTCGGCCACAGCCCGGCGCGCGTGTTCGAGCCGGACGGCAACCGCATCACCTTTGCGGACGTTGCCGGCGCGGTGGAAGAGAAGGAAGAGATGCAGGAGCTGGTCGAGTTCCTCAAGAACCCGCGCCGATTTACGGCGGTCGGCGCGCGGATTCCCAAGGGCGTGCTGCTCGTCGGCCCGCCCGGCACGGGCAAAACGCTGCTGGCCAAGGCCGTCGCGGGCGAGGCGGGCGTGCCGTTCATGTCCATCTCCGGTTCGGATTTTGTGGAGATGTTTGTCGGCGTGGGCGCGAGCCGCGTTCGCGACCTGTTCGATCAGGCGAAGAAGCACGCGCCGTGCATCGTCTTTATCGACGAAATCGACGCGGTGGGCCGCAGGCGCGGCGCAGGCATGGGCGGCGGCCACGACGAGCGCGAGCAGACGCTCAATCAGCTTCTCGTCGAGATGGACGGCTTCGCGGTGAACGAGGGCGTGATCGTGCTGGCGGCGACGAACCGCAAGGATATTCTCGACCCGGCGCTGCTGCGTCCCGGCCGGTTTGACCGGCAGATCACCGTCGGCTATCCCGACGTGCGCGGCCGCGAGGCGATTCTGCGCGTCCACGCGAAGGAGAAGCCGCTGGCGGATGACGTCGATCTGGCGAACATCGCCAAGCGCACGCCGTATTTCGCGGGCGCGGATCTGGAAAACATTATGAACGAGGCCGCGATTCTCTGCGCGCGCGAGGGCAAGGAGAAGATCACCATGCGCCACCTGAACGACGCGATTGAGCGCGTGCAGATGGGGCCGGAAAAGAAGAGCCATATCGTCAGCGACGAGGACAAGCGCCTTGTCGCCTGCCACGAGGCGGGTCACGCGATTGTCGGCGAGCTGCTGGGCGGCTGTGACGATGTGCATCTGGTGACGATCATGCCGCGCGGCGGGAGCGGCGGCCACACGCTGCTGCTGCCGGACAAGGAGAGCGATTTCACCACCCGTACGCAGCTTCTGGACTTTGTGGCGATGGCGCTTGGCGGCTATGCGGCCGAAACGCTCGTCATGGGGCAGATGTCCACCGGCGCGAGCAGCGACTTGCAGCGCGCGACCGATATCTGCCGCCGGATGGTGACGCAGTACGGCATGAGCGACGACATGGGGCCGATCTATCTCGGCGGCGACCACGACGAGGTGTTTCTGGCGCGGGATTACGGCCAGCAGAGCCGCACGTACAGCGAGGACGTCGCGGCGCGGATCGACGCGGAGGTGCAGCGCAAGATGAACGACGCGCTCGCCCGCGCGACGGTGATTCTCAAGGAGCATCGCGCGCAGCTCGACGGCCTCTCCGACCTGCTGGTGGAGAAGGAGACGATCGACCGCGCGGAGTTCGTGGCCTTCCTCAAGGGAGAACCCTGCCCCGAAAAGAAGGAAGAAAACGTGCTCAGGGAGCCGGAACAGGTTTAACAGACAGGCGGACGCCGTGCCGAAAAAGGCGCGGCGTCTGCTTTTCCCTATCGCGCGGCAAAACTGCGCGACACGGAAAGGCATGACCATGGGAGGAACGACATGAAAGCGGATTTGCACCTTCATTCCACCGCGTCGGACGGGACACTCGAACCGGGCGAGCTGGTCGCGCTGGCGGCGGAACTGGGCTTTACTCATCTGGCACTGACGGATCACGACAGCGTGGACGGGCTTGCGCGCGCGACGGACGCGGCGCGGGAGTGCGGCGTGACGCTGATCCCCGGCGTGGAGCTAAGCTGCGGCGCGCAGAAGGAGATTCACATTCTCGGTTACGGATTTGATCCATACGACGAGCGAGTGCTGGAATTCTGCCGCACACGCACGATGGAGCGCCAGGAGCGCGCGGCGAAGATGGTGCGTCAGCTTTGCGAAAACGGCGTGGAGATTTCGCTGGATCGCGTGATGGAGCTGGCGCGCGGCGTGGTGGCGAGGCCGCACGTGGCGCGCGTGCTGGTGGAGGCGGGCTACGCCAACTCGGTGAGCAGCGCGTTTGACAAGTATCTGCTGCCGGGAAAATGCGGCTACGTGCCCAAGGCGGAGGTGAAGGTCGCGGAGGCGGCTAAGCTGATTGCGGGCGCGGGCGGCGTCGCCGTTCTGGCGCATCCGATGGAATTGAAGATGGGGGAAATGACGCTCGAATCGCTCGTGCACGAGTGGCACGGGCAGGGGCTCGCGGGGATCGAGGTATATCACCCGAGCACGGCGAACAACAGCCTGCCGTTCCTGCTGCATTTGGCCGAGCGGGAGGGGATGCTCGTGACCGGCGGCAGCGATTTCCACGGGCCGCAGGTTCGCCAGAGCTGCATCGGCGATGGGCTTGACCGCTGGACGACGGCGGAGGCGGACGTTCAAAAGCTGCTGAGCCGAATCGGGCTTTGATGGGGCTTGAACAGAGCTTGAATCGGGCTTGAATGGAGCTTTTGCGGAACGGTGAAATGAAACCACACGGATACGCATAATATGGAATCAAAGGCGAGGTGATCGAATTGCCGACGATGACACAGGCGGGCTACACGCCCCCGCAGAAAAGCGCGCCGACGCGGGCGAACCCGCCGGGAAAGCCGAAAAAACCGAAGAAAAACAGAAAACAGAAAAAGGGAATCGGCGCGGCCGGCATTGTTTCGCTGGTGATCTTTCTGATTGCGGTGCTGATCGGCTCCTGCGCGCTGTTTCTGTATGCGCAGACCGCGCCATACAGCGACACGTTTTTGCCGGGAACGACGGTTTCCGGCTATGCGCTCGGCGGATTGACGGCGCAGGAGGGCGCGGCGGCGCTGGCGATGCTGACCGACGATGCGGTTGACGCATGGCGGTATACGCTGACGTGGGGCGACCAAACCTATACGCTGGACAGCGCGGCGATTTCGCTTTCCGTCGATGTCGCCGCGACACTCGATCCGCTCTGGCAGGTCGGACGCGACGGGAATATGCTCACGCGGTATCTGGCGATGCTGTCCCTTCGCGGGGACGGACGCGCGGAAAAGCCGGTGCTGACGTATGACGTGGACGCGGTGGATGCGTTTTTGAGTGATATCAAGGCGCAGGTTGACCGCGCCAGCGTGGATGCGACCGTGACCTATGTGCAGGGCAACAGCGAGCCGTTCCGCTTTACGGATGAGCGGACCGGGCTGGAATTGGAGACAGACGCCATCCGCGCGCGGATGGAAGCGGCCATTTTGAGCCTGTCGCCGGGGACGGAAGCGCTTCAGCCGAAGGAGATTTCGCCCAATGTCTACCGCGCGGAGCTTGAAAACGCAACGGTGCTGCGCGCGAGGGTGGTCATGCCGCTTTCCGGCAGCGCGGCGGCGCAGGAGAACGCGGCGCTGGCGGCGGCGCAGTTCCAGAACGTGCGGCTTGAAGCGGGCGAGCGTCTTTCCTTCAACCAGACCGTCGGTCTGCGCACGGATGAATCCGGTTACGTGCAGGCGGAAGAACCGGCCTACGGGCAGGATATCTCCGGCATCGGCGGCGGCGCCTGTCAGGTGTCCACGGCGCTGTATCGTCTGGCGCTGCTCGGCGGACTGGAGGTTTCGGAGCGCAGCGCGGCGGTCTATCCCGTTCCCTATTGCGAGGCGGGGCAGGAGGCGGCAGTCTCCGATCAGGGGCTGGATCTGGTCTTTGTCAACAATACGCAGACGCCGCTGTTCCTGACGGCGCGCGTTTACGGCACGGACGACGGACAGACGATGGAGCTTCAGCTCATCGGCCAGCCGACGGACGGTCGGTTTGCGCTTGAAAGCGAAATAGAGACGATCGACGCGCCGGATGAGCCCGTCTATGTGCGCGACAGCGAGGGACGCTACGCGACGTATACCGACGAGCGCATCCCCGTGGGCGAAGCGATGCCCGGATGCCGCGCGACGGTGAAGCGGATCGATGAAAGCACGGGGCAGACCGAGATCATCTCGGAGGATACATACGACGCGGCGGCGCAGATTGTCTACGTCGGCGTTCAGCGAAGGGATTAAGAAAAAAATCAAATATACAGGGAGGAAAACAACATGGAAAAGGTTTGCTTTAAGACGAAAAAGGGCCCGGCGGCGCTCGGACCGTATTCCACGGCGACGATTTACGGCGGCGTGATTTACCTGAGCGGCATGATCGGCGTGAACCCGCAGACCGGCAAGGCGCCGGAGGGCGGCACGCTGGCGCAGGCGGCTCAGGCGTTTGAAAACATCAAAACCGTGCTCGGCGAATTGGGCGCGGACACGGCCGATGTGCTCAAGACGACGGTTTATCTGACCAACATGGCGGATTTCGGCGAGGTCAACAAGCTCTACGCCGAGGTGTTCGGCCCGGATTATCCGGCGAGAACCTGCGTGGAGGTTTCCGCGCTGCCGATGGGGCTTTCCATCGAGGCGGAGTGCATCGCCCGCGCTAAGTAAACCATGAAAAAAGCGTCCAAGGCGAAACAGACCGCTCGTCTGTTTTGCCTCGGACGTTTGCTGCAAAAGGGGAAAACGCGCCCGGCTTTTATTTCGGCTCTTACGACGACAGATGTGAAAGCAGAGCGTTTCGCATGCGGCGAGCGCCGCGTGTGTCAGAAAAAAAGGAGGCGTCCCACTGTGAGAGAGAACTTTTCTCCGCAGGAAATCCGCTATTTGAAGCTGCTGCGCAAGCAGTATCGAACCATTCAGGAGGCGTCCGCCGAGGTGGCGCATCTTCGCGCCGTGCTGCGCCTGCCCAAGGGCACCGAGCATTTCCTTTCGGATCTTCACGGCGAGCACGCCGCCTTCCTGCATATTCTGCATAACGCGAGCGGCGTCATCAAGCGCAAGATCAACGACCTATACGGCGATATCCTGTCCAGCCACGAGCGGGACATGCTCTCCACGCTGATCTATTACCCGGACGAGAAGCTGGCGCTGCTCAAAAAGCAGGGGATTGTCAATGCGGAATGGTATCGGCTGACGATCTATCGGCTGCTCGAGGTCTGCCGGATGTGCTCGGTGAAATACACCCGCAAGCGCGTGCGCGACGCGATGCCCAGAGGGATGGGCGCGCTGATGGAGGAAATGCTGCTCAGCGACAACACGCCGGACAAGGAGGGCTATTACCGCGAGGTGATGCAATCCATACTGGAAACCGGGCAGTCCGACGCGATGATTATCGCGCTCAGCGGCGTGATTCAGGCGCTGGCCATCGACAGGTTGCACATTATCGGCGATATCTTTGACCGCGGGCCGCGCGCCGATCTGATTATGGACGCGCTGGAAAACTACCATCAGGTCGATGTGCAGTGGGGTAACCACGACATCGCGTGGATGGGCGCGGCGGCGCTTTCGGAGGCCTGCATCGCGCAGGTGATCGTGACCTCCGTGAAATACGGCAATCTGGAAACGCTCGAGGTCGGCTACGGCATTTCGCTGCGCCCGCTGGCGACGCTGGCCGCCGCCTACTATGCGGATGACCCGTGCGAGGCGTTTTTGCCGCGCGACAACGGCGAGGAGCTGCACGAGGACGAGATGGAGCTGGCGCGCATGCACAAGGCCGCCGCCATTCTGCAATTCAAGCTCGAAGGGCAGCTGCTCAGCCGCCATCCGGAATACCGCATGGAGAGCCGTCGGATTCTGCACCACATTGATTTTGAAAACAGGACGGTGGAGATCGACGGAAAGGCGTATCCGCTGCGAAGCTGCGCGTTCCCGACGATTGACCCCGCCGATCCGTATGCGCTCACGCCGCTTGAACGCGAGGTGATGGAGCGCATGGTGCTGGAATTTGCCCATTCCGAAAAGCTCCAGCGGCATGTTCAGTTTTTATACAGCGCGGGCGGCATGTACCTGCGCTGCAACGGCAATCTGCTCTATCATGGCTGCATCCCGATGGAGAAAAACGGCGATTTCGCGGCGGTTCCCGTCCATACGGACGAGGCGCTGCGTGGGCGCGAAGCGATTGACGCGGCGGACGTCAAGGCGCGTCAGGGCTATTTTTCCACGCCGGGCACGCTGGAGCGCGAGGACGGGCAGGACTTTCTGTGGTATCTGGGCAGCGGCCCCAATTCGCCGCTGTTCGGCAAGGACAAGATGGCGACGTTCGAGCGCTATTTCGTCGCGGACAAGGCGACGCACGTTGAAAACAAAAACCCCTATTACGATTTCCAGAACGACGAGCAGACCGCGCTGCGGATTCTCGGCGAATTCGGCTTATCCGATTCGGGGTTCATCATCAACGGCCATGTGCCGGTCAAGCTCGGTCAGGGCGAAAGCCCGATTCGCGCCGGAGGTCGCCTGCTCGTCATCGACGGCGGCTTATCCCGCGCGTATCAGCCGGTGACGGGCATCGCGGGGTACACGCTCATATTCACCTCGCACGAATTGAATCTGGTCGCGCACCAGCCGTTTGAATCGACGGCGGCGGCGATTTCCGCCGAGCAGGACATTCATTCCGTGCAGAGCCTGGTCAAGCGGATGCCGCATCGCCTGCTGATCGACGACACGGACGACGGCGAGGAGCTGCGCTGCCGCATTGACGACCTGATGCGGCTGATTACGGCTTATCGAAAGGGCGTTATCAAGGAAGCGCGCAGCTGATGCGGCCTTCTGGCACAAAGCGCGAGTCGGCGGAAGTTGGCTTTTCGAACGCGCTGCGCCCGAAGAATCATTTGGTCAAGGCTCTGGCTCATAAACAGCAGATTGTCGTCATCGACGCAGAGATATGCGTTTTCCAGCTGGGAACGCTGGAAGGAAAGCGTATAAAGTGGCGGCATAAAGTGCTCCTCTCTGAAACGGATGGGAATGTGCAATCGGCCGCGCCAGGCCGGCCTTTACGGCCGGGCGGGCGCGGCGGGAGCTGATGCGGCGCATGTTCCTGATGGAGTACATGTATGATAACAGACTTCGGGGAACGGCTCAATCGAAACCTTTGTCGAACAGGGTCGAACGGAGGAATTTGGCCGTTTTACAAAAAACGGGGCTGAAATCATCCCATAAATTACTCAAAAATAAAGGAGGCCGAGCGGGTTGGAATCTACGAGAATGCACGGCGGGGAAGGATGCGGCGCTTATCTGCGCGCGGCAAAGCACCCGGCGCTCATCGTCTTCGATCTGGATGGAACGATTGCGGACAGCTGCGATATGGCGCGCGAAAGCTATAAGCGCGTGTTTGCGATGATGGGGTACGGCATGATTACCGACGAGCTGGCGGACAGCTTCAACGGGCCGGACGCGGACGAGGTCTGCCGCGTGATGGGCATCGGGCCGGACAGACGCGAGTTGTACGATAAGCTGGTCGATCAGAACGACGTGGAGCTGATGAGCACGATGGGGCGCATGTTCCCCGGCACGATTCGGATGCTTGACGAGCTGGCGCCCCACGCGACGCTGGCCATTTTGACCAACGGAAGCCAGCGATACTGCGAGGCCAGCATCGAGGCCTTCGCGCTATCGCCGTATATCGCGCTGCACAGCGGCTTTGTCAGCGGCGTGACCAAGGCGCAGCGAATCCGCCAGTGGCAGGGCGAAACGGGTGCGACGATTGTGATTGTCGTCGGTGACCGCGTGACGGATATCGAAAACGCGCGCGCGGCGGGCGCTTACGCCATCGGCGTGACCTACGGCATGGGCGACCGGGAAGAACTGGCCGGGGCAGATTGCCTGTGCGACACGCCGCAGGAGGTTGCGGCCTGCTGCATGCGCCTGATCGACGCGCAATGAGCGGTTGCTTTTTTCCCCGCCACGCGGTACAATAAGAGGCAGGTTTTGCCGCCGACCGGGCGAGCAGGCATGCGCAGAGCAGAGGAGGACATTCCCATGGATAAAAAGAATAAGGCGGTTGTCACCGTCGTCGGCAACGATACCATCGGCATTATCGCCCGTGTGAGCGCGGCGCTGGCCGCGCACAACGCGAACATCTTGGATATCTCTCAGACGGTACTTTCCGGCATGTTCAACATGATGATGATCGTGGATGTTTCGCTCAGCGATTTTGACACGCTCTCCGCGGCGCTTTCCGCGCTGGGCGCGGAGCTCGGGCTTCAGGTTCGGATTCAGCGCAGCGAAATCTTCGACGCGATGCACCGCATCTGATGGAGGAACGAGATGATCAATACATCTGAAATTTTGCAGACGGTGCGGATGATTACCGAGGAAAAGCTCGATATCCGCACGATTACGATGGGCATTTCGCTCTATGACTGTGTGCATCCGGATCGGGATATTCTCTATCGGAACGTCTACGACCGCATCACCACGCAGGCGAAGGATCTGGTCAGGACGGGCGAGGCGCTGGAACGCGAGTTCGGTATTCCGATTGTCAACAAGCGCATTTCTGTCACGCCCGCGAGCCTTGTGGCGGCGGCCTGCGGCGATCCCGTGGTGGTTGCGCGCGCGATGGACGCCGCGGCGAAGGAGACGGGCGTGAACTACATCGGCGGCTACACCGCGCTGGTGCAGAAGGGCATGACCGCTTCGGATCGCGCGCTGATCGCGTCCCTGCCGGAGGCACTCTCCACGACGGAGCGCGTCTGCTCGTCGGTCAACGTGGCGTCCACGCGCGCGGGCATTGACATGGACGCGGTTCGCCTGTGCGGGCAGGCGGTGAAGGATATCGCCGCCGCGACGGCGGACACGGACGCTTCCGGCTGCATGAAGCTGGTCGTCTTTGCCAACGCCGTGGAGGATAACCCGTTTATGGCGGGCGCGTTCCACGGGCCGGGCGAGGGCGACTGCTGCATCAACGTGGGCATTTCCGGCCCCGGCGTGGTCAAGCGCGCGCTGGAAAACGAGGCGAAGGGGCAGCCGTTTGACGTGGTGGCCGAGACGATCAAGCGCACGGCGTTCAAGATCACGCGCGTGGGTCAGTTGATCGCCAGAGAGGCTTCCGCGCGGCTGAACGTGCCGTTCGGCATCGTCGATCTCTCCCTTGCGCCCACGCCTGCGATGGGCGATTCCGTGGCGCACATCCTCGAAGAGATGGGGCTTGAGGTCTGCGGCTGCCACGGCACGACCGCGGCGCTGGCGCTGCTCAACGACGCGGTGAAGAAGGGCGGCGTGATGGCTTCGAGCCATGTCGGCGGCCTTTCCGGCGCGTTTATCCCGGTCAGCGAGGATATCGGCATGATTAACGCCGCCGCGCGCGGGGCGCTCAGCTTGGAAAAGCTGGAGGCGATGACCTGCGTGTGCTCGGTCGGTCTGGACATGATCGCCGTGCCGGGCGATACGCCGGCCTCGACGATTGCCGCCATCATCGCGGATGAAGCGGCCATCGGCATGGTCAACAGCAAGACGACCGCCGTGCGCATCATTCCCGCGCCGGGGAAGACGGTCGGCGACGAGGTGGAATTTGGCGGCCTGTTCGGGCGCGCGCCCATCATGCGCGTCAGCCCGTATTCGGCGGAGGCCTTTATCGCGCGCGGCGGACGCATCCCCGCGCCGCTCCAGAGCCTGAAGAATTAAGGACGACCACAAATAAAAGAATAACTGAAATTCATGATTTAATGATTCCGGTCGAGCTGCTTTATGGCAGCAAGACGGAAGGAGAGAAAGGGTGTTTGACATATGGAAAAGGAACTGACCAGAGAGACCGTTGACCCGCGCTATACGTGGGATTTGACCCGGATTTACGCCAGCGACGAGGCGTGGGAGGAGGCTTTTGCCGATGTCAAGGCGCAGGCCGAGGCGTTTGCCAAGCGCGCGGGCACGCTGAGCCATGGGCGCGAGGCCGTGCTCGACGCGCTGACCGCGATGATGCGGATGGACGAGACGTTTTTCGCGCTGCATGCGTATGCGATGATGAAAAACAACGAGGACAGCACGAACGCGAAATATCAGGCGATGAGCGACCGCGCGGGCACGCTGGCGGGCGTTGTGGCGGCGGCCTGCTCGTTCATGGAGCCGGAGCTGCTGGCGCTTGAAGAGGGCGAAATCGAGAAGATGATCGCGGACCCGGCGTTTGCGGAATACGACCGCTATCTCTCCGGCGTGCTGCGCATGAAGGCGCACACGCTGACGGCCAGCGAGGAAAAGCTGATGGCCATGGCGAGCGACGCCTGCAACGCATCGGCGACCGCCTATGAAATGCTCTCCTACGCCGATATGAATCTGGGCAAGACCCGCGGCGAAAACGGCGAAAAGGTGCAGCTGACGGACGCGCGCCTGCTCTCCCTGCTCTCCAGCAAGGATCGCGCCGTGCGCAAGGCGGCTTATACCAACATTATGAACGGCTACAACAAGTTCGGCAACACGATTGCCGCGACCTACGCCGGTCAGGTCAAGGCCGATATCTTCAACAGCCGCGCGCATCACTTTGACAGCAGCCGTCAGGCCGCCATGTTCCCGGACGAGATCGACGAAAAGGTGTACGACAGCCTGATCGAGGCGGTGCACGGCGGCATCGGGACGCTGAACGAGTATCTTTCCGTCAAGAAGGAGCAGCTCGGCGTGCCGGTTCTGCACATGTACGACCTGTACGCGGAAGCGGAGAACAGCTTTGAAATCGGCATGGACGTCGAGGAAGCGTTCAAGGTGTTCCTGGAAGCGGTCAAGCCGCTGGGCGAGGATTACGTGAAGGACGCGAGCCGCGCGCTCCCGGAGCGCTGGATCGACGTGTACGAGACGAAGAACAAGCGTTCCGGCGCGTATAGCTGCGGCAGCGCGTACCGCACCACGCCCTATGTGCTGCTCAACCACAAGAACACGTATGACGGCCTGTCCACCCTCTGCCACGAGATGGGTCACGCGATGCACAGCTTCTATTCCAACAAGAATCAGCCGTTCGCCAAGGCGGATTACACGATCTTCGTCGCCGAGGTGGCTTCCACCTGCAACGAGATCCTGCTCTCCGAATACCTGCGCGAGCAGTACGCGGGCAATAAGCAGGCGCAGATCGCGCTGATCGGTTCGCTGCTCCAGCATTTCCGCACGACGGTGTTCCGCCAGACGATGTTCGCGGAGTTCGAGTACAAGGCGCACTGCATGGCGGAAAGCGGCGAGAGCCTGACCCGCGACAGCCTGAGCGCGATGTATTACGACCTCAACAAGCTCTATTACGGCGGCGCGTGCAAGGTCGATCGGGAAGTGGCCTACGAGTGGATGCGCATCCCGCACTTCTATAATTCGTTCTATGTCTATAAGTATGCGACAAGCTTCTGCGCGGCAGTGACGCTCTCCCGCGGGATTCTCGACGGCGACAAGGAGAAGCTGGCGGCCTATCGCCGGTTCCTGACGCTGGGCGGCAGCATGGCCCCGATCGAGGAGCTGAAGGTCGCAGGCGTGGATATGTCCACGCCGAAGCCGGTCTGCGACGCGCTGGATTACTTCGCGGAACTGGTGATGCAGTATCAGAACCTGCTGAGCGAAGAGGGCTGAGCATGGACAATGTGATGCAGGGCTATGACCTCGACGCGGCCGTCCGCCAGATCGGCAAAGCCATCGGCAAGGCGGCAAAAGCCGCGCCCGACGTGACGGAAGCCTTTGCGCGGCGCGCCATCGAGGCGGACATGCGCTATATGCATGAAACCGGGGTGCTCGACGACGATGGGCTGATGGGCGAGGGTGAATACGACGAGGACGACGCATTTGAAGCGCTCTTCGCCGAAATGACCGACGGCCTTGAGGACGACGGCGAAATCGGCAGAATCGCGCAGATGCTGGACGCATACATGGAAGCCCGACAGGATTTCATGGAAGAAAACGGTCTGGCGGACGATTGACAGGGGGACACGGACGATGGTGGAGGAAATTCGCGCGCAGCAGGTGAACCGGGCGCGCCCGGTGACGGGCAAGGGATTTGCGCTGGGCGTGGCTTCCGTCGTGCTGCGGCTTGCGCTGGCGCAGATTGTCTGCAATCTGCTGATTGCGGCGACGGGCATGGGGCTGCTCAACGTGCTGTTTTACCTCTACGCGGTGATGACGCTGGCGCTGTTTATGCGGCGGACGGTCGCTTCCAGCGCGTATACGCTCAAGCAGGAAACGCTCGTGCTGGAGCGCAAGCTGGGCGACAGCACGACCAGCGTGGTGGAAATTCCGCTGAATCACATCATCGCCGTGCGCCCGATTTGCGCGGGCGAGCGGCTGCACGTGTGCTATCGTCAGGTGACGGTGATCGACAACGAGGCCAAGCCGACGGCGTGCATGAAGGCGGCGTGGCGCGCAAGCCTGTTTTCCGCCGGTCTGGCGCGGAAGATCGCGCGCGGCCACGCGCATGACGACGCGGGCTATGCGATTGTGTTTGACGAGGCGGATACCCAGCGGCGCGCGTGCGTGTTCCGCCCGGACGAGGCGATGTGCGGCGCGCTGCGCGAGGCGCTGGGCGAGCGATTCGGTCTGGACGACAGGCAGACGCGCCCGAAGGTGACGACGCTCTACGCGCAGGCGCTTGAACGCGCCTTCCCGGAACTATATACCCACGTCACGCCGCTGGTCAGCCGCGAGGAAGCGGAGACCGCCGCGGACGAAATCAAAAAACAAAAAGCGGCGCGCGGGGAAAGAAAAAGCGAAAAGCCGGAGAAACCCGCGGAAGGCGGGGAACAGCCCGCGGCCAGACGCCGCAGAAAAAGCGAGCAGGAGTAAACGATGCAGTATACGACGGTTCTTTTTGATCTGGACGGAACGCTCACCAAGTCGGAGGAGGGCATCACCAAGACCGCGATTTACGCGGCGGAGAAGATGGGCTTCACCGGCTTTACGCAGGAGCAATTCAAGGTGTTCATCGGCCCGCCGCTGTATGATTCCTTCCGAAAGGTCGTCGGCATGACGGAGGAGCAGGCCAATCAGGCGATTGACCACTATCACGAGCGCTTTGAGCGCGTCGGCTGGGCGGAAAACGAGGTATATGCCGGCATTCCGTCGCTGCTTCGGAGCCTGAAAAAGAACGGCGCGCGCGTGGCGATTGTCACCGCGAAGCCGCAGGTTTTCGCCGAGCGCATCGCTCAAAAATTCGGCTTTGCGCCGTATCTGGACGATGTGATCGGGCCGGGGATGAACAACAAGGATTCCAGCAAGGCGGCGCTTGTCCGCCGGGGCGTGGAGGCCTTCGGCGGCCGCGTCGTGATGGTCGGCGACCGCTGCTTCGACATCGAGGGCGGGCAGGCGAACGGCGTGGATACCATCGGCGTCTGTTACGGCTACGGCACGGAGGACGAGCTGACCGCCGCCCGGGCGACGCATATCGCGCACGACGTGGCAGAACTGGAAAACATTCTGCTCGGCGACGCGCCCAGAGCGCGCGGCGTGTTCATCTCCATGGAGGGCGTGGACGGCTGCGGCAAGACGACCCAGCGCGCGGCGCTCACCGGCCATCTGCAAAAGCTCGGCTGGCGGGTGACGCAGACGCGCGAACCGGGCGGCGACGCGGTGGCCGAGAAGATCCGCGAGCTGGTGCTCGACCCGATGAACAAGGAGATGCGCAACGAGACGGAGGCCTATCTGTACGCGGCCAGCCGCGCGCAGAACGTCCGCGCGGTGGTTCGCCCGGCGCTCCTTCGCGGCGACGCGGTGGTGTGCGATCGGTTTGTCGATTCCTCTGTGGCCTATCAGGGCGCGGGGCGGCAGCTGGGCATGGAGGAGGTCGCGGCGCTCAACGCGATGGCGGTCGGCGGAACCATGCCGGATATTACCGTGTACCTGCGCATGCCCGCCGACGCGGCGCTCTCCCGCAGGCTCAGCGCATCCGAACCGGACAGGCTCGAACGACAGAAGGCGGATTTCTTCAGCCGCACCGGTCAGGCGTATGAGCGGCTCTTTGCAGGGCAGGAAAAGCGCGTGATGACGGTCAATGCCGCGCAGAGCATCGAGCGGGTGACGCAGGAGATGCTCGACGGGCTGGACGAACGGCTCAATCGGCTGGACGTGTAATTTTTCTTCAAGAGAAGGACGCGCTTCAGGAGGTAAAATGGCAAGAATCGTGGTGGGCATGTCCGGCGGCGTGGATTCCTCCGTGGCCGCGCTCCTGCTCAAACGCGCCGGGCATGAGGTCATCGGCGTGTTTATGAAAAACTGGGAAGAGAAGGACGACAACGGCGTCTGCACCAGCGAAACGGACTGGGCGGACGTGCGCGGCGTCTGCGAAAAGATCGACATTCCGTATTACGCCGTCAATTTCGTCAAGGAATATTACGACCGCGTGTTTTCCTATTTCCTCGACGAATACCGGCGCGGGCGCACGCCGAACCCCGACGTGCTCTGCAATCGGGAGATCAAATTCAAGGCGTTTCTGGATTTTGCGATGAAGCTCGGCGCGGACAGGCTGGCGACGGGGCATTTCTGCCAGCTCGGCGACGCGGCGGACGGCAAGAAGCTGCTTCTGCGCGGCGCGGACGGCAACAAAGACCAAAGCTACTTCCTCTATATGCTCGGGCAGAACGCGCTGGAAAAGGCGATGTTCCCGGTCGGCGGCCTGACCAAGGCGCAGGTGCGCGAAATCGCGGAGGAAGCCGGTTTGGCCAACAGCAAAAAGAAGGATTCCACGGGCGTGTGCTTCATCGGCGAGCGGCATTTCAAGCCGTTTTTGCAGCAGTTCCTGCCCGCGCAGCCCGGCGATATGCGGACGCTGGAGGGCAAGGTCGTCGGCCGTCACGACGGATTGATGTATTACACCCTCGGCCAGCGGCGCGGGTTGGGCATCGGCGGCGCGGGCAACGGCGAACGCTGGTTTGTCCTCGCCAAGGATATGGCGCATAACGAGCTGATCGTCACGCAGGGCGCGGATCATCCGCTGCTGTACAGCAAGAACGCCGTCGGTACGGACGCGACGTGGATATCCGGCGAAGCGCCCGCAGGCGAATTTGACTGCACCTGCAAATACCGCTATCGTCAGCCGGATCAGGCGGTGCACGTCAGCGTGCGCGAAAACGGGCAGGTGCTCGTGACCGCCAGGGAACGCCAGCGCGCCGTCACGCCGGGGCAGAGCATGGTCTTTTATCAGGGCGAGGTCTGTCTGGGCGGCGCAATCTGCGACGAGGTGCTGGACGCGGGGCAGGTGGGCGAATGAACGGTTTTCAGAAATTCTGGGGACATTTGAGCACCGTCACGCGCCACCGCCACCGGGTGATCGCGCACTGCGCCAGAGCGGGCATCCTTTGGCAGGGGCTGCGGCACGACCTATCCAAATACAGCCCGACGGAATTCTGGCAGGGCGTGAAATTTTTCGACGGCACCCATTCGCCGACGGAGGACGAGCGGCGGACGCTGGGCTATTCGCTCGCGTGGATGCACCACAAGGGGCGCAACCGCCACCATTGGGAATATTGGACGGATTACAGCATGGCGCAGATGCGCTATGTGCCCGTGCCGATGCCCAGAAGGTACATGGCGGAGATGATCTGCGACCGAATCGCCGCCAGCAAGATCTACAACGGCGAGCGATATACGGACGCCTGCCCGCTGGCGTATTTGCAGCGCGGCAAGATGCACGACCATATGCATCCGGACACGCAGGCGCTGCTCGCGCGCTTTTTGACCCAGCTGCGCGACGAGGGGGAGGACGCGATGTTCGCCTCGCTCCGGCAATGGGTCAGGGAAAAAGCATAAACAGACTCCCCCTTTCCTTCGTAAAATGGAAGGAAAGGGGGTTTTTGTATGCCTTCAAAAAGAGACGCAATGACGGCTCGGGCGCTGGCGCTTGTGGGCTGCGGCTATATTTACGGCGCGACGGGCTGGATCTGCACGCGCGCGCGGATGGAACAGCAGATGCGGCAATACCCGGCCTATGCCGGACAGATCGAGCGATACGGCAAAAAATGGATCGGGAAGCCCTGCTACGACTGCGCCCAACTGACGCGGGACGTGGCGCGGCGCGCCGGGGTCAGCCTGCCCAGCGGGGCGACGAGCCAATGGCGCGCGGCGGGAATCTGGAAGGAAAAGGACGTGATCGACACCCTGCCGGACGAGGCCGGAATTTTTCTGTTCACGATGCGCGACGGGCGCATGACGCACACCGGCGTGAGCGTCGGCCATGGGGAGGAGGTGGACGCGCGCGGGCACGCCTACGGCGTGGTGCGTCGGCCGATTCGCGGAACGACGTTCACGCATTGGGCGCGGCTGGCGGTGGATTACGACGCGCAGGAGGACGAGGGAAAAGACGCAGGGGAGGAAACGCCGCTCAAGCCGAGGCGGACGCTGCGCATGGGCAGCAGCGGAGAGGACGTGCGCGCGCTGCAAACGGCGCTGCAAACGCTGGGCTTCTTAAACGACGCGGCGGACGGCAAATTTGGCGCAAAGACGCGGGAGGCCGTTCGGAAATTCCAGAAAAAGAGCGGGCTTGCGGTCGATGGAATCGTCGGCGCGGCGACGTGGGCGGCCTTGCCGGAGGGGGATGGAGAGCCGAGCGCCCCGACGCGGGTTTGCCTGACCGGCGACGGCATGCGCGCGCTCATCCGGGCGCTTGAAAAGCCGCAGACGGCAGAAAACCGGCTGACGTTCACGCTGGCGGCGCCGGATTACGGCGAAATCATGCGGCAGATTCATTTGGAAATCTAGCACCGTGCGCGTTTTTTGCTAAAGCAATGATTTACCGTAAACAAAAAAGCCCCGCGCTTTTCGGCGCGGGACTTATTTCATCAATCAATAGCGGGAAGCACGGCGGGAAGCATAGCACTCGCTGCAATAGATGGGTCGGTCGTTCTTCGGGATGAAAGGCACGCGGGTCGGAGCGCCACACTGCGCGCAGGTGGTCTCGTACATTTCGCGCTGCTGAGCCTCACCGTTAGCCGGGCGGCTGTTCTTGCGGGCGATGCGGCAGGCCTTGCAGCGGGTCGGCTCGTTCTGGAAGCCCTTCTCCGCGTAGAACTCCTGCTCACCAGCGGTGAACACAAATTCCTGGCCACAGTCTTTGCAGGTCAAAGTCTTGTCCTGATACATGGGATATTCCCCTCCGAAAAAAATAAAAAAATAGAAATCGGCATGAAACTTCCGGCTGACCTGGTCTTTGACCCCACACTCGCCGTCAGGAGCGTTCGCTCATACACCTTGGTGCCCCACTACTGACCCTCTCAGAATATAACCTGGACGGACTTACTTCTAAGCCGCACCATGCTCCCCGGCGCTTTGGCCGGATTACGTGGATCGTTTTGCCTGCGACTGGCATCGACTTTCAACCACAGACCCGAATGAATCATCCTACGCCATTATAAGCGCAAACTAAAAAAATTGCAAGCGCTTTTACAAAGTTTCTTATTTTCCGCGTAGAATCTGCACAAAAGAGGGTAGCTCCTGCGCGGGCGCAAACAATGCGCCGCCCTTGTTGCCAACCGTTTTTGCCGCCGTAACCAGCCCGACCCGCGCCGCACCCGCGGCGAGAAGCGCTCTTGCGGCTTCCGACGCGGTGGAGCCGGTGGTCAATACGTCGTCCACCACCAGAGCGCGCAGACCTCGGACGGCGGAATCCGCCTCCATGCAGCCTTCGAGGTTGCGGCGGCGGTTTTCTGCGCTTAGCTTCGTCTGCGCCGCGTGCTCATCCAGGCGGGAGAGCGCGGGAAGGACGGGCATGCCCCAGATTTCGCCGAGACGCTCGGCCAGAAGCTGCGCCTGATTGAAGCCCCTCTGCCGCAGGCGGCGGCGCGTGGTCGGCACGGGCACCAGCGCGTCGTAAACCCCGAGCGGGAGCGACGACATGGCGCGGGCCAACGGAAGCGCGGCGGCGCGCACGCTGTTGAATTTGAGCATCAAAATCAACTGACGGGGCTGGTCGGCGTAGGGAAACGCGGCAAGCGCCTCGTCAATGCCCGCGGGCGGCGGCAGCGCATCGATTTCACCGGCGAGGCGGGAAAGCGCCTGCGCGCAGCCGGGGCACAGGCCGCTCTGATCGTCGCCGCCCAGCGCCGCGTCGCAGCACAGGCAGGCGACGCGCTCGGGAAACAGCCAATCGTCCAGCGCGCGAAGCAGGCGCGAATCAAGCCGGGACATGGCGGCAGCTCCTTCCTTTACGGGCTTTACGGGCGCGTCACAGGCTCATCACCTGCTGAAGCCGCCAGCAGAGGGCGCTGTAGCGGCGGCGCGTGTTGACGTTGGCGATCATCTGGTCGATGGCGGATTCGCGCCCGACGATCATCACCATGCGGCGCGCGCGGGTGACGGCGGTATAAAACAGGTTGCGCGTCAGCAGCATCGGCGGCCCGCCCACGGCGGGCATCACCACGACGGGGAATTCGCTGCCCTGACTCTTGTGCACGGAGATGCAGTAGGCCAATTCCAGATCGTCCACGTCCGCGCCCTCGTATTCGGCCACGCGCTCGTCGTCAAACTGCACGCTCATCACGTGCTCCTGCGGGTCGATGGAGACGATGAAGCCGATGTCGCCGTTGAAAACGCCCTGCCCTTCCTCCGCGCCAAACACGCCCTCTTTCTGCCACTTGAGCTGATAGTTGTTGCGCGTCTGCATCACCTTGTCGCCCTCGCGGAAGGTGGTATCGCCGCGCACGCGCTCGTGTTTGCCGGGAGCGGCGGGGTTGAATTCCGACTGCAAAAGCTGGTTGAGCATCCATACGCCGCATTCGCCCTTCTTGGTTGGGCTGAGCACCTGCATCTGCCGGACGGGATCGAGGTGCAGGAAGCTCGGCAGGCGGGAGGCGCAGAGCGCGACGATGCGCTTCGCCGCGTCGGACGGGGAGACGGCGCGCTCAAAGAAAAAGTCGCTGCCCTTCGCGTTGAGCCGGGGCGCTTCGCCGCGGTTGATGCGGTGGGCGTTGTAGACGATCATGCTCTTTTCATCCTGCCGGAAAATCTCGGTCAGGCGGACGGAGGGAATCGCGCCGCTGTCCAGAATGTCGCGCAGCACGTTGCCCGCGCCGACGCTGGGAAGCTGATCCGCGTCGCCGACCATAATCAGCCGCGTGCCGGGGACGAGCGCGCGCAGAAGCGACCGCATCAGGAAGATATCCACCATGGACATTTCGTCGATGATGAGCGCGTCGTATTCCAGCGGGTTATCCTGCGTGCGGGCGAAGTCGCCCTCCTCGCCGCCATATTCCAGCAGGCGGTGGAGCGTCTTGGCCTCCATGCCGCAGGCCTCGCTCATGCGCTTGGCGGCGCGGCCGGTCGGCGCGGCCAGCGCGATATCGCCGTGGACGCTGAGCAGCTTGATGATGCACTTGATGATCGTCGTCTTGCCCGTGCCGGGGCCGCCGGTGATAACGGTCATGCCGCTGGTGACGGCGGTTTCGATGGCCTGCCGCTGCTGGGCGTGAAAGGCGATGCCCTCCACGCGCTCCAGCTCGTCGATCTGCGCGGACAGGTCGGTCGCCATCGTATCCGGCATGGCGTCGATCATCTCCCGCAGGCGGCGCGCGACCTCGCTTTCGGCGCGATAGGTCGAGGGCAGATAGAGCGCGACGACGTCCTCATCGTCGTCGCCCGGCAGAATCTGCGCGGCGATTTCGTGCGAGAGAATCAAACTGTCGATGGTGCGCTCGATTAAATCGGGGTCGTTGCCGAGGATGCGCCGCGCGGCTAAAGCGAGCTCCGGCCGGGGAAGATAACAATGCCCGGCGACGACGGTCGCATCCGAAAGCGTGTATTTCACGCCCGCGCTGAGGCGGTATTCGCTATCCTGCTCGATGCCCAGCGAGGCGGCGATGCGGTCGGCCGTCTTAAAGCCGATGCCCTCCACGTCCTCCACGAGGCGATAGGGATTGCGGGTGATGACCTGCCGCACGTTTTCGCCGTATCGCTTGTAGATTTTGACGGCCAGCGCGGGGGTGACGCCGTAGCTCTGCAAAAAGACCATGGCCTCGCGCTGCTGCGCCTGCTCGGCATAGCTTTCCTGAATCATGCGGGCGCGCTTTTCGCCGATGCCCGATACCTCCAGCAGCCTTTCGGGCTCGGAATAGAGCACGTCGAGCGTCTTTTCGCCGAAAGCGCGGATGAGCAGCTTGGCCGTTGCCGGGCCGACGCCGCGAATCATGCCGCTGGACAGGTATTTTTCAATGCCGGACAGGGTCGTCGGCTGCTCGATTTCAAGGCTCTGCACCTTGATTTGGCGGCCGTAGACCGGGTGCTCCGTCCATTCGCCGGTGATGCGGAGCTTTTCACCCGATGTGACCGGCGGCATGACGCCCACGGCGGAGACGCGCGATTTGCCCGCCTTGACCACCAGAACGGTATACCCGTTTTCGTCGTTTCGGAATACCGTTTCATCGGCAAAGGCTTCGATTGTTTCCATGGCTGCGCATCCTCGCTTTCTTCTGCGGCGGTTGAATCGTTAATCTCCATTATACACGGATTTGAACCAAAAGAAAAGAGCGCGGAAAAGAACGAGAACGCACGGAATAAAACGCCGATTGTTAAACGAACGGGATATGTTACGCATTTGTTACACAGTTTTTGACGATTTAGCAAATTCTTCATCGACGAACGCTTGAAAAGTGGAGGGAAATGGTGTAAAGTAATTAGGAAAGGGAGCAAAGTGGTTGAGTTGGGGAAGGAGGGATGTGCAGCATGGCTTACATGGCGTTTTCCGGTTCGTTCGAACACTCGCTGGATGGAAAAGGCCGCGTCATCATTCCTGCCTCCTTCCGAGAAGCGTTGGGCGAAAATTTCACGATCACCATCAACCCGACAAGAACGGCCGTCGCGATTTATCCCAAGGCGGATTGGGACGGCCAGCTTGAGCGGCTTTCACATATCAACCCGATGGATAAAATCGGGCTGCAATACGAGCGCTACCTGATGAGCGTCTCTTTTTCCGGAAACAGCATGGACGCGCAGGGCCGCGTATTGATCCCGGCCAAGCTGCGCGCGAAGATCGGCTTGACGCGAGACATCGTTTTCGTCGGCCTGAACCACTATATCGAGGTCTGGGACGCCGAGGTCTACGCCAAGATGGAGGCGCAGACGGAGGACGAATTCGATTCGCTGGTGGATTACGTTTACGAAAAATACCCGTCTTAAAAGCGCGGCGCGGGCATAGATACCGTTTAAGCGCGGAACGCGAAAGCGCGGTTCTTGACGGCGGGAGGGGAGAATACAATGATGACAGGAACACGGACGATGCGGGTCAGCCGCGGGCGCTACGTCAGCGCGGGCTATGCCGAAAAGCGCACGCGCCCGGCGGCGGATGAAAGAGAATTGTATATTTCTGCCGACCCGGCCGGTTCCGCAAGGGAAAACCTGCGCGATCTGAACAGGGCGGGCTACCGCAGCGAACGGCCGTGGCGCGACACGCCGGACCCGGCACTGCAAACGGCCGCGCCGGAGACGCAGAGGCGCGCGCCCGCGCGCAAGGCGGCCGCCAGAAAGCAGCTCGGGCCGATTGATCGGCTGCTGGCGGAAATCCGGCGGGATCGCAAGGGCGTGGCCGTCTGCGCCATGCTCGCGGCGACGATGCTGGTGATGGCCGCGGCGTGGGGGCGCAACATGGTTTCCGGCGTGAACGCGCAGCGGTCGATCGAGCGCTATCAGGCGCAGACGATCACGCTTCGGCAGGAAAACGAAAAGCTGGCGCAGCAGCTTGAAATCGCCGGAAGCGGCGAGCGCATCCGCAATCTGGCGCAGAACGAACTGGGCATGCTGCGGCGCGAACGCGCGCAAACCGAAACGATCTACATTCAGGCGCCGGATAAAAAGGCGCGGGAAGAGGCACAGACAGTCGGTCAGACGCACATGGAAATCCTCGATTTCCTGCTGGGTCTGCTCAATGTGTTTCATATTGGAGAGTGAGAGGGCTTGCGTTCACCGGGAGCCACCGTACGAAAGCGGCTGGTCTTGCTGATGGGCGGATTCTTTCTCCTCTTTCTTTGCGTTTGCGCGCGGCTTGTCGATGTGCAGATCGTGCGGCAAAAGGAGCTGACCGCCCGCGGCGTGAAGCAATGGACGCGCAGCGGCGTGGTGGCCGCGCGGCGCGGAGACATTGTGGATACAAACGGCAGGCTGCTGGCGCAGTCCGTGACGAGCTTCATCCTGACCGCAAGGCCGAGGGACGTGAAGGACGCGGGCGCACTGGCGAAGGTGCTTGCGCGGGAGCTGGGGCTTGACGAGGAGACAATCCTGAAGAAGCTGTCCGGCAGCAAGGCAGCCTCCGTTACGCTGGCCAGACAGCTCTCGCGGGAGGACGCGGACAGGCTTCGGGCGATCCGGCAAAACGGAAATTCCCCCGACGCCGAGGCTTTAATCGGAATAACATTTGACGAAGACGCGAGTAGATGGTATCCTATGGGTACGCTGCTGGCGCAGACGCTGGGGCTGTGCAACGTGGACGGCGAGGGGCAGAGCGGCCTCGAGCTGCAATACAACGACGTTCTGGCCGGAAAACCGGGGAAGATGATCACCGAGGTGGACGCGAGGGCGCGGACGCTTCCCGACGGGGTGACGCTCTACGTGCCCGCCGAGCAGGGGAACACCCTGCGGCTGACCATCGACCGGGACGTTCAGGCTGCCGTGGAGCGCGCCGTGCGCGAATGTGCGCAGGTCAACGACGCGGTGAGCGTTCAGGCAATCGCCATGGACGTGAACACCGGCGCGCTGCTCGCCATGGCGATGTACCCGACATACGACCCGGCGAACCCGCCCAGAGACGATCTGGATCGGCTCAACGAGCTGATGCGCCTGACCGTGCTCAGCGACGTTTACGAGCCGGGCTCGACGTTCAAGATGCTGACGGCCGCCGCGGCGATCGACTGCGGGGCGACAAGCCCGCAGGAGGGCTTTTACTGCTCGGGCAGGATCACGGTGGACGGCAGCACGGTTCGCTGCTGGGGCGCGCCGCACGGCGCGGAGACGATGGCGCGGGCGCTGGAAAATTCCTGCAACCCGGTGTTCACGCAGCTTGCGCTGCGGCTGGGCAGCGAGCGGTTTTACCAATATCTGCATGCGTTCGGGCTGGGCAGGCGCACAGGTATTGACCTATACGGCGAGGCGGGCGGCATCCTCATCGGGCAGAGCCGGGTGAAGAACGTCGATCTGGCGCGCATCGGCTTTGGGCAGAGCGTCGCGGTCACGCCCATTCAGATGATTACGGCGGCGTGCGCGGTGGTCAACGGCGGGCGGCTGATGAAGCCATATCTGGTGGAGGCCATTGAAGACAGCGACGGAAACCTGCTCAGGCAGACGAGCCCGCAGGTGGCGGCGACGCCAATTTCCGCCCAGACCAGCGCGACGATGCGCAGGCTTTTATACGGCGTAGTGGAAAACGGCGGCGGCAAAAACGCGAAAACGAGCGGCTATGCCATCGGCGGCAAGACGGGAACGGCGCAGATTTACAAGAACGGAAAAATCGAATCGAACCTGCACATCGGCTCGTTCGTCGGGTTTGCTCCGGCGGAAAGCCCGAAGGTCGCGCTGCTGGTGACGGTCAACGAGGCGAAGGTCAAGCCGGATTTCGGCGGGACGACGGCCGCGCCGTTCGCCGCGCAGATTTTTGAGGAGATCCTGCCGCTGCTGGGCGTTGCCAAGACGGACGGCAGCGCGGAGGCCGAGCGCGTGACCATGCCGGATGTGACGGGGATGGACGTGCGCGACGCGAAGGCGATTCTGCGCGAGGCGGGCATCGACGCGGTGACGGACGGGGAAAGCTCCCGCGTGACCGGGCAGCTTCCGCCCGCCGGAACGACGGTGCAGGCGGGATTCTGCGCGATGCTCTACGTAACGGGCGAAACCGCGCCGCAGGCGCAGGATTATGCCCGCGTGCCGGATGTGCTCGGGCTGGACATGCGGGAGAGCGCGCAGGCGCTTCGGCTCGACGGATTTGAAATGAACGCGCAGGGCGACGGCCTTGCGGCCAGACAAAGCCCCATAGGCGGCAGCTACGCGCCGGAGGGGACGCAGGTGCTGGTGACGTTTGAAATGCCATAAAGCAGACAACAAATGGAGGAATGACGATGAACCTTGAACAACTGACGGCGGGCATGCCCGAGCTGGTCAAAATCACGGGGAATGCGCAGACGGAAATCAAAGCCCTGACGGCGGATTCGCGCGCCAAATGCGAAGACGGCCTGTTTTTCTGCATCCGGGGCGGCCGCGTGGATGCGCATGATTTCGCGCCGCAGGCCGTCGCAGGCGGCTGCGTGGCGCTGGTGGTGGAGCGCGAGCTGGCCATCGACTGCCCGCAGGTGGTCGTGACCGACGTGCGCGCCGCGATGACGCGCATCGCCAGCGCGTTTAACGGCCACCCTGAGCGGCGGATGAAGCTCGTGGGCGTGACCGGCACGAAGGGCAAGACGACCACGACCTACCTGTTCAAGAGCATCGTTGAAAGTGCGGGCATGCGCTGCGGCATTATCGGTACGACGGGCTGCATCGCGGGTCAGACGAAGCTGCCGAGCCATCTGACCACGCCGGACCCGATTGAAATGTTCGAAATTCTGCGCATCATGGCCGACGCGGGCGTGGAGGTCGTGTGCATGGAGGTTTCCGCCCACGCGCTGTATCTGCGCAAGCTGGTCGGCGTGGTGTTTGAGGCGGCGGCTTACACGAATCTTTCGCAGGATCACCTCGACTTCTTCGGCACGATGGACAACTATCTCGCGGCCAAGAAGCTGCTGTTTTCCGCCGGCATGGCGCGCAACGCCGCCGTCAACGTGGACGAGGAGACGGCGAAGGCCGTCTGTGACAGCCTCGACTGCCCGCTGCTGACCTACGGCATCAGCGGCAAGGCGGATCTGTTTGCCCGCGACATCGAAATCACGGAAACCGGCGTATCCTTTACGCTCAATCTGCGCAACCTGCATGCCGAGCGCGTCCATCTTCTGCTGACGGGCATGTTCAACGTGTACAACGCGCTGGCCGCCGCTGCCTGCGCCCTGATTCTGGGCGTGGAGCTGGACGCGATCAAGCGCGGTCTGGAAGCCGTGGTTAGCGTGCCCGGGCGCGTGGAGATGCTGCCGACGAAGACCCCGTACCGCATGATTCTGGATTACAGCCATTCGCCGGACGCGCTGGAGAACATTCTGAAAACCGTCCGCGAGTTCTGCCACGGGCGCATCATTCTGGTGTTCGGCTGCGGCGGCGATCGCGACAAGGGCAAGCGCCCGATGATGGGCGAAATCGCGGGCAGGCTGGCCGATTACGCGATTTTGACCAGCGACAACCCGCGCTTTGAAGACCCGATGGCGATTCTTGCGGCGATTGAGGCAGGAATTAAGCCCACCGGCGCGAAATATGAAGTGATTGAAAACCGGCGCGAGGCGATTCGGCAGGCGATGGAGATGGCTGTCAGCGGCGACATCGTGGTGCTGGCCGGCAAGGGGCACGAAACGTATCAGGAGATTCGGGGCGTGAAGCATCCGTTCGACGAAAAGGTGATCGTGTCCGAGCTGCTGGAAGAAATCGCCGGCGAAAACCGCGCCGAGTAAAGCCTATCAAGCGGGTCAATCCCGCGCTTCGGAGGAATGAGGAGCATGCAAAGGATGATGATAACCCTGCTGATTGCGTTCGCGGTCGGCATTGTGCTGGGCAAAGTGATGCTGCCCGTGCTGCATAAGCTCAAGTTCGGCCAGAATATCTACGAGCTTGCGCCGGAAGCGCACAAGAAAAAGCAGGGTACGCCGACGATGGGCGGCCTCGTCATTGCGGGCGCGGCCATCGCCGCGGCGCTGGTGATGAACGATTACAGCGTGCCGATGGGGCAGAACATGCTGCTGGCCATGCTGCTGATGGCGCTGGGCAATTTGTGCATCGGCTTTGTGGACGACATGACCAAGATCCGCAAGGGCAAGAACGGCGGCCTGACCCCCAAGCAGAAGATGATCTTTCAGACGCTGCTGGCGCTGGCGTTCTCCTGCTATTGCTACTTCCACCCGCAGGTCGGCTCCGTCATCAAGGTGCCGTTCTTCCGCGTGGAATGGGATTTGGGCATCTGGTATATCCCGATTATGATGTTCATCATCGTGGGCACGACCAACAGCGCCAACCTGCTTGACGGCCTTGACGGCCTGCTGACCAGCGTTTCCATGGTCGATTTCGCGACGCTCGCCGTGCTCTGCGGCGCGGCCTCGCTGGGGAGCCTCGGCGTGGGATGCGCGGCGATGTGCGGCGCGTGCATGGCGTTCCTCTCCCGCAACGCCTATCCGGCGCAGATGTTCATGGGCGATACCGGCTCGATGTTCATCGGCGGCGCGGTGGTGGCCGCGGCCATGCTGCTGCGCCAGCCGCTGATTCTGGTGCTGATTGCGTTCTGGATGCTGATGAGCAGCCTCTCGGATATCATCCAGATCACATATTTCAAAAAGACGCATGGCAAGCGTATCTTCAAAATGGCGCCGATTCATCACCATTTTGAGCTTTGCGGCATTCACGAGACGAAGATCGTGACCATGTATATGGTGACGACGGCTATTCTCTGCGTGATTACGCTGCTGGGCGTTTTGTAAGACAAGCGGAGGCGGATGAATATGAACGTAAACGGCAAGCGTGTGCTGGTCTGCGGCATGGCGCGCAGCGGCATTGCGGCGGCCAAGCTGCTTTTGAGCCTCGGCGCGCAGGTGACGATTACCGACACGAAGCCGGAAGCGGATTTCGGCGGCGCGCTGGATGAACTGCGCGCACCGGGCTGCGTCTTTGCGCTGGGGCAGGCGGCCGACGCACTGATCGCCGGTCAGGATATGATGATTATCAGCCCCGGCATCGCGTGGGCAAAGCCGTTTGTGCAGAGCGCGATTGCGCAGGGTGTGGAGGTCATGGGTGAACTGGAGCTGGGCGCGCGGCTGACGAAGGGCGCGCTTGTCGCCATCACCGGTACGAACGGCAAGACGACCACCACGACGCTGGTGGGCGAGTTGTTCCGCGCGGCGGGGCGCACGACGCACGTTGTCGGCAACATCGGCTACCCGATCACCGCGACGGCGGGCATTTCCAAGGCGGACGACGTGACGGTGGCCGAGGTGAGCAGCTATCAGTGCGAGGGCATCAGTCAGTTCCACCCGCACGTGGGCGCGGTGCTCAACATCACGGAGGATCATATCGTCCGCCACGGCTCGATGGCTGTCTATATCGCGATGAAGCGGCGCATCTTTGACCGCCAGACGGAGCAGGACGTCGCCGTGTTCAACTACGACGATGCGACCTGCCGCGAGATGGCCAAGGGGCTGAAGGCGCGGGTGGCGTGGTTCTCCCGCCGGGAGAAGGTGCCCTTCGGCGCGTATGTCGAGGATCAGCACATCGTTTTGAAGCTCGGCGAGGGCGAGCAGCGGGTCTGCCGCTGCGACGAGGTGTATATCCCCGGTCCGCACAACCTTGAAAATGCGCTGGCCGCCGTGACGATTACCGGCGTGATGGGCGTGCCCTGCGAGACGATGCGCGAGGTGCTCAAAACCTTCAGGGGCGTGGAGCACCGCATTGAAACCGTGCGCGAGCTGGACGGCGTGACATGGATCAACGACTCGAAGGGAACGAACGTCGATTCCACGCAGAAGGCCATCGCGACGATGAACAGGCCGACGGTGCTCATCCTCGGCGGAAGCGACAAGAAGGTGTCGTTTGATCCGCTGGCCAAGAGCATCGTGGAAGCGCCGCTGATCGAGCATTGCGTGCTCATCGGCGACACGGCGAACCAGATTAAGGACGCGCTCGACCGCGCGGGCTACTCGGCCTACACGATGACGGGGTACGATTTCGATTTGTGTCTGGCGACGTGCCGGAAGCTGGCGAAGAAGGGCGGCAACGTGCTGCTTTCCCCGGCCTGCGCGAGCTTTGATATGTTTACCGATTACGAAAACCGGGGTCAAATCTTCAAGGAAAAGGTCATGGCGATGAAGTGAGCCCGTGACCGGCTGCAAAAGAGACGAAAAACATGCAGTCGGGAGGGAAAGAGCCATGCCGAATCCAGTCAGACGAACCTGCGACAAGACGGTGGTTACGCTGATGGTGCTGCTGCTCCTGATGGGGCTGGTCACGCTGTTCAGCGCCACCTATTATCAAAAGGCGGCGACAGGCGACGCGCTTGCCGCAGTGAAAAAGCAGCTGATCGGCGTGGCGCTGGGCGCTGCGGCCTGCGTGACACTCTCACGTGTGCCGTATCGCGTTTTCCGGCGTCCCAAAGTGACGCTGCTTTTATTGGCGGCAAGCGCCTTGATGTTGATTCTGGTGATTATTCCGGGAATCGGCGTGAGCATCAACGGCTCGCGGCGGTGGCTGAATATCTTCGGGCTGAGCATGCAGCCCTCGGAGTTTGCGAAATACGCGATGGTCGTTTTCATGGCCGGGGCGCTGGATCGGCGCGGCGAGGCGATTGACCGCCTGTTTACGGGGATCATTCCGCTGCTGGTCGTGCCGGGCGTGATGTTTCTGCTGATTCTGGAACAGCCGAATCTCTCCACCGGCGGCAGCATCCTGATCTGCGCGCTGGTGATGCTCTTTGCGGCGGGAATTCGAAGGCGGCATATCGCGCTGCTGGGCCTCGGCGGGCTGGCCGTCGGCGCGTTTTACGCATGGAGCGCGCCGTATCGAAGGGAGCGGCTGCTCTCCTTCCGCGACCCGTTCGCCAAGATGAGCGACGAGGGCTATCAGCTCTCGCAATCGCTGATCGCGCTCGGCTCGGGCGGGCTGTTCGGCATGGGGATGGGGCAGGGGCGGCAGAAATTCGCGTATCTGCCCTATCCGGAATCGGACTTCATTTTCGCGATTGTCGGGGAGGATTTCGGGCTGATCGGCTGCCTGACGGTGATCGCGCTGTTCGTGCTGTTTGTGCTGGCGGGGCTTCGTGTGTCGCTGGCCTGCCGGGATCGCTTCGGCTGCCTGCTCGGCGCGGGCATCACCTCGATGATCGGCCTGCAGGCGTTCATCAACATGGGCGTGGTGACGGGGATGCTGCCCACGACGGGGCTGCCGCTCCCGTTTTTCAGCGCGGGCGGCACATCGGTCAGCGTGATGATGGCGGCGGTCGGCGTGCTGCTGAGCATTTCGCGGGAAAACGGCGCGCGGATCGTCGAGCCGACGGATCAACAGAGTGGGGGAAGAGCATGAGATACAGAAAGCGCAAAAAAGCGGCGGCTCAGGTGATGGTGATGACGGTCGCGGTGGTGGCCGTGCTGGCGGCGCTGCTGGTGCTGGCGTGCAGCCAGGTGTTCCGGGTGCGCGGGATTCTGATCGTCGGCAACCGAAACCTCTCCAAGGAGGACGTGATCGCCCTGAGCGGCGTGCAGGAGGGCGACAATCTGTTTTCCATCAGCGACGCGGAGCTGAAAAAGAACATGGAGCGAAACCGGTATATCGAGTACCTCGGGCACGAGTTTGACTATCGCGGCACGCTGAGCCTGCACATCAACGAGCGGATGGGCATGGGCGTGGTCAATGCGTTCGGCCTGTATTACGTGGTGGACGCGACGGGCATGGTGCTCGAGTGCGCGGGCAGCGCATACCCGGACACCGTGGCCGGGCCGAAGATCAATAACCTGATTCTGGACGACAATTCCCGCGTGACGGTCGGCGAAAGGCTGCCCGTGCGCGACAGCGGCCAGCTTGCGGCCGTGCAGCGGGTGCTCGCCGCGCTGGACAGCACGGACATGCTGGGGCGCGTTTCGCTGCTGGACGTCAAGAATCTGGACAACATGTATCTGATGACCACGGACGGCGCGCGCATCGTGCTCGGCGACGACGCGAAGCTGGAAACCAAGCTGCTCATCGCGCGCGAGGTGCTCGTCGTGCGCGAGCCGCTGGGCACGGTGAAGGGCGCGAAGATCGACGTTTCCAGCGCCAGGGAGGCACATTACATCCCCAACACGCTGCCGACCATCACCCCCGTTCCGACCGTGACGCCGACGATTGCGCCCTCCGCAACGCCCGAAACTTGAAAAAATGGACGGATTTGGAACAAAATTTGCTCAAGTGGGTTGAAAGAACGGGGATAATAGGTTACAATAAACTCGCATAATAATAGCAAATCAGATGATATCTTGCGCCCCCTGAGGGCGAATTTACATGCGGGCAGACAGGAGCATGAGATCGTATGATGAAAAAAGCGACGGCGGTTCTGGACTTTGGCACATCCAAGGTTCTGGTATTGCTTGCGGAGGAGAGCGCGTATCAGAAGGTGACCATCACATCGGCGGGCATGGCGCAGTATGACGGCTTCATGAACGGCGAATGGAACGCGCCTTCCGATGTATCCGACGCGATCGCCAGCGCGGTTGAAGCGGCGGAAAAGAAGGTCGGAACCCATATCAAAGAGGTTTACGTCGGCGTGCCGGGCGAGTTCGTCCGGGTGTACGTGATCGAATCGAGCGTCGCGCTTCAGGGCGCAGATCCGAAGGTCACCAGCGCGGACGTGGAGAAGCTCCAGCGGCAGGCGACCGAGATGCTGGATCGCCCGACGGGCGTTATCATCCACCGCTCGCCGGCGTGGTTCAAGGTGGACGGCGGGCAGAAGACACTCGAACCGGTCGATCAGAAGGGCTCGATGCTGGAGGGCATGATCGGCTTTGTGCTGGCGGATCAGTTCTTCATCAACGATGTGACCGAGCGGCTCAAGGAGCTGGGGATCGAGGTTCGCGGCTTCTTCTCCACGTCGGTCGGCGAGGCCATGCAGATGATTCCGTTCGAGGAGCGGGATCATACGGCGATTCTGGTGGACGTGGGCTATCTCTCCACCGAGGTGATGGCGGTCGAGGGCGACGCGCTGATCTGGCAGAAGGTACTGCCGGTCGGCGGCGCGCACATCACGCTGGATTTGACCTACGGGCTGGAAAAGCCGTTTGACATGTGCGAAAAGATCAAGCGGGGCTACACGTTCAACGCGCCGAAGAACACGCAGATCGAGGTGCAGGGCGAAAACGGCCAGATGGAGAGCTTCTCCGGCGAACAGGTGAGCATGATTATCGACGCGCGCGTGGACGAAATGCTGGAGATGATCGACGACGCGGTGAAAAAGAGCGGGATTCGGCTGGGCAACTGGTCAAACGTCTATTTCACCGGCGGCGGCCTGATGCCCATGGGCGGCGCGCGGGTTTACGCGGCGGGCAAGCTGGCTCGCAATGTCCGCGAGGCGGCGGTCAAGACCGTCAAGCTCAAGCCGGCGCAGATTTACGCCAGCGGCAGCGGCCTGCTCGAACTGGTTTACAACACCATCGAGCAGGAAGAACAGGACGAAGGGCTTTTCGACCGCATCAAGCGCGCCTTTAAGAAAAGATAAAACGCAACATCAGCTTTTTTCATCGTGAATCGCCTGCGAATCACGAAATGGGAAGGCCGGAGCCTCCGGTTTCCGGCGGGGAACGGGGCAGCGCCCCGTCGTTCCCTTAACATTGAAAGCGAAACAAAAGGGGGATTTCCTGTGTTTGAAATTGAAATGGACGAGCGCCCGGCAGCTTCCATCAAGGTCGTCGGATGCGGCGGCGGCGGCGGAAACGCGCTCAATCGCATGGTGGATTGCGGCGTGGTTGGCGTGGACTTCATCGCGGTGAACACCGACGTGCAGGCGCTCCGCACGAGCCGCGCGGCAACGATGATCCAGATCGGCGAAAAGCTGACCAAGGGTCTCGGCGCGGGCGCAACGCCGGAAATCGGCAAGAAGGCCGCCGAGGAGAGCCGCGAGGAGATCGCCAGCGCGCTCAAGGGCGCGGATCTGGTGTTCGTGACGGCCGGCATGGGCGGCGGCACGGGCACGGGCGCGGCTCCGGTGGTTGCGGAAATCGCGCGCGACATGGGGATTCTCACCATCGCGGTGGTGACCAAGCCGTTCGCTTTCGAGGGCAAGACGCGCATGCGCAAGGCCGAATCCGGCATTGACGAATTGAAGCAGCGCGTCGATACGCTGGTCGTCATCCCGAACGAGCGCCTGCTTCAGGTCTGCCCGAAGGGCACGAGCTTCAAGGGCGCGTTCAACTTTGCCGACGACGTGCTCCGCCAGGGCATTCAGGGCATTTCCGACCTGATCAGCCAGACGGGTATCATCAACCTGGACTTCGCGGACGTCAAGGCCGTGATGGAATCCGGCGGCATGGCGCATTTGGGCATCGGCATCGGCAAGGGCGAAAAGGCCATGGCTGACGCGGCGCAGAACGCCATTTCCTCCCCGATGCTCGAAACCAGCATCGACGGCGCGCGCGCGGTGCTCATCAACGTGACCTGCAACTCGAATTGCAGCATCGTGGACATCAACGACGCGGTGGAGATGATTACCGCCGCGGCGGACAGCGAGGCCAACATCATCTTCGGCGCGAGCATCGACGACGCGCTGGAGGACGAGGTGCACATCACCGTGATCGCCACGGGCTTTGAGAAGGTGCCGTTCCCGCCGCGCGCGAGCAGCATCGACCGCCCGGCCACGCTGCCCTCTCAGGCGCCCTATGTGCCGCAGAGCTATACGCCGAGCTATCAGCCGCAGACCATGCAAGGCGGGATGCCGAGAGGCGGCTATACCCGCTATGACCCGAGCTATCAGCCGGTGACGGCCGGTTACGCCGCCCCGCAGCAGGGCGCTATGCCGGGCGAGCCGGAGGTGCCCGCGTTCGTCAACGAGGGCGCGGCCGGTCAGCGCGTGTCGCCCTACGCGGCGATGCCCGATATGCCGATGCAGAGCCAGCAGGCGCCCGCGCAGGAGCAGCATGAGGATCGCAGCACGCCGCGCTCCTTCATGGACGGGATTCCGGCGTACATGCGTCGCAAGTAAGCCATTCAGGCCGGCCTTCGGGTCGGCTTTTTGTTTGCTTTCTTTATAGAAAAAGATATGCGATTCAAAGCGGAAATATGAATCGGCGGAAAACGGATACACAAAAAACGCTCCCCCCAGCAAATGGGAAGGAGCGTTTTTGCTATGCCTTACAGGAACTTGAACGAGGAACGAAGCTGGCGGTAGACGTGGTTATAATAGGAATACCACGCGCTCGGGGCGGTCAGGCGAACCTGAAACAGATCCTTGTCGTGCGCGACGACGACCAGACGGCCGCGCATGCTGTAATCCTTCGTGCCGTCGTTGTAGGTGGCCGAATAATAGCAGTAATAGCCGTTTGCGCCGCCGATGCTCGCGGAGGCGATTTCACCGGTCTTGAAGGTGGTGAACATGCCGCCCAGCTCGGTGATGACGGACTCAAGCCGCGTCCGCGCGTCGGAGGCGGTCTGAGAGAGACCGGCGGAGAATTTTTCGACGGTCAGGCGGGTCTGATAGCCGTCCGCCTCCATGCGCTCGCTCTTCGGCTCGACGAACTGAATGGTCGTCTCCTGATTGGTGGCCGGGTTGAGCAGCCACGTGTAGGGAATATCGAAGGAAATGCCCATCGAATCGTTTTTGTACGTCTCATAGGCGTAATTCGGCGCGGGCGTGGGGGTCGGGGTCGGCATATCAATCGGGTTGACCGCCACCGGCGTGGCCAGCGGGTTATCCACCTGAGAGAAATCGAACCCGGTTTCGCCGGAATCGGCCGGAATCGGCGTGGACGCGGGTGTGGGCGAGGGGGTGAGCTCCGGCGCGGCGGTTTCGGTATCGGCGGGGCCGAACACGAAAGTCGAGTCCTGTTCGGATTCGGCCTGCGCGACAGAAAACGCCATCAACGCCATGGCGAGAAGAACGACAATACGCTTCATTTCGGATGCCTCCGTTCGCGGAATCAGCAAAATATGATAGTGTCAGTATAACAGGGAAGGCGAAAAAAGTCAATCTTCCGACGGGCTTGAAAGGTTGGCAGAGCAGGGGTATAATGGAAAATCATCGGGCAAGGAGAGAAAATCATGGAAAACAGAAAGAAAATTGTCGTTCTGGACGGCTATACCCTCTGCGCGGGGGAACTGAATTTCGACGCGCTGCGCGAGTTTGGCGAGGTGACGGTCTATGACCGTGTGGCGCAGGCAGACGTGGCGGCGCGGATCGGCGACGCGCAGATCGTTTTGACCAACAAAGCGCTGATTACGGCGGAGGTGATGGACGCCTGCCCGCGGATGGAATACGTCGGCGTGACGGCAACAGGCTACAACGTCGTCGATGTGGCGGAGGCGAAGCGGCGCGGCATCGTCGTGACGAATGCCCCGGCATATTCCACGCAGGCGGTGGCGCAGCACACCTTCGCGCTGCTGCTGGAAAGCCTGAGCCGTGTGGGCGCATACAGCGAACAGGTGCGCGGCGGCGCGTGGCAGGCGAGCCGGGATTTCTGCTTTTTTACAGAGCCGATGGAGGAAATCGCCGGGAAGACGATCGGCCTGATCGGCTTTGGGCACATCGGCCAGAGCGTCGCGCGAATCGCGCTGGCTTTCGGGATGCGGGTGCTCGTCTGCGTGCCGCATCCCAAGGCAGGGTGGGACGACGTGCGCTTTGTGACGCTTGACGAGCTGCTCGCGGACAGCGACGTTGTTTCGCTGCACTGTCCGCTGACGGGCGAAAACCGCGGCATGATCGGCGAGGCGACGATTGCGGCGATGAAGCGGGGCGTTCGCGTCATCAACACGGCGCGCGGGCCGCTGGTCGATGAAAACGCGATGGCGGCGGCGCTTGAAAGCGGCAAGGTGGCCGGTTACATGGCCGATGTGCTCGGCGAGGAACCACCCGCGCACGGCAGCCCGCTGCTGGGCATGAAGAACGCGATTCTCACGCCGCACGTCGCGTGGGCGCCGCTGCAAACGCGCCAGCGCCTGCTGAATATCGTGGTCGGCAACGTCACGGCGTTTGTGAAGGGCGCGCCGACCAACGCTGTGAACGGATAAAACGAATCAAGCGAATCAAGCGAACGAAGGAGGGGCGGCATGCTTCAAGGCGTGGTTTTTGATCTGGACGGGACGCTGCTGGATACCGAAAAGCTCTATCGCCGCTTTTGGGTGGAGGCGGCGCGGCAGATGGGCTATCCGATGGAGGATAGGCACGCGCTGATGGTGCGCTCGATGGCCGCCGAACGGGCGGAGCCGCTGCTGCGGCGCGAGGTCTGTGAGAATTTCGATTATCATGCGGTTCGAGCGCTGCGGCGGCAAATCATGGAGGCCTATATCGACGAGAACGGCGTGGAGGCCAAGGCGGGGCTGCTGCCGATGCTGCGGGAGCTGAAACAGATGGGGCTGCGCATTGGGCTGGCGACGGCCACGCCCGAGGCGCGCGCTCGCAAATATCTGCGCATGGTCGGCGCGGAGGCGGCCTTTGACGCGGTGGCCTGCGCGGAGATGGTGGCGCACGGCAAGCCCGCGCCGGACGTGTATCTGCTGGCGGCGCAGAAGCTCGAGCTGCCGCCCCGCGTGCTGCTGGGCGTGGAGGATTCGCCCAGCGGCGTACAATCCGCCCATGCGGCGGGCATGATGGTTGCGATGGTGCCCGATCAGGATCAGCCGAGCGCGGAAATCGCCGCGCTCTGCGCGCTGGTCGCGCCGTCGCTGGCGGGGATTGCGCCGTTTGTGAAGGAATCCCTCCGTCGGCTATGATGACGCGGCGCTGGATTGAAAACGTCAGAATGACTGTAAAATGATGGAAAATCTGTTGATTTCATCCGAAAATTTGGTATAATAAAGGCGGGAACAAGTTCTTATTTTCACCAATCAGTCAGGAGGGGATCGTATGGAAAATCGCGTCATCACCATCGCCCGCAGTTACGGAAGCGGCGGCAGAAAAATGGGCAGACTGCTCGCGAAAGAGCTTGGCTATGAGTATTATGACCGAGAGATCCTGCGGATTGCCTCCGACGAGAGCGGCATCAGCGAGGAGCTGTTCAGGCAGGCGGATGAAAAACAGCGTATTCCGTTGTTCCGAATCGCGCGCGAGGTCTATACGGGCGAGGTCATCCCGCCGGACAGCGACGACTTTATCTCCAACGAAAATCTGTTCCGCTATCAGGCGAAGATCATCCGCGAGCTGGCCGCTACGCGCAACTGCGTGATCGTCGGCCGCTGCGCGAACTTCATCCTGCGCGGGCGGGACAACGTGCTCAACGTGTTCGTCACCGCGCCGGTGGTGGACTGCGTTCGTCGCGTAATGGAGACCGACGGGCTGAATCTGGAAGAAGCCGAGAAGAAGATCAAGAAGATTGACAAGCGCCGCGCGGATTATTTCAAATATTTCACCGGCCGCCAGTGGCAGGACGCCGCGCTGTATGATCTCTGCCTGAACACGGGACACATGAGCGAGCAGAAATGCGTGGATATCGTGCGCGCGTACATGGAAGCGCGGTTTGAGTGAGCCGACCGCACACGTCCGCCCGGCGGCAGAAGCCAAGCGGTTCGCATGACCCAACCATGACCTAAAAAGGCGTTTTCCGGCCATAAAAGCCCTTGCCAGAAATGGGGACGAAGGGTATAATGGAGAGGATGTGAACAAACAGGGGGAACGGACAGATGGCAAAGCTCTATTTCCGATACGGCGCGATGGGCTCGAGCAAGACGGCCAACGCGGTGATGGTTCAGTATAACTACAGGGAGCGCGGGCAGCAGGTGCTCATGCTCAAGCCGAAGATCGAAAATCGGGACGGAGCGACCGTTGTGCGCTCCCGCTGCGGGCTGGTGGCGCAATGCCGCTATGTCGAGGAGCTGGGCGGCATTGACCTGACGGGCATTGACTGCATTATCGTCGATGAATGTCACTTTATGAATGCCGCGCAGGTGCGCCAGCTGGTGGATATCGTCGATGAGCGCGAGATTCCCGTGATTTGCTACGGCCTGCGGACGGATTTTCGCGGCGAGCTGTTTGAAGGCAGCCGCGAGCTGCTGCGCTGGGCGGATACCATCGAGGAGATCAAGACCGTCTGCTGGTGCGGCCGCAAGGCGACGTTCAACGCACGCGTGCAGAACGGGCACATCGTCCGCGAAGGCGAGCAGATTATGATGGGCGGCAATTCCGCCTACGTCAGCCTCTGCCGCCGTCACTGGAAGGACGGAAACCTCGGTTCGTTTTGCAATTTGAATTTGGAAGACTGAATTTTATAAAGAGAATCCCCCGCCTATGCGAAATGGGCGGAGGATTCTCTATGTTTCGGGGTTATTCGGCCAGCGCGGTTTCGATGTTGGCCAGCACCTTTTCGCTCAGCAGCACGAACGCCTGCTTGGTGCGTCCGGCCGAAGAGCCGGGGCAGCGCACGTTCTCGCGGGCGAAGAAGCCCTCGGCCACGGGGCCGGCCGCGGCATAGGTATCGCAGAAGAAATGCGTGTTGGGCAGGTTCAGCCAATTCTCCAGCGCCTTGCTGTCAAAGCCGGGGCCGATGGAGGTGTTGAAGAGCGCCTTGCCCGCGCCGAGCTGCTCAAACTCATGCGCGCCGAGCAGCAGCACGTTCTTGTTCAGGCAGGTGAAGACGACCTCGCTTTCGGAGAGAAGCTGGTCAAGCGGCTTGTAGGTCATGCCCGCCTGCTCGGCCTCCGGCTTGCGGGAGCGGCTGTAATACGAAATCTCCGCGCCCATGAAGGAGAGCGCGTCCGCAATCATCCGGCCGGAAACGCCGAGACCGATCACGCCCACGCGCAGGCCGGTGATTTCAATCGGCTCGTCGCGCAGGGACGGCATGCCGTATCCATGCAGCAGGGCGATCAGCTCATGGAGCACATATTCCACCACGCCGCGATCGCCGTAATCGCGGATGCCCAGCACGCGGATGTTCTTCTGGCGGGCGTAGGCGATATCCACATTGGCGCTCGCCTCGGAATAGAGGCTGCAGCACATGCCGATATAGCGGATGGCCGGGCAGGCGTCGATGACGGCCTGACCGATGCGGGAGGTATAGCTGAGCAGCACCGCGTCCGCGTCGCCGATGCGGCGGATGATCTCCGCGTCGTCCTTCGGCACGTCGCCGAACAGAACGACCTCGCGGGCGTAACGGTGCAGCGCTTCCTCCGCAGAGGGAATCAGGTTGACCGGCTCGATGGCGACCAGCTTCTTAAACATGCGTCTGCCCTCCCATCAATAGAAAACGACCGGAGATGCGAGGTTGCGCAGCAGCGCCACGACGCTCCAGCCCGCAATCGCGCTCGTGCTCGAATAGATATCCACAACGGCCTTCACGCCGTCGATCTCCGCGGTGATGCGGTGGTCGTCGCCGACCCAGTTCGGTACGGAATGCATCGTCACGTCGGTGATTTCCGGGCCGGTAGTCGCCAGCGACGTGGCGACGGCGACGTTCACGCGGCGGGGGAAGGTGGCGATGGCCTCCTTGGCGTTGCCGGTGAACACGGTGGTCTTTTCCGTATCGGTCAGCAGGTGATCCGCCCAGACCGGCGTATTGCGGAAGCCGCGCGCGCCCGTGTGGGTTTCGATGCCCGCCGTCTCCGGAAGGCGCTGCGCCTGCGCCATCAGGCTGACGGTTTGCAGCACGTCGAAGCCGCCGATGGCGCCGCTGGCGAGATGCACCTTCGCGCCGCCCTCGCGCGCGGCCTGCTTGACCTGCTCATAAAACGCGAGATCGGCAAACGCGCCGATGGAGATGACGACCAGATTCACGCCGCGCCGGAGCACCGGGACGGCCATCGCGCGGACGGCTTCGACCGACGCGGTTTCCACGATGTATTCCGGCTCGAGCGCGAGCAGCGCGTCCACATCCGCGCAGGCCGGACAGCCGACGGTTTCGGCCATCTTCTGCGCCGATTCCGGGGAACGGCTGGTCACGCCCACCAGCTCATAATCCGCCAGCAGGCCGTTTTTCCAAGCGTTGGCCACAATGCCGCCCAGAAAGCCGCAGCCGACGATGCCGAATTTCGTTTTCATATGTTTCTCTCCTTCTGTGTTGCCTTTTGCAACGGTATTGCTTTCATTATATCATGGATGTATGAAAAAAACATCCCGTTTTTGCGAAATAAACGGGATGCTGTCAGCGAAGCTGACTGAGGAAGTTACAGCCCCACCTGACCGGCGACGGCGCGCGCCGCGTCCGCCATCAGCGGGTTTTCGACGGTCTCGATGCTGCCCTCGTCGCAAAGCTGCGCGGCCTTCGGATCAAACGGAAGCTGCGCCAGCACCGGCAGATGCAGCGCGGCGGCTTCCTGAGCGATCTTGGATTTGCCGAACAGCTCGATGCGCCTGCCGCAATCCGGGCAGAGCGCGTAGGACATGTTCTCCACCAGACCGAGCACGGGAATGTTCATCATATTGGCCATGTTGACGGCCTTGCGGACGATCATGCCGACCAGATCCTGCGGGGTGGAGACGACGACCACGCCGTCCAGCGGGATGCTCTGGAAAACCGTCAGCGGCACGTCGCCCGTTCCCGGCGGCATGTCGATGACCATTACATCCAGCTCGCCCCAGGCGACGTCCTCCCAAAACTGCTTGACCGCCCCGGCGATGACCGGGCCGCGCCAGATGACCGGCGCATCGTCGTTTTCAAGCATCAGGTTGATGCTCATTACCTCGATGCCCTTTTCGGTTTCGGCGGGGAAGATGTGCTCGCCGTCACCGAGCGCCTTGTCGTGGATGCCGAACATGCGCGGGATGGAGGGACCGGTGATATCCGCATCGAGCACGCCGACGCGGTAGCCCATGCGGCTGAGCATGACGGCCAGCTCGCCGGAGACGAGGGATTTGCCAACGCCGCCCTTGCCGCTGACGACGCCGATGACCTTGCGCACCTTCGGCGGCTCCTTCTTGGCCGTCTCGGCGGCCTGATTATGGTTGTGGCTGCAACCGGCGCATGCGGGCTTGGTGCCGCACTCGCTGGGCGAGCAGCCCTGCTGAAGATCAGACACGGAAAAAACTCCTTTCGGTCGGGCGCGAATTCTGGTATAATACATTCAACCGATTGCACCCTTGAGATACAAGGTCTATGATACCATGTTTTTGAAAAAAAGCAAGTCAATCACGGAATAAGAACGGAGGAATCACATCCCGATGAGAGCAAGAAAGAGGTTCGCGGCGCTGACGGCGGCAATTTTAACGGCCTTATCCGGCGCGGCGCTGGCGCAGGAATACGACGCGCAGCAGGCGAAAAGCTGGATGGCACAGTTCGCGCAGGCGCTTCTCCAATTTTCGCCGATCAACGACCCGGCGCAGACGCTCGACCCCGCGCGGCCGGGCGAATATTTGCAGGAATATGAATTTGGCACGGTGCAGGCGGCGACAAGCGGCACGCCGACGGCGGCGCAGATTGAGGAAATCGACGTAAGTACGGCGCAGGTGACGGATGCGCGCGGCGTTCGCGTGGGCATGACGCTGAACGAGGCGCTTGGCGGGCTGAGCATCCCGCAGGCGGAGGGAAATCTGGCCGTGGTGAGCACGCAGGAGACGGGCGTGGGCTGGTGCTGGGCGTACCTCGGCGAGGACGGCGTATATGGTGTGGAATGGCTGACGTATGATCTTTACGAGCCGGTGACGGAATACACGCTGACCTACGTGATCGACGGCGATGCCGTCAGCGGTATTCGCGTCAAGGCGGCGGCCTCCACGCGGGCGCAGGCCGAAGCAGGGCTGGCGACGGCGCAGGAGATCGCGGGCAGGCAGAAGCGCGAGGCCGTTTTGACGGCCAGCGGCGCGGCGATGTTCGGCGCGGACGATTTGACGGTGAACGGGCGCACGGTGATCGGCGCGGAGGCCTACGTGCTGGTGCAGGCGCTCGGCGAGCCGAACGAGGTGCAGACGCTCCCGGCGGGCGGCGGGCGCATCCTGCTCTACGACGGCGCGGCGGTTCGGCTGGGGCTGGACGAGGCAACGGGCGCGGAGGTGGTGCTCGGCGTGACGGCGACGGGGGATATTCCGGGGCCGCGCGGGCTGCGGGTCGGCATGACGGCGCAGGCGGCCGCGGGGCTTTTCCGATGCGACGCGGACGTGTATGCATCCGGCGGGGCGCTCTATATGGAAGGAGAGGCCTACGGAGAGCCGCCGTTTGCCGAAATGAGCGCGGAAAGCGACGGCGAGGCGACGATCCGCTACCTCTGCCGGATGGAAAACGGCGAGGCCGCGCGGCTGGACGTGGGCATTCGCGGCGGGGGCGTCGGCTATTGGCATTTGTACACGGGCGAGGAGGCGGCAGACGGTGAGTGACGAGCGATTCATCCTCAAAAACGCGCGGCATCTGGCGGCGCGATACATGGAGGAGATTCTGCGGCCGGGCGATATCGCCGTGGACGCGACGATGGGCAACGGCAAGGACACGCAGTTTTTGTGCGAACTGGTCGGCGAAACGGGACACGTCTACGCCTTTGATGTGCAGGAGGAGGCGCTGGAGCGCACGGCGGCGCGGCTTGAGGCGGCGGGATTGCGGGCGCGCGCGACGCTGATCCTCGCCGGTCACGAGACGATGAGGGAAAACGTGCCGGTTTCGCCGCGCGCGGTGATGTTCAACCTCGGCTGGCTGCCCGGCGCGGCGCACATCGTCACCACGCGGACGGAAACGACGATGCGGGCGGTGCAGGCCGCGCTCGAGCTCGTTCAGCCCGACGGGTTTGTGAGCATCTGCGTCTATCCCGGCCACGAGGAGGGCACGCGGGAGCTGCACGCGCTGCTGGCGTGGGCGGCGGGGCTGGACGTGCGCACCTACAACGTGCTGCACCACAACTTCATCGCCGCCAAGGCGGGCACCCCGCAGCTCCTTCTGATTCAGAAAAACGGATGACGTTTAAGAAAACATACGACAAAACTTTAACAAATTCACCGGCGGGCGCTTTTGCGCGAAACAGGGCTGCGAAAACGGTTAAAAAAGTTTCTTTTTGATTTTTTTGTAAAAAACCAGAAGGAAATAGGAAGAATTTGTGGAATGAAAGAAAAAGGGATAAATTGTATCTGAGTATGCATTGTCGCCTGACGATGCATGCCGGACCCTATACGATTACGGAGGCGATAGTGGAATGAGCACCCTTCAGGATCTCAGCAAGGTGCTCTCGCGCAAGCAGGCCATTCTCGAAGAGAGTGCCGCTGGCGTTGAGCAACAGAAGAAGAGCGGCAAGCAGGCTGCGCGCGAGCGCATTGCGTTGCTGCTGGACGGCGGCAGCTTCGTCGAGCAGAGCATGCTCGCGCAGGACGCCGGCGTTGTGGCCGGAAGCGGCACGGTAGACGGCCGCCCGGTGTTTGTCTTTGCGCAGGATTTCGCCGTGATGGACGGCGCGATGGGCGCGAAGCAGGCGAAGAAGATCGTCAAAATTCTTGAGCAGGCCCGCAAGACCGGCACCCCGGTTGTCGCCATGTGCGACAGCAACGGCGCGCGCGTGGGCGAGGGCGCGGCCGCGCTGGAGGCGTATGCCGATGTGTTCGCGCACATGGCTCGCCTGAGCGGCGTTGTGCCGATGATTTCGCTGGTGCTCGGTCCGTGCGTCGGCGCGGCCGCCATGATGGCGAAGCTCTCCGACGTGGTGATCGTGTCCAAACCGGCGGGCGCGCTGATGATGGCCGGCCCGCAGGTGCTGGCTTCCGCCATGAAGAAGGACGTCAAGGCCGAGGAGCTCGGCGGCGCGGACGTGGCGGTGAAGGCCGGCGCGGCGCATTTCGCCTGCGAGAGCGAAGCGGACGCGATGGCCAAGGCCAAGGCCGTGCTGGGCATGCTGCCGGCGAACAACCTTGAGGATGCGCCGTTCTCCGTGGAGGAGGACATGAACCGCCGCCTCGAAGGCTTCGAAGCGGGCTGCGACGGCGCGGAGCTGATCGCGGCGCTGGCCGATACCGGCTCTGTGCTGGAGTTTGGCAAGGGTCACACCCATGCCGTCACCGCGCTGGGCAAGATGGCGGGCCGCACGGTCGCCTTCATTTACACCGGCAAGGGCGACACCTGCGACAACCGCATGAAGAAGATCGCCCGCTTTGTCCGCTTTGCGGATTGCTACAACATCCCGGTGGTGTCTCTGGTGGATTCCACGGGGCTCAAGCTGTTTGACACCGTCGAGCGCCAGATGGCCGTGCTCAGCGCGGCTTCCACGCTGGTGTATGCGTACAGCGAGGCGACGACCGTGAAGGTGACGCTGGTGATCGGCAACGCCATCGGTTCCGCCTATGTCGCCATGGGCGGCAGCGCGAACGCCGACATGACCTACGCCTGGCCGGGCAGCGTCATCAGCCCGATGACCGGCGAGGCCGCCATCCAGATCATGTGGAAGGACAAGATCATGGCCAGCAAGGGCGACGCCGTGAAGGCGCGCGAGGAGCTGGCGGCGCAGTATGAGGCCGAGGTGGCTGACGGCGTGAACGCCGCGGTCGAGGGTCTGGTGGACGACGTGATCGACCCGGCAGACAGCCGCAAGATGGTGATTGCCGCGCTGGAAATCCTCTCCAGCAAGCGCGATTCCAACCCGCCCAAGAAGCACGGCAACATGCCGCTGTAATCAGGGGAGGAAGTTTGAATGGGTGCAATTCTTCAATATGGCTTGTCCGTTGCGCTGGTAGGCATTGGCACGGTTTTCGTCGGCCTGATCATCCTGATTGCGTTGATTAAGCTGATGGAAATCGTCATGGCTTCCGCGACGGGCAAGAAGAAGGCCGCCGCGCCCGCTCCCGCTGCTCCCGCCCCTGTGGCGGAGGAGCCGGTCGAGGAGACGGACGACGACGAGCTGATTGCCGTCATCGCCGCTGCCGTTGCGGCCGCGATGGAACAATCCGGCGAGGAGAACACGACGGGCTTTGTCGTGCGCTCCATCCGCCGCATCAACAACGCGCCCGCGTGGAACCGCGCCGGACGTGAGGAGCAGGTCTACAGCCGGATGTAACCGGCGAACCGCTTCAGAACAGACATTCAATTTTGCGAGGAGGATCTCCATTATGCGTAATTTTGTGATCACTGTGAACGGCACGAGCTACGAGGTTGCCGTTGAGGAAGTTGAAGCCGGCGCCGCTCCTGTGGCCGCCGCGCCCGTTGCTGCTCCTGCGGCTGCCCCGAAGGCCGCGCCCAAGGCTGCCGCGCCGAAGGCCGTCGCTGGTGAAAAGGTGACCGCGCCGATGCCGGGCAACCTGATTGACGTGAAGGTCAAGGCGGGCGACAGCGTGAAGAAGGGCGACGTGCTGGTGGTGCTCGAGGCCATGAAGATGGAAAACGAGATCATGGCGCCGCACGACGCGAAGGTGGCGCAGGTTCTGGCCGCCAAGGGCGCTACTGTCAACACCGGCGACGTGCTGGTTGTGCTCGAATAAGCTGCAAAGGGGTTAAGCGCTGTGAAAAAAATTCTGAGTGTGATCCTCGGATTGGCGCTGTGCTGCATGCTTGCGGCGCTGCCCGTTTGCGCCGAGGAGACCGCTGCCCCCGTGCAGGCGGAAACCGCCGAAATCGGCGACGGCCATGTGACGCTGGTCAGCGATTCCGACCAGCTCATTCCCGTCTATGTGGATGAGGAGGCGGAGGGCGCCGAAGGCACGGTGGAGCAGGCGATGGCCGACTTCAGCGTTGGCGGCACCATCGCGGGTCTGATCAACGATTCCGGTATTTACGACATCATCAAGGGCAACTGGAAGAGCGCGGTGATGATCCTCATCTCTTTCGTGCTGCTCTATCTGGCCATTGTCAAGCAGTTTGAGCCGCTGCTGCTGATGCCGATTGCCTTCGGCATGCTGCTGACGAACCTGCCGCTGGCGGGCATTATGGACGAGCCGATCTACGAGATCATCTCCAACCCGACGTACCACGGCAAGGCCGGTATCCCGATTTACAACGGCGATATGCTGGTGGGCTATCAGTATATCAAGCAGAACGGCGGCCTGATGTATTACCTCTATCAGGGCGTTAAGCTGGGCATCTTCCCGCCGCTCATCTTCATGGGCGTCGGCGCGATGACCGACTTCGGTCCGCTGATCGCCAACCCGATGAGCCTGCTGCTCGGCGCTGCCGCGCAGCTGGGTATCTTCCTGGCGTTCATCGTGGCGCTGTTTCTGGGCTTTACCCCCGCTGAGGCCGGCGCAATCGGCATCATCGGCGGCGCGGACGGCCCGACCGCCATCTACGTCACCACCAAGCTCGCGCCGGGTCTGCTGGGTCCGATCGCCATCGCCGCGTATTCTTACATGGCGCTGGTGCCGGTCATCCAGCCGCCGATTATGAAGGCGCTGACCAGCAAGAAGGATCGCCAGATCGTCATGGGTCAGCTCCGCACCGTCTCCAAGACCGAGAAGATCGTCTTCCCGATCGTCGTGACCGTGCTGGTCTCCCTGATGCTGCCGAGCGCCGCGCCGCTGATCGGCGCGCTGATGCTGGGCAACCTGTTCAAGGAATCCGGCGTGACGGAGCGCCTCTCCAAGACCGCGCAGAACGAACTGATGAATATCGTCACCATCTTCCTGGGCGTGACGGTCGGCGCGACGGCGAAGGCCGAGACCTTCCTGCAGCCGCAGACCCTCAAGATCATCGCGATGGGCGTGTTTGCGTTCGGCGGCGGTACGGCCGGCGGCGTTCTGCTGGGCGACCTGATGTGCAAGCTCTCCGGCGGCAAGATCAATCCGCTGATCGGCTCTGCGGGCGTTTCCGCCGTGCCGATGGCCGCGCGTGTCTCCCAGAAGGTTGGTCAGGCGGAGAACCCGAGCAACTTCCTGCTGATGCATGCTATGGGCCCGAATGTGGCCGGCGTTATCGGCTCTGCGGTTGCGGCGGGCGTGTTCATCTCGATGTTCGGCTAACCGACCTGAGGTCGGTTTCACTTCCGCCGAAGTTTGCGGAAAGTGAAGGGCTTTGCACACGCGAGCGAAGCCACGCATGACATACGCGAGCAGCGATTTGAACGATTCAAACGGTTGAAAAACGATGCGGCGTTCCCTCCGGCGTGGGGGAATGCCGCCCTTCCCGAAAAACCGGGACAGATAATAAGGAGGAATAAGCAATGGGAAAGGTGCTTATCACCGATACCATTCTGCGCGACGCGCACCAGTCTCAGGCCGCAACCCGTATGCGCCTGGAGGAGATGCTGCCCGTCGCGGACAAGCTGGATAAGATCGGCTACTATTCTCTGGAGTGCTGGGGCGGCGCGACGTTCGACTCCTGCATGCGCTTTCTGAACGAAGATCCGTGGGAGCGCCTGCGCGCGCTGCGCAAGGCGATGCCCAACACCAAGCTGCAAATGCTCTTCCGCGGCCAGAACATTCTCGGCTACAAGCATTATGCGGACGACGTGGTGGATGAGTTCGTCAAAAAGTCCATCGAGAACGGCATTGACATCATCCGCATCTTCGATGCGCTGAACGATCTGCGCAACCTCGAGCAGGCCGTCAAGTCCACCAAGAAATACGGCGGCAACTGCGAAATCGCCATCAGCTACACGATCAGCCCGGTGCACACCGAGGAATACTTCCTCAAGCTGGCCAAGGAGATCGAGCAGATGGGCGCGGATGCGATCTGCATCAAGGATATGGCCAACCTGCTGCTGCCGTATGAGGCCTACAGCCTCGTCAAGAAGCTCAAGGCGACCACCAAGCTGCCGATCCACCTGCACACGCACAACACCGCCGGTACCGGCGCGATGACCATTCTCAAGGCGATTGAGGCGGGCTGCGACATCGTGGATACCGCCCTGAGCCCGATGGCCGAGGGCACCAGCCAGCCGGCGACCGAGTCCCTGTGCGCGACGCTCAAGGGCACCGAGTACGACCCGTGCCTGGACATGGAGCTGATGAACGAGTGCGCGACGCACTTCCGCGGCGTGGCCGCCCGTCTGGAGAAGGACGGCTGGCTCGTGCCGAGCAAGGTGCTGCGCGTGGACGCCAACACGCTGAAGTATCAGGTGCCGGGCGGCATGCTCTCCAACATGATCGGCCAGCTCAAGCAGTTCAACGCGATGGACAAGTATTACGACGTGCTGGCTGAAATCCCGCAGGTTCGCAAGGACTTCGGCTATCCGCCGCTGGTCACGCCGACCTCCCAGATCGTCGGCACGCAGGCGGTGATGAACGTGCTGTTCGGCCGCTACAAGACCTTCCCGAACGAATCCAAGGGTCTGCTGCGCGGCGAGTACGGCAAGCTCCCGGCTCCGGTGAACGAGGAAGTCCGCAAGATGGCCATTGGCGACGACAAGGTGATTACCTGCCGCCCGGCCGACCTGCTCAAGCCGGAAATGGACAAGTATCGCGAGGAAATCCGCGATCAGGCCACCTGCGAGGAGGACGTGCTCAGCTACGCCCTGTTCCCGAAGGTCGCGCCGAAGTTCTTTGAGTATCGCTCTGCGCATCAGACGAAGATTGATTCCACGATGCTCAATAAGGACAACAAGACCATGCCGGTCTAAGACGCAAATAAAAGACATGTCAGACGGGGAACTGCCCGCCTGGCATGTCTTTTCGTATAATAAAGGAGCGGACGCACATGATGTGTCCGCTCCTCGTCTTCAAAAACAACGGAATCCTTGAGAGGGAAAATTCCGAAACTTCGGGTTCTCGGCAGGGTTTGGGGCAACGCTCTGGCGTCAATCCTCCGCAGGCCACGGATAGAACAGCGTGCCGTCTTCCAGCGTCTCCGCCCTGCCGTCGGTGACGCGGGTGATTTCCGCAAGCAGGTTTTCCTCGTCGGCGACGCGAACCATCAGCGTACAGACGACGCTCGCGCCGAATTCCGTATGCTCGATGATGACCGGCGCGGAACGGAGAAAATATTCCAGCCGCTGCCAAGTGGAATAATCCACCTCGACCATATGGCGCGCGCTCTTTTCCATCACGACGACGCCCGCCGCGTCCAGCGCGGCCTTGCTGCCCTGCGCATAGGCACGGACAAGCCCGCCTGCGCCGAGCAGAATACCGCCGAAATACCGGGTGACGACCACGGCGCAGTTGACCACGCCGCGCGCCTTCATCACCTCGATGATCGGCATGCCCGCCGTACCGCCGGGTTCGCCGTCGTCGCTGTAGCGCATGATGCCGGAATTCAGCCCGATAATATACGCATAGCAGTTGTGGGTGGCGTCCTTGTGCTTCTGACGAATCCGGGCGAGGAAGGCCAGCGCCTCCTCCTCGGTTTCGCAGGGGCAGCCGTAGCCGATGAAGCGCGATTTGTTGATGACGAACTCCGCGCTGTTTTCCGCGCGGAGGGTCTTATACGAGAGCTGGGCAGACATGGCTTATTTGAGCACGATGCGGTGGAATTTCTTCTTGCCGCTGCGCAGCATCAGGCCGTCGGTGGGGATCATGTCCGCCGTCACGACCGCGTTCACGTCGGTCACCTTGTCCTCGCCGAGGCTCACGCCGCCGCCCTGAACCAGACGGCGCGCCGCAGAGTTGGACGGCGCAAGGCCGCAGGTGACGAGCAGCGTGGTCACGCGCGCGTCCTTTTCGAGGTCGGCCGCGGTGATTTCGGTCGTCGGGATGGAGCCGCCCATCGCCGCGCCGCCGAAGAGAGAAGCGGCGGCCTCCTGCGCCTTCTCAGCTTCTTCCTCGCCGTGCACGAGCTTGGTGACCTCGTAGGCCAGCACCTTCTTGGCCTCGTTGATCTGGCTGTCCTTGAGCGCGCCGAGGCGGCGAACCTCGTCCATCGGCAGGAAGGTCAGCAGGCCGAGGCACTTCTCCACGTCCTGATCGTCCACGTTGCGCCAGTACTGGTAGAAGTCATAGGGGCTGGTCTTGGCCGGGTCGAGCCAGAGCGCGCCCTTTTCGGTCTTGCCCATCTTGCGGCCGTCGTGGGTGAGCAGGAGCTGGAAGGTGCAGGCAAACGCATTTTCGCGCTCCTTGCGGCGAATCAGATCCGCGCCGCCAAGCATATTGCTCCACTGGTCGTTGCCGCCCATCTCCAACCGGCAGCCGTATTTCTTGAACAGCTCGAGGAAGTCATAGGACTGCATGAGCATGTAGGTGAATTCGAGGAAGGAGAGGCCGTTGTCCGTCGCCATGCGCGCCTTGTAGCACTCGGCGGTGAGCATCTTGTTGACGGAGAACATGGAGCCGATGTCGCGCATGAACTCGATGAAGTTCAGGCTGCGCAGCCAGTCGCCGTTGTTGGCGATGATCGCCTTGCCCTCGGAGAAATCGAGGAAGCGGCTCATCTGCTGCTTGATGTGCGCAACGTTGCTGTCGATGGTCTCCACGGTCATCATCTTGCGCATGTCGGTCTTGCCGGAGGGGTCGCCGATCATCGCCGTGCCGCCGCCCATCAGCGCGATGGGGCGGTGACCCGCGCGCTGCATGTGCGCCATCGCCATGATCGGGATGTAGTGGCCGATGTGCAGGGAATCGGCGGTCGGGTCGAAGCCGACGTAGAACGTGGTCGGGTTTTTGAGCTGCTCGTAGAGCTCGTCTTCAAAGGTCATCTGCGCGATAAAGCCGCGCTCCTTGAGCAAATCGAGAACGTGCTGAGCCATGGGTGTTCCTCCTTTGACGTCGGGCAGGCATGAGACGGGAGGCGCGGCGCTGCCCACAAAAAAACGCCCTCCCGATTGCAATCGGGAAGGCGTGAAACACGCGGTACCACTTCCGTTCGAGACTCCATTGCTGAAAGCCCCCTTAGCCGCCCGCAGACACGGGCTGCACGCTGTATCCGGCGTACCGGCGACCGCCTACTGACCCGCAGGGGGCGTTGGGGATCGTGCTCCGGGATGTATTCGGCCTGCCTCTCGCTGCCGCCTCGCACCAACCGGCGGTTCTCTGAAACGAGCGGGCGGACGTACTTGTTCCCATCCTCGCGTATGGCTGTATTATACGGGGCGGAAAAGCGATTGTCAAGCCCCATTTTGAACGCCTTGCGCTTTTGCGCGAATTGCGCTACAATAGGGCGGTAAGAAAACAGCGAGGGTGGAAACGATGATTCATATCGTGTTGGTCGAGCCGGAAATTCCGCAGAATACCGGCAACATAGCGCGCACCTGCGCGGCGACGGGGAGCGAGCTGCACCTGGTCAAGCCGCTGGGGTACAGCCTGGAGGATAAATATCTGAAGCGCGCGGGGCTGGATTACTGGCCGCTGGTGAAGGTGCACGTGCATGAGAATTTTGCCGAGCTGCTGGCGGCGTATCCGGATGCGCCGTTCTTCTACGCGAGCACGAAAGCACCGAGGAGCTACGCGCAGGCGGAGTACCCGCGGGATGTGTTCCTCGTCTTTGGCCGGGAATCGCGCGGCCTGCCGGAAAACCTGCTGGAACGGGTCTATGACCGCTGCATCCGCATCCCGATGATCGAGGGCGCGCGCAGCCTGAACCTGTCCAACTCCGTGGCGATTGTGACCTACGAGGCGCTGCGCCAGCATGGCTTTGAGCATCTGCTCGATCACGGCGCGCTGACCGGCCGCGACGAGGAGCCGGGCGCATGGATGGATTATCTGTAAGCATTTGCCTGTCCTTGACAGCAGGCGCTCGTTTTTGTTACAATAAGCTGGAGAAAATGACGGGAAAGAGGCGTGCCGCTTGAAGAAGAAAAAGAAGAGCCAGATCGGCTTCCGCGTGGCGGCGGGCGTGATGGATGTGTTCGGCGTGGCGGCTGCCGCGCTGGCGATTGTCGTGCTGCTGCTCATGCTCGGCAGTCTCTTTTCGTGGCTGAGGCAGGATCTGGCGATCACCTTTGCCGATTTGACGGATAACATCACGGACGCGGTGATTATCGGCAAGTGAAACGGGCGGGAAAATCCGATTTTATAAAATAACAATGACTTTGTCGGCGTTGTCGACGCTAAAAAGGGAGCAAATCAAGATAAAAAAACGTTTTTCGATTTCAAATTGCTCTGTTTTTTTCGTCAACAGCGTCGACAAAATGTATTTTGAGCGTAATATAAAAATAAGACGACGGGAGGCGGCAGCATGAACACATCTTGGCCAACGCTCACGGAAGCCGTGTTTGCCTGCGAAAAATGCAGGCTTTGCCAGACGAGAACGAACGTCGTGCTCGGCGAGGGCGACCTGCATGCGCCGCTGATGTTCATCGGCGAAGGACCGGGGCAGCAGGAGGACGAGACCGGCCGCCCGTTCGTCGGCGCGGCGGGGCATCTGCTGGATCGGATGCTCGCGGCCATCGGGCTGAGGCGGGAGCAGGTCTACATCTGCAACATCGTCAAGTGCAGGCCGCCGCAGAACCGCGTGCCGGAGGCGGACGAGCGCGCCGCCTGCATGGATTACCTGCGCCAGCAGGTCGCGCTGGTGCGGCCGAAGGTGATCGTCTGCCTCGGCTCGACCCCGACGCGGGCGCTGCTGGGCGAGCAGATGCGCATCACGCGCGACCGGGGCGTTTGGCAGCTCAAAAAGGGCGTGTGGTTCATGCCGACGTATCACCCGGCGGCGCTGCTGCGCGACGCGGACAAAAAGCGCCCGGCGTGGGCGGATTTTCAGGCGATACGCGACAAGCTCATCGAGCTGAACGCATATCCCAAGACGGAGGCGGACTGATGGAGGAGCAAAAAGAGCGTCAGGCGCTTCGGGCGCTGATTGCGGGCGTGTCGCCGGGGCGGGAAAATGCGCTGGTCTTCGGCGAGGGGCCGAAAAACCCGAAACTGATGCTCATCGGCGAAGCGCCGGGCGAGCAGGAGAGCCTGATGGGGCGGCCGTTCGTCGGCAAGGCGGGGAAGAACCTCGATCACTTTCTGGCGCTGGTTGGGCTTGTGCGCGGGGAGATCTATATCACCAACGTCGTCAAATTCCGCCCGACCAAGACGGGCGCGACCGGGCGGCTGAGCAACCGCCCGCCGACGCGGGAGGAAATCGCGCTGTTTCGCCCGTGGCTGATGGCAGAAATCGCGCGCGTAAACCCCGGTGTGATCGCGACGCTGGGCAACGTGCCGCTTCAGGCCGTCACGGACAGCCGGATTACCATCGGCGAGGCGCACGGCCGACTGACGGTAGCGGGCGAAACCGGCAGGCCGCTCTTTCCGCTGTATCACCCGGCGAGCCTGATCTACAACCGCGCGCTCGCCCCGGTGTACGAGCAGGATGTGCGCGCGCTGGCCGACATGCTGCGCAAAAATGCCTTTTGAATCGGGCGGCGGCTTGCCATTTAGAGCGCTGAAATGTATAATTGGAACAAAAGGGCTTCCGTTCTGCCCGCGGGTATGGTATGCTCGGAGCAAAAGGAAGGGTGAAAAACGATGGAAATGATTTTGGAAAATCTGCCGATGGCGCTCTGTGTGCTGCTGGGCATGGGTCTGATTCTGGTGGAGGTCTTTCTGCCGGGGTTCGGCCTGTCGGGCATTTCGGGCATCGCGCTGGTCGGCGTGGGCACGATCATGGCGGCGATGCATTTCGGCACGCTGACGGCGGTGGCGCTGCTGCTGGTGATTATCGCGGTGCTGGCGGTGCTGGTCTCGTGGCTGCTGCGTTCGGCGGCGAAGGGCGACGTGGCCAAATCCAAGCTGTTTCTGCACCAGAAAGAAGAACTGCGCGAGCAGCAGGATATGCAGGTGCTCGTCGGGCACGAGGGCAGGACGCTCAGCGTGCTGCGTCCCTCCGGCATCGGCGATTTTGACGGCGTTCGGCTAAACGTCGTCACCGAGGGCGAGTTTATCGAAAACGGCGTGGCGATTCGCATTGCGCGCGTCGAGGGCGGAAAAATCGTCGTCAAGGCGATCAAGTCATAAGCGAGAAAAAGACAGGGGGAAAAGAGTATGGTTGTGGAGAGCGTTGTTTTGATTGTGGCCATCATTCTGGCAGTGTTGGTTTTCCTGCGGTTTATTCCGTTGAATCTGTGGATCTCCGCGCTGGCTTCCGGCGTACACGTTTCGATTTTCACGCTGATGGGCATGCGGATTCGCCGCGTTCCCCCGGCAAAGATCGTCGGGCCGCTGATTAAGGCGGAAAAGGCCGGGCTGAACATGCAGATCAGCAAGATGGAAGCGCACTTCCTCGCGGGCGGCAACCTCGACCGCGTGATTACAGCGTTGATTACCGCGCGCGGCGCGAACATCAAGCTCGATTTTCCGGAGGCCTGCGCCATCGACCTGGCAGGGCGCGACGTTTTGCAGGCGGTGCAGATGAGCGTCAACCCGAAGGTCATTGAAACGCCGGTCGTCGCCGCGATTGCGAAGGACGGCATCGAGCTGCGCGCCAAGGCGCGCGTGACGGTGCGCGCGAACATCGAGCGGCTGGTCGGCGGCGCGGGCGAGGAGACGATTGTTGCGCGCGTCGGCGAGGGCATCGTCACGACCGTCGGCTCTGCGGAGACGCACAAGGCCGTGCTGGAAAACCCGGATCTGATCAGCCGCACCGTGCTGAGCAAGGGGCTTGACGCGGGCACGGCGTTCGAAATCCTCTCCATCGACATCGCGGATGTGGACGTGGGGCGCAACATCGGCGCGCAGCTCCAGATGGATCAGGCCGAGGCCGACCGCCGCATTGCGCAGGCCAAGGCGGAGGAGCGCCGCGCGATGGCCGTCGCCCGCGAGCAGGAGATGAAGGCCGCCGCGCAGGAACAGCGCGCCAAGGTCATCGAGGCCGAAGCGGAGGTGCCGCGCGCCATGGCGGCCGCGCTGCGCGAGGGCAAGCTGGGCGTGATGGATTATTACGAGATGAAGAACACCATCGCCGACACGGCCATGCGCGATTCCATCGCCTCCATGGGCGAGGGCGCAAACGCGCCGCGCAAGAAGTAATCATCGAAGGGAGAGGCGCGAAACATGGGTGAAATGCTGCTGTATCTGCTCGTTGCCGCGCTCTTCGTGATGGTGCAGGTCGCCGCAGGCGGAAAAAAGAAGAAGAAAAAGGGCAGCCCGAACAGGCCGCCCGTGAAGAAAAACGAAGCCAAACAGGCCGCGCCGACAGACCGGCCTGAGGCCAAAATGGCGGAGGAGAGCGCGCGCGTGTTCGAACGGCACGAGGCGCAAAGCGGCTTTGACGACCCCTGCGACAGTGAGGACGCGCCGCGCATCCATCTGCATCAGGCGGATCAGCAGGCGATGGAGCAGGCGGGCGAGGGCGAAGACCCCTGCCACGCCGGCGCCGCGCCGGAAAGACCGCCGATGGACGACGAGACGAAGGAAACGGACGTGCAGCGCGCGGCGTTTGAAAGCGACGTGCTGCGCGGCGTGGTGATGAGCGAGGTGCTGACGCGGCCGAGCGAACGCGCGGCGCTCAGACGGATGAAGCGGGGAAGAAGAGCGTGAGCAACGAGGAAATTCGCGTCGTCATCGCGGATGACGAACCGGGCATGCGCATGATTATGCGCAAGATGATCGAAAAGGCGGTTGGCTTCACGCTCTGCGGCGAGGCGGACAACGGGCCGGATCTGCTCAAGCTGGTGGAGCAGTATAAGCCGCAGGTCTGCTTTCTGGATGTGGAAATGCCGGGGATGACGGGGCTGGAATGTGCCAAGGCCATTCAGGATACCGACCCGCGCACCATCCTCGTCTTCGCCACGGCGCACGACGACTATATGGCGCAGGCGTTCGAGGTCTATGCGTTTGATTACATGGTCAAGCCGTTCAAGGTTGAGCGTGTGATGAAGACGCTTGAGCGCATCCGGCAGGTGATCGGCGGGCGCGCGCAGCCCCAGAGCGAGCAGGCGGAAAAGCTGGAGGAGCATATCAAGGCGATTCCGGCCAGAGGCGCGAGCAGCGGGCGCATCATGCTGCACCACAAGGAAGGCGTGAACTTCATCAACCAGTCGGATATCCTGCTGGTGCAGCGCGAAAACCGCTCGACCGTGCTGTATGCCACGAACGGGCGGCGCTTTGAAACCAGCGAGGCGCTGGGCGACGTGGAGGCGCGGCTCGACCCGAAGATTTTCTTCCGCTGCCATAAATCGTACATCATCAACCTCAATGTGATCGACAACATCACGCCCTACGGGCGCTGGACGTATGTGGTGCACCTGACCGGCACGACGCAGGACGCGCTGATTACGCACGAAAAATACGAGGAATTGGAAAAAATGTTCTCTTGACGGGAACGGGACGGACGCGGCGCGCGTTCGTCTCAGACTGTAAACAAAAAGCTATTCTCCCCCCGAAGGGGGAGAATAGCCCTTTCCGCAAATGAAAGAATAGCTGAATTTCTTGATTTTGCTATTCAAGCCAAGTTTGCTTATGTCAACAAGCTGGGACGGACGCGGCGCGCGTTCGTCTTTTTTTGATTGCGAGCAAATATCGGGCAACAAAAAAACCCTCCCGAACGGGAGGGAAGAAAGACTGAGAAAAACTTACTCGGCCTTGGCCAGCTCACGGGCCATGCGCGCCTTTTCACGGTTCGCGGCATTCTTAGAGATAACGCCCTTAGCAGCGGCCTTATCGACAGCGGAAGAGGCGGAGCTCAGCAATTCAGCGGTCGCGGTCTTGGAGGCCGTGGCGGCGTCAAACTTCTTGATCGCGGTCTTGGTGGCGGACTTGACCATCTTGTTGCGGAGGGTCTTGTGCTCAATAACGCTGACGCGCTTGATAGCAGACTTAATGTTCGGCAAAGGAATTCACCTCCTCGGGTGTATTCAATAATCAGCAGAAGTTATTATAGCACGACATTTCAGAAAAAGCAAGGCAATTTTACAATTTTTTTTGCGACGACGCGATGCGTTTGTCCGCGGCCGAATAACCGCGCCGTTTTTGCTCAAAATAGGGAGGCGAGAAAACGCCGCAAATCAAAGAAGAACGTGCGAAAGAAGACAGTGAAGGAAAAGAATCGGAACGGAGGCATGAACATGGAAAAAAGCGAAGGCAGGCATAACCTGATTCCCTATGCGCTGGAGACCGTCGCGCGCCCGGGCTCGCGGGAGAGTCGCGTCCGCCGTCCGCCGGATGGGCTGCATATCCGGCACGAGCGAGGTGAGCAGGGTGAATGATAAGCGCGCGCAGGCATACCAGAGGCTGGTGGCGCGGCTTTCCCCGAAAAGCGACATGGCGCAGGGGATTTTCCGCGCGTATTGGGTCGGCGGCGTCATCTGCGCCCTCGGCCAGACGATCAACGACCTGTTTGCTTACGGGCTGAAATGGGGCGCGCAGAGCGCCTCGACCGCGACGAGCATCTGCCTGATTTTTGCGTCGTCGCTGCTGACGGGGCTGGGCATATACGATAAAATCGGCAAATACGCGGGCGCAGGCAGCATTGTGCCGATCACCGGCTTTGCCAACAGCGTGGTTTCGCCCGCGATGGAGTTCCGACGCGAGGGGCTGGTGATGGGTGTGGGCGCGAAGCTGTTTACGCTCGCCGGCCCCGTGCTGACCTACGGCATCGGCGGCTCGATCGTTGTCGGGCTGGCGGTGCTGGCCATGGGCACGGGGCGATAAGCCGCGCGGAAGATTGCGGTCATTTTGCCGCGCGCGCCGCATAGGATAGGGGCGAGGGGGGATGCGCGTGTGCGGTGGGATCAGACAGGGCGTCGGCGTCCTCCTCGTGCTTTCGGGGGTGCTGATCGTGTTTCTGTGCCTGCCGATGGAGTTTTTTCTGATTGCGCTGGGCGTGGCGCTGGCGGCGGCAGGGCTGCTGCTGCTGCGCTAGAGGGGGGAAGAGCATGAGCGTCAAAATGATCTGCGTCAAGCCGCCGAGGTTTTTGCGGGCGCTGCTGCGATGGATGACGGGGCGGCAGCGGGAATGAACGCAAAAAAACGCCCCATCAGGCGATGGGGCGCAATTTGCGCTCAAACAGTACGGGACGCGCGGGGATTTTTACAGCGCGCGCTCCACCTTGCCGCTACGCAGGCAACGGGTGCACACGTTCATGTGGCGAACAGCGCCGCCAACGTTCACGCGAACGCGCTGGGTGTTCGGCAGCCAAACGCGGTTGCTCTTGCGGTTGGAGTGGCTGACATTGTGGCCGCTCATCGCGCCCTTCTGGCAGACCTCACAAATCTTTCCCATAATCACACCTCCTTCTGGTGCGTAAACAGTCATAACACGATTATTGTAGCACCTCGACCGCGATTTGACAAGTGTTTTTTTTATTTTCGTCCCTCAAAATTTCAAAAAAACAGGGGACGGCTTGTCTTTTTTCACGGAAATGGCATTTGCGGCGCATGTTTTTTCCCGGAATCCTTGTAAAAACGCTCGTTTTCCTGTATACTGTACGATGATCGCTTGATATATCGGGTCGGATGACCCTGCGCGAGGAGGGTTTCTTTTATGGAATACAAAATCAGCAACGATCTCGGGCTGATCACCATCAGCGAAGATGTTCTGCTCAAAGTGGCAGGTTATGCGGCGCTTGAGTGCTATGGTATTGTGGCCATGTCCAGCAAGCGCGCCAAGGACGGGTTTGTGGAGTGGCTCGGCAAGGAGAATTTGACCAAGGGCGTGCAGGTCAACATCACGGAGGCGGGGATCGACATTGATCTGTTTATCATCGTCGAATACGGCATCTCCATCGTGGAGGTCTGCAACATCATCAAATCTCAGGTTTGCTACAAGATTGAGAACATGACGGGCGCGAAAGTGCGCAGAGTAAATATTTCGGTCGAGGGTATCCGCGTCTGATCCCCTTACGGAAACTGGAGGCGAGATTTTTTGTCACAGCAATCAATAGACGGATTGCTCCTCAAGGAAATGATTATTGCGGGAGCCAATCTGCTTGAACAAAACCGCGAGGCGATTGACGCGCTGAACGTTTTCCCCGTGCCGGACGGCGACACGGGCACCAATATGTCCCTGACGATGAAATCCACCGTCAAGGAGATTTCGGCGCTGGACGAGCCGAGCGCCAGCAAGCTGCTCAGCATGGCCGCCCGCGGCGCGCTCAAGGGCGCGCGCGGCAACTCCGGCGTCATCCTCTCCCAGATTCTGCGCGGCTTTGCGCGCGGCATCGACGGGGCGGAGACCATCGACGCGGAAACGTTCGCGAAGGGGCTTGAGGCCGGCGCGAAGACGGCGTACAAGGCCGTTATGAAGCCGAAGGAGGGCACCATCCTGACCGTCATCCGCGTGATCGCGGAGGATTCCGGCCGCTATGTGGTCAAGCATCCGGGCGACCTGCCCAAGCTGCTGGATAAGGTTATCCGCAGCGGCGAGGCCATTCTGGAAAAGACCCCGGACATGCTCCCTGCGCTCAAGCAGGCGGGCGTGGTCGATTCCGGCGGACAGGGTCTGCTGACCGTGCTCAAGGGCTGGCGCGCAGCCTTTAACGGCGAAAAGATCGAGGATACCTCCGCTAACGTCGGCAGCGCGGCGACCTTCGAATTTGAGGACGACCACGATTCGATGGAGGAGGTCAAGTTCAAGTATTGCACCGAATTCATCATCCAGTATATGAACCCCGGCGTGACCGAGGACGACGTCAACAAATTCCGCACCCGCCTGACCCGCATCGGCGACTGCGTGGTGGTCGTCGGCGATTTCTCGCTGGTGAAGGTGCACGTGCACACCAACGACCCCGGCAAGGCGATTCAATATGCCTGTGAACTGGGCGAGCTGGTGAACCTCAAGATCGACAACATGGCCGAGGAGCGCCGTGAGCGCCTCCAGAAGGCCGAAGCCGCGCAGAAGGCCGCCGAGGAGAAGAAGCGGCAGGAGGAGGCCGAGAAGGCCGAGCAGCCGCTCAAGGAATACGGCATGGTGGCGGTGTCACTGGGCGAGGGCTTCTCCGGCATCTTCGGCGATTTGGGCGTGGATCACATCGTCGAGGGCGGCCAGACCATGAACCCGAGCATCGAGGATATCCTCGACGCGGTGGAGAAGGTCGGCGCGAAAAACGTCTTCGTGCTGCCCAACAACTCCAACGTCATCCTCGCCGCGTCTCAGGCGGCGGAGCTTTCCGAGCGCAACGTCGTCGTTCTGCCGACCAAAAACGTCGCGATGGGCATCGGCGCGGTGATCGCGTTCAACCCGGAGGCGAGCGTCGAGGAGAACCGCGAGGCCATGACCGCCGCCGCCGAGCAGGTGAAGACCGGCCAGATCACCTTCGCCGTCCGCGATACGGTGTTCGAGGATAAGGAGATCAAGGAAGGCGACATCATCGGGATTCACAACGGCCGCATCGAGGTCGTCGGCAAGAGCATCCACGATATCGCGCTGGAGCTGGTCAAGCATGTCGTTGAGGATGGCGACTCGCTGATTACCATCTATTACGGTCAGGATACCAAGCAGGAGGACGCCGACGCGCTGGGCGCGGAGGTGGCCGAAATGTTCAGCGATTTGGACGTCGAGGTGCAGTATGGCGGTCAGCCGCTGTATTATTACCTGATTTCCGCGGAATAATTTCTCAAAATGCAAAATGCCGCGCTATGCCATGATCGGCGGCGCGGCATTTTTTAATCTGTATAAAATGACGTAAAATCACCCGCGAGGGCAGGAGTTTAACGCATTGTAGACTTCTGCAGAGGGGAAGGCAGGCTCGGCATGCTTTTTTGCACTGGGAAAAGCTGATGAAAGGGAGGAACACATGCGTTCACTTGAAAGCATCAAGGGGTTCGGCCCGGTTCGCCTCAAGGCGCTGGCCGCGCGCGGGATCGAGACGGCGCTGGATCTGGTGGAGACCCTGCCGACCGGCTACAAGGACACGACACGCCCGCTTTCCCCGGCGCAGATGACCGAGGGGCGGCAGGCGTGCTTCACCGGCTTTGTGAAGGGCAAGCCCGCGCTGCATTACGCGCGCGGCATGCGGTGGGTCAGCGCGACGATTGCGGACGAGTGCGGCGCGGTGCGCTGCATGTGGTTCAACCAGCCATGGATGAAGGAGCGCCTGTTCGACACCTGCGAGGTGACGCTCTATGGCCGCTGCGTTCGCAAAAAGAGCGGGCTGTTTGTCATCAACCCGTCGCTGGAGGAGCCGGGCAGCATCATTCCGGTGTATGCCGCCGTGCCGGGCGTGGGGCAAAAGCCCCTGCGCGACGCGGTGAAGCTGCTGCTGGATGAATACGATGAGCCGGATCCGCTGCCGCGGACGCTGGTGGAGCGATGCGGCCTGATGGACAGGCTCGACGCGCTGCGCGAGGCGCATTTCCCGACGAATTTTGACAGGCTGGCGCAGGCTAAGGAGCGGCTGGCCTACGAGGAGCTGCTGCTCTTTCAGGCGGGCGTGGCCGGGGCGGCGGGGGAGCGCAGGCGCGTGCAGCCGCTGGAGATTCAGGATGCATGGATAGAGGAATTTTTTGACAAACTACCCTTTGCGCCGACGAACGCGCAGCGACGTGTGGCCGGCGAGGTCGCGGCGGATATGCGCGGGGATCGCGCGATGGCGCGGATGGTGCAGGGCGACGTGGGCTGCGGCAAGACGCTGATCGCGCTTTGCGCGATGTATCTGTGTGTGCGCGCCGGGGGACAGGCCGCGCTGATGGCGCCGACGGAAATCCTCGCCTCGCAGCACCTGCAAAGCGCGGTGCAGACGCTTGCGCCGCTGGGCGTGACCTGCGGCCTGCTGACGGGGCACATGACGGCGGCGGAAAAGCGCCGCGCAAAGGAAGCGATTGCCGCGGGCGCGTGGCAGGCGGTCATCGGTACGCACGCGCTGATTTCCGAAGGGGTGGAATTTGCGAATCTGCGGCTGACGATCACCGACGAGCAGCATCGCTTCGGCGTTCGCCAGCGGACGACGCTGGAGGGCAAGGGCGACGCGCCGCACGTGATGGTGATGAGCGCGACCCCGATTCCGCGCACGCTGTCGCTGGTGCTTTACGGCGACCTCGATCTGTCTGCCGTGGATGAAATGCCGCCGGGGCGCACCCCCGTCCGCACGCGCATCGTGCCGGAGGAAAAGCGCGAGGGGCTGTATGCGTTCATCCGCGCGCAGGCGGCGCAGGGGCGGCAGGCCTACGTGGTCTGCCCGCTGGTCGGCGAGGCGGAGCTGGACGACGCGGCGCTTCGCAGCGCCGCGCAGGAGCAGAAGGAGCTTGCGCAGGCGCTCGCGCCGCTCAAGGTGGGGCTGGTGCACGGCAGGATGAACAAGGCGCAGAAGGAGGACACGCTGGCCGCGTTTTACGCCGGAACGCTGGATGTGCTCGTGGCGACGACGGTGATCGAGGTCGGCGTGAACGTGCCCAACGCGACGGTGATGGTCATCGAGGGGGCGGAGCGCTTCGGGCTGGCGCAGCTCCATCAGCTTCGCGGCCGCGTCGGGCGCGGGGCGCAGGAGAGCTGGTGCTTCCTGATGGCTGAGCCGAACGAGCGGCTCAAAACGCTGGTCTCGACCAACGACGGCTTCGTCGTCGCGCAGAAGGATCTGGAATTGCGCGGCGCGGGCGAGTTCTTTGGCACAAGGCAGCACGGCGAGCCGCAGATGCCCGCGCTGATGCTGACGGGCGACGTGCGGCTGCTCGAACGCACGCGGCAGACCTTTCTGCAAATCAGCCGTCAGGCGGCCTATCGGGACGAATATCGCGCCGTGCTGGAGGCGGCGAACCGGCGTTTTGCGCGAAGCGGTCAATTTCTGGCAAGAAATTGAAGGAATGGCGAACGGCCGCCTTTGCGGCAATTTGATTTAAACCGTGGTAAAACCGCCGCGCTTTCTTGTCTAACCCGACAAAAGGTCTGATGTATTTGAAAAAAAGACGCGAAAAACCGTTTAAAAATTACAAAAAACGATTGCCAAATGTCGGAAGAGACCGTATAATATTCCATGTGCGACCAGAAATGGTCTGTTTTCGCGCGACAATCATGAGCCATTTTCATGAAGAAAGTTGCAATGATTATGAATCTTTCAAGGAGGAACAAACAGCATGACGAAGTATGTGTACCTGTTTAAGGAAGGCAACGCCAGCATGCGCAACCTGCTGGGCGGCAAGGGCGCGAACCTTGCCGAGATGACCAAGATCGGTCTTCCGGTGCCGCAGGGCTTCACCGTCTCCACCGAGGCTTGCACCCGCTACTATGAGGACGGCAAGACCATCGGCGAGGATATCGTCGAGCAGATTTATGCCGCTCTGGCCGAGACCGAGAAGGTCTGCGGCAAGAAGTTCGGCGACCTGGAGAATCCGTTCCTGGTTTCCGTGCGCTCCGGCGCGCGCGCGTCCATGCCCGGCATGATGGATACCATCCTGAACCTGGGTCTGAACGACGTGGCCGTCAAGGGTCTGGCCAACCTGACCGAGAACGAGCGCTTTGCCTATGACTCCTACCGCCGTTTCATCCAGATGTTCTCCGACGTCGTTATGGAGATCCCGAAGAGCTTCTTCGAGCGCGTTCTGGACGAGATCAAGGAGAGCAAGGGCGCTAAGTACGACACCGACCTGAATGCCGAGGACATGAAGGAAATCGTCGTCCGCTTCAAGGAGATTTACAAGGAGAAGATGGGCGTCGAGTTCCCGCAGGACCCGAAGGTTCAGCTCATGGAGGCCATCAAGGCCGTCTTCCGCTCCTGGGATAACCCGCGCGCCATCTACTACCGCCGCATGAACGACATCCCGTCCGACTGGGGCACCGCCGTCAACGTCCAGAGCATGGTCTTTGGCAACATGGGCAACACCTCCGGCACCGGCGTTGCGTTCACCCGCGACCCGTCCACCGGCGAGAAGAAGCTCTACGGCGAGTATCTGATCAACGCGCAGGGCGAGGACGTCGTCGCCGGCATCCGCACCCCGCAGAAGATCGAGACGCTCCAGCAGGTCATGCCGGAGGTTTACGAGCAGTTTGTGAACATCGCGCAGACGCTCGAAAACCACTACCGCGACATGCAGGACATGGAATACACCATCGAGCGCGGCAAGCTCTACATGCTCCAGACCCGCAACGGCAAGCGTACCGCCGCCGCCGCGCTGAAGATCGCTGTCGATCTGGTCAACGAGGGCATGATTACCACCGACGAGGCCATCCTCAAGGTGGAGCCGAAGCAGCTCGACTCCCTGCTGCACCCGCAGTTTGACGCCGTCGCGCTGAAGAAGGCGAAGGAGATCGCCATGGGTCTGGCCGCCTCTCCGGGCGCTGCCTGCGGCATGGTGTACTTCACCGCCGAAGAGGCGACCGCGGCTGCCAAGACCGGCAAGAAGGTCGTTCTCGTCCGTCTGGAGACCTCTCCGGAGGATATCGAGGGCATGGCGCATGCGCAGGGCATCCTGACCGCCCGCGGCGGCATGACCTCCCACGCGGCTGTCGTTGCTCGCGGCATGGGCACCTGCTGCGTCGCCGGCTGCGGCGCGCTGCGCGTGGATGAAGAAGCCAAGACCGCGACCATCGGCGACGTCGTCTTCCACGAGGGCGACTGGATGAGCATCGACGGCTCCACCGGCAAGGTGTATGCCGAGGCGATCCCGACCGTTGACGCTTCCGTTTCCGGCGATTTCGCCACCCTGATGGGCTGGGCGGACGCGGCCCGCAAGCTGGGCGTTCGCACCAACGCGGACAACCCGCACGACGCGGCTGTGGCCGTGAAGTACGGCGCGGAAGGCATCGGCCTGTGCCGCACCGAGCACATGTTCTTCGAGGCGACC
>OIXH01000108.1_pt1 | contig 101452 bp, 93 predicted proteins | sample 1587741 | NCBI WGS metagenome assembly OIXH01 (sample SAMEA3888916, study PRJEB22519) | human gut metagenome | biome: human gut; feature: human-associated habitat; material: faeces | place: Denmark | collected 2011 | reverse complement strand
GATTTCGTTGTATAATGCCAATAGAGAACTTAGGGATTATGATCCCAAGAGGGAGGTCTATATGGCAGAAGCACGAAGAAAGACAACGTTAGCTGAACGTAAGGAAATCGTTGAATACTGTATTACCCATAACCGTGATTACAAAGGAACAGCTTCTCTATATGATGTTTCTTATAGCCAGGTGTACTCATGGGTCAGAAAATATGATGCTGTTGGGGAAGAGGGACTGTCCGATAAACGCGGGCACCACAAAACGGATGATGAAGTCGATGAACTGGAACGGCTGCGCCGGGAGAACCTGCGACTAAAACGCCAGCTTGAAGAAAAAGATATGGTGGTGGAACTGTTAAAAAAAGTGAAGGAATTCGAAGGGATGTGAGGCTTGGAAAACTACGGTTTGAATCAAAATATCAGGCAATAAAATATTTTTACGAAAAAAAGCAATGGAGTGTCAACTGGATGTGCAAACAATTGGGCATATCACACGCTGCTTACTATAAATGGCTGCACCGGACAATTCCAGAGCAGGAATCCGAGAACACAAAACTGGCAGAACTGATAAAGGAGTATGACAAGCGGTTCGGACATATCTTGGGATACAGGCGGATGACAAGCTGGATCAACCATTTCAATCACACCAGCTACAGCAAGAACAGGGTTCACAGAATCATGAGGAAGCTGGGAATTCATTCTATTATCCGTAAAAAGAAGAAGAAATACCAGTCGTCCAGACCGGAGACAACAGCGGAAAATAAGCTGAAGAGGGAATTCAATGCAACGAAACCTAATGAGAAATGGGCTACGGATGTTACGGAATTCAAGGTTCCTGAGACTGGCAGGAAACTATATCTCAGTGTCATCATTGATCTATATGATCGATTTCCAGTTGCGTATGTCATAAGCGGAAGAAATGACAATAAGCTCGTGTTTGACACATATGATAAGGCTCTCAAAGATAATCCGGATGCCAGGCCGATTTTTCATTCTGACAGAGGTTTTCAGTATACGAGCAGAATATTTCAGAAAAGGCTTCGAGAACAAGGCATGGAACAGTCTATGTCCCGTGTTGGACACTGCATTGATAATGGTCCTACTGAAGGATTGTGGGGGATTATCAAATCAGAGATGTATTGTATGTATAAGATAACCGACGAGATATCTTTGCGTTCGGCAATCGACAAATATATAAAGTTTTATGCCGAAGAAAGACTGCAGGAAAGATTCCATTGCAAAACGCCACTGGAAGTACGAAGCGAAGCATTATCAGCGGAAACCCCGATACAATATCCGATTGTTGAGAACAAAAGAATAGAAGCATACAAAGCAAAATGGTGTGCATAAACGTCTCATAACATAGATATCCGCCACACTGAGTCAAATGTGGCGGATATCTATAAACTTATTTAGATTTTTTACTTGTCTACTTGACAGGGGGCTGATCAAAGTCGGGTGCTTTTTTTATGTATTTTACTGCTTTACACCGATTTTACACCGGTCTGCTTTTTGACTTTACAAACCGATGCTACCCTTTTCTTGTAAACAAAAAGGCTTTGCGCCATAAAAAAGAAAAGAGGAATTACATTATGAAAAAGAAAACAGTAGTCAGTTTAGCAGTTGCAACTATCCTTGCTTTAACCTCCTTAACCGGATGCGGAAACAGCAGGCTTTCCGGAACCATAGCAACCGACGGCTCCACTTCCATGGAAAAAGTCATCGGTGCTCTGGGCGAGTCCTTCATGAATGAAAACGACGGTATCCAGTTTACTTACAATCCTACCGGTTCCGGTTCCGGTATCACAGCCGTATCCGAAGGAAGATGCGACATCGGTCTTTCCAGCCGTTCCTTAAAGGATGAAGAAAAAGCACAGGGACTTACCGAAACCGTACTTGCACTTGACGGTATTGCCGTAGTCGTAAATCCTGAAAACCAGGTAAATGACTTAAGCATTGAACAGATTGCTTCCATTTACACCGGTGAAATTACCAACTGGAGCGAAGTCGGCGGCGCCGATGCAGAAATCGTAGTAATCGGCCGTGAAGCAGGAAGCGGTACCAGAGACGGTTTCGAGTCCATTACCAAAACCTCTGAAAAATGCCAGTACCGTCAGGAGCTTACTTCTACCGGTGATGTCATCACTACCGTAAGCCAGAACCCGGATGCCATCGGTTACACCTCCCTTTCCGCAGTAAAGGACAACGTAAAAGCTCTTAGTGTCGGCGGTGTGGCTCCTTCCGAAGAAACCGTAAAAGACGGCAGCTATGCTATCCAGCGTCCCTTCGTTTTAGTAACCAAGGATGGTGTAAAGCTCTCCGATGCAGCACAGGCATTCTTTGACTATGTAACCAGTGACAAGGTTGCCGACATCATTACCGGCGCCGGTGTTGTACCTGCAAAATAACAGTTTCTGAAATTCCTGGAAGCAAAAGAAAGGTATGAGGATTTGTATGAAAAAACAACGAGCTTTTGAACGAATTGTAGCCGGTATCTTCCTAATCTTAGGAATGATTACCGTAGTATCCGTACTTCTGATTACCATATACTTAGTGATAGCCGGGGTTCCGGCTATCCGCAAAATCGGACTGATTTCCTTTTTATTTGGGAAAGAATGGCATTCTACGGCTGCGACCCCTGAGTTCGGCATCCTCCCTTTTATTTTAACCAGTATTTACGGTACGGTCTGTGCCGTAATACTGGGAGCCCCTATCGGATTTTTAACAGCCGTGTTTCTTTCCAAGATAGCTCCCTACAATCTGCGCCGCGCTGTAGAAACCGCTGTCAGTCTGTTAGCCGGAATTCCTTCCGTTGTATATGGCCTGGTGGGTATGCTGATTCTGGTACCTGCCATCCGTAATATATTTCATATTCCCGACGGTGCCAGCCTCCTTGCTGCCATCGTTGTACTGGCAATCATGGTACTGCCGTCCATCATCAAGGTTTCCCTAAATGCCCTGGACGCCGTACCGAAAGAATACGAAGAGGCTTCCCTTGCATTGGGAGCCACACCGGTGGAAACCTACTTCAAGGTATCCGTTCCGGCAGCAAAAAGCGGTATTGCCGCAGCCATCGTTTTAGGTGTTGGCCGTGCCATCGGCGAAGCCATGGCGGTCATGATGGTATCCGGCAACGTACCCAATATGCCTTCCCTTTTCCAGAGCGTCCGTTTCTTAACAACCGCGGTAGCCAGCGAAATGTCCTACTCCTCCGGTCTGCAGAGACAGGCACTGTTCTCCATCGCTCTGGTATTATTCTTCTTTATTATGCTGATTAACGCAACCTTAAACTTTTTCCTGAAACGAAAAAAAGATTAACAAAATGCCTGTCGGGAATGACAGGCAGAAAACAGAAAGGTCCGGAGATTTCTATGAAGAAAAACTCTCTTTCCACAAGCAGAAAAATCTATATCGGCATCATGAAAGCCCTCATGTGGCTTTCCGTATTTTTCACCTGTGCGCTGGTTCTTTTCCTGATTATCTATGTGCTCTTTAAGGGATTCCCCCACATTACCTGGAAATTCCTCACCACAAAGCCCAGCTATCTTACAGATGAAATCGGTATCCTGCCCGATATTTTGAATACGATTTACATCATACTGGCAACGCTTCTTATAGTGCTCCCCTTAGGAGTCGGCGCTGCCGTGTACCTGACGGAATATGCCAGGAACAAAAAAATTGTAACCCTGATTGAATATGCCGCCGAAACCCTTTCCGGCATCCCTTCCATTATATACGGTCTGGTGGGTATGCTTTTCTTCTGTCAGTTTTTATCCATGAAAACATCCCTGTTAGCGGGCGCCATGACGCTGGTTATCATGAACCTTCCCACCGTCATGCGGACCACGCAGGAAAGCTTAAAGACCGTTCCCCAAAGCTACCGGGAAGGCGCTTTCGGACTGGGAGCCGGTAAATGGCGCGTCATCCGTACGGTGGTGCTCCCCGGCTGTATCGACGGTGTGGTAACCGGTCTTATCCTCTCCGTAGGTCGAATCATAGGTGAGTCGGCTGCCCTGCTTTTCACGGCAGGTTTTGCCCATGCCTTAAACAATATCTTCCACGGACTTACCAGCTCCGGCGCCACTCTTACCGTTGCTCTTTACGTGTACGCCAAGGAGCAGGGTGATTTTGATACCGCCTTTGCCATCGCTGCCATTCTGATGATTATGACACTGATTATCAATCTGCTGGCAGACTTCGCGGGCAGATATTTTAAGAAAAAGAACGCCGGCTGATTTTCGGCACAAGAAACAGATTTTCAAACAGAAACCGGCTGATTTTCCGGCACAAGAAACTGATTTTCAAACAGAAACCGGTTCATTTCCCGGCACAAAAGGAGATTTCCTATGAAAGACATTATTACCGTTAAAGACCTCTGCCTCTGGTACGGCAATACCCAGGCACTGAAAAACATTGAAATCGGCATCAAGGAAAATGCCATTACCGCTTTAATCGGTCCCTCAGGCTGCGGCAAGTCCACTTTCTTAAAGACCTTGAACCGCATGAACGACCTGGTTCCCTACGTCAAAATCACCGGAAAAGTGGAATACGACGGCAAGGACATTTTTGCTCCCGGTGTGGATGTCAACGAGCTGCGCCGCGACATTGGCATGGTGTTCCAGAAGCCCAATCCTTTTCCCATGAGCGTCTATGACAACATCGCCTACGGCCCCCATATCCACGGCATCAAAAATAAGGCTAAGTTAGATGAAATCGTAGAGGAATCCTTAAAGGATGCCGCTATCTGGGATGAATTAAAGGACCGCCTAAAGAAGTCCGCACTCGGTCTTTCCGGCGGCCAGCAGCAGAGACTCTGTATCGCAAGAGCGCTGGCTGTCAGCCCCAGGGTACTTCTTATGGATGAACCCACCAGTGCGCTGGACCCCATTTCCACTTCCAAAATTGAAGACCTTGCCATGGAATTAAAGAAGAAATACACAATTGTCATTGTTACACATAACATGCAGCAGGCTGCCCGTATTTCCGACCAGACCGCTTTCTTCCTTCTGGGAAATCTGATTGAGTACAATGACACCGAAAAGCTTTTTGCAAATCCGAACGACAAACGGACGGAAGACTATATTACAGGGAGGTTTGGCTGATGCGCAACAAATTCGACGAACAGTTAAAGCTGTTAAACAAAAATCTTATCGAGATGGGCTCTCTGTGCCAGGAATCCATTTCTTTATCCGCACTGGCACTGACGGAGGGAAAGCCCGAAAAATGCAAAAAGGTCATTCCCATTACCGAAGGAATCGACCATATGGAGCGGAGCATCGAATCCATCTGCTTAAAAATGCTTTTACAGCAACAGCCGGTAGCAAGGGACTTGCGTCAAATCTCCGCAGCGCTTAAAATGATTACAGACATGGACAGAATCGGAGTCCAGGCAGCCGACATTGCCGACATTATTACGTTCTTAAACGGCAGAACCGGTGAGGAATGCTCCTACATCCAGCATATGGCAAAATCCACCATCCAGATGGTTACGGACAGTATCGATGCTTATGTAAAGCAGGACCTGCAGCTCGCCCGGAAGGTCATCGTGGATGACGATATTGTGGACGACGATTTTACCAAAACCAAAAATTTCTTAATTGATATGATAAGTCAGAACACAGCCGACGGAGAATATGCCATGGATTTACTGATGATTGCCAAGTATTTTGAGCGAATCGGCGACCATGCGGTAAACATTGCCGAATGGGTACAGTTTTCCGTCACCGGCGTGCATAAAGGAGAAGCAGAATTATGATATGGTGTGTGGATGACGACAGTGCCATCAGGGATATTGAAGTGTATACCTTAAATGCCACAGGATTTGAAGCGAAAGGGTTTGCAGATGGAGTTTCCATGCTGCATGCCCTTTCCGAGGAAAAACCCCAGCTTATTATCCTGGATATTATGATGCCGGAATTAGACGGTGTGGCGGTGTTAAAAAAGCTTCGCGCTATGCCGGAAACCCAGAAAATCCCCGTTATCATGGCAACTGCCAAGGGTATGGAATACGATAAAATCCAGAGTCTGGACTTAGGCGCCGACGACTATCTGGTAAAGCCCTTCGGCGTTATGGAATTAGTTTCCCGCGTGAAGGCCGTTCTTCGCCGCTGTGAGGATACCGTGCCCGCACAGACTCTTTCCCTGTCCGGCATTTCCATGCAGGTTGACAACCGCGTGGTAACCGTGGACGGCGAAACAGTTGCTCTCACCTACAAGGAATTTGAACTGCTGCACCTGTTTTTATCCCACATCGGTGTGGTTTTTTCCCGTGAAAAACTGCTGAATGCCGTATGGGGCGTGGATTACTACGGTGAAACCCGCACCGTGGATATGCATATCAAAACCTTACGAAAGAAACTCGGAAAATACGGTTCGCTGATTAAAACCGTAATCAGTGTCGGATACAGAATGGAGGTATCTTTATGACAAAGAAAATATTTCATTCCATCCTTTTGGTAGCCTGCACGGTGCTCCTTGCCTGCTACCTCGTCATACTGACTTCCTTAAACGATTATTTCACCTCTTTAAGGAAATCCCAGTTGAAAACCCAGTTAAGCTTTGCCTCGACCGCCGTGGAGGACGAGGGTATCGAATATCTGAAAAATTTGGAAAACGGTGAATACCGTCTTACTCTCATTGATACGGACGGCACCGTCCTTTACGATACCAATGCAGATGCCGCTACCATGGAAAACCACAGCGACAGAAGGGAATTTCAGGAGGCTTTCCTCTCCGGCTACGGAGAGTCCCACCGCTATTCCCGCACCCTGACGGAACAGACCTATTATTTTGCCAAGAAGCTCTCCGATGACAGGGTGCTCCGTATTTCCACCAGTCAGGTAACCATCGTTTCTCTCCTGTTAGGTATGCTGCAGCCGCTTTTGGTCATTACATTCCTTGCCATCCTGCTTTCCGTTTTCCTGGCAAAGCGCGCTTCCCGGAATCTGGTAAAGCCCTTAAACAATCTGGATTTGAACGACCCGCTTTCCAATGATGTGTACGAGGAATTAAGCCCGCTGCTCCGCCATATGGCACAGCAGAATAAACAGATTGCCCTGCAGATGGATGAGCTTTCCCGGAGTCAGAATGAATTTAATGCCATTACCTCCAACATGAGTGAAGGCTTAATCGTCTTAAATAAGGACGGTGTGGTAGTCAGTCTGAATACCGCCGCACGGAAGATTTTCGAAGCGGAGGAAGACAGCATCGGCAAGGATTTTCTTACCATAGACCGTACCCCGGAAATCAGCCGCGCCATCAAGGAAACCCTGTCCGGCAAGAAACAGGAATTAGAATATGAAAAGAACGGCAGAAATTACGATTTGTGCATCAACAAGATTGTGGAAAAGGACGAGGTTATCGGTGTGCTTTTACTCGCCATCGACAATACCGAAAAAATTCAGGCAGAGCAGAACCGCAGAGAGTTCACCGCCAATGTTTCCCATGAGCTGAAAACTCCGCTCCAGTCCATTATCGGCAGCGCTGACTTAATCGAAAGCGGTCTTGTAAAGCCGGAGGATATGCCCCGTTTTATCGGTCATATCAAGACGGATGCGGCACGACTGGTGTCCCTGGTCAGCGACATCATCCGCCTGTCCCAGCTTGATGAAAACACGGAAATGAACTGGGAAACTGTGGACGCCCTCTCCGTTGCGAAAGAGGCGTTGGAAATGGTGGGTCCCATTGCGGAAAGCCGGAATATTTCCCTGACAATAAAAGGGGAGCCTGCCCCGCTTAACAGCGTTCACAAGCTCCTCTATGATATCATTTATAATCTGTGCGACAATGCCGTAAAGTACAACAAGGAAGGCGGCTTTGTCAAAATAGATGTAAAAACGGCCGGTGACAAGGTGCAGGTTGCCGTCAGCGACAACGGTGTGGGAATTGCTCCCGCCGACCAGTCCCGCGTATTTGAACGCTTCTACCGGGTGGACAAAAGCCACTCCCGTGAAAGCGGCGGCACCGGTCTCGGTCTTTCCATTGTAAAGCATGCCGTAGCCTACTTAAAAGGAAGCATTTCCTTAGAGAGCACCTTGGGAAAGGGAACCACCATTACGGTTTCGTTCCCCGCAGAAAAGTAATCCCCATTAATAACCGTTGGGATTGCTGCTCTGCCATCTCCAGGAGTCCTCGCACATTTCCTTAATTCCGTACTGTGCTTTCCAGCCCAGTTCCTTCCATGCCTTGTCTGCATTGGAATAGTTTACCGGAATATCGCCCGCACGTCTGGGCTTGAATTCAAAGGGAATGGTAATGCCGGTGGCTGCTTCAAAATTATGAATCACATCCAGAACACTGTATCCAATGCCGGTTCCCAGATTGTAAATATCGAGGCCGGCATTTTTTTTCAGTCTTTCCAGTGCCTTTACATGGCCGGTTGCCAGGTCGAGTACATGAATGTAGTCGCGGATGCAGGTGCCGTCCGGCGTAGGGTAATCGTTGCCGAACACGCCTAATTTCGGCAGCTTTCCAACCGCTACCTGGGTAATATAGGGCATCAGATTGTTGGGAATGCCGTTGGGGTTTTCGCCAATCTTTCCGCTCTTGTGTGCACCGATGGGGTTAAAGTAACGGAGCAGGATGACATTCCAGGAGGGGTCTGCCTTCTGGATATCGGTTAAAATCTGCTCCAGCATGGACTTCGTCCAGCCGTAAGGGTTGGTGCAGCTTCCCTTGGGTGTTTCTTCTGTAACGGGTACTTTTTCCGGCTCGCCGTAAACGGTTGCGGAGGAGGAAAAAATGATATTCTTTACATTGTGTTTTCTCATCACGTCCAGTAAGATCAGGGTGCCCGTGATATTGTTGTTGTAGTATTCCCAGGGCTTCTGTACGGACTCTCCGACTGCCTTTAAGCCTGCGAAGTGAATGACCGCTTCAATCTTTTCTTTGGAGAAAATTTCCTCTGTCGCTACTCTGTCCAGAATGTCTGCCTTATAAAAAGTAAGGGGCTTTCCGGTAATTTCCTGTACTCTTTCCAGTGCCACTTCGCTGGAATTGCTCAGGTTATCCATAACCACTACATCATAGCCGGCATTCTGTAATTCTATTACGGTATGGCTGCCGATATATCCGGCGCCGCCTGTTACCAAAATTGCCATAGTAAATTCCTGCCTTTCCTCACCTGCAAACTCCCGGTACCGCCAGGAGTGCGTGTGAAATCATACTTGTTTTGTATACATTAAGTGTAGCTGATTTTACACGCCTTAACAACTCTTAAAATTACAGAATTATGCCGTTCTTTTTTAAGAGTTCACGTGCACTTTCCACAGAATCCACGCCGGTTTTGTTCTTAATGGGGGCAAATTCCTTTTCCCGGACCACTTCAAAGGGCAGACAGCTTTCCATTTCATGAATCATATCCAGTACAAGCTGTTCAAATTTATAGCCGTTGGGTGCTTCGGGATTTACCAGTTCTCCCGCCTCGTTTAAGTAAGGAATCTTCTTCTCCACAATATGCAGCGGAAGCTTGCGGTTCATGATTTTGTGCAGCTCGCTTTCCTTAAACAGGTAATTTAAGATAACGCCGAAGTTGTATGCTGGGTCGCCCTTCTCATCCTTCGCATCCCGCATCTCTTCCGTCAGCTCATAATATTCCACGATGGAAGGTCTGCCGTCCTCTAAGCACATAACGCCCACCTTCTCGTCCGGTGCGTTCTTGCGCACTACCTTGGAGCCTACGGCACAGTCCTTTTCGATGACGGCGCCCACAAAAACAGGGTCTGCTATCTGCTGCAACACATTGTCCACGGCAAACACGTTCAGCCATTCAATGCCTTTTTCAAGGATTACATCCCGGAGCCCCGCATGGCAGAGGGAAACATACCAGCCACCGTTTCCGTTGGGGGAAGTGGACATTCTGGATTTGCTTTCCATGTAAATTTTTCCCTCGTAGTCCGCTGCCGGAGCCATGTCCTGCTTAAAGAAAAATACATTTGTCTTATCGTAACCGAAGAAATCGTGTTCTTTGAAAAATCCCACGGTTGCCTCATGATTTTTTTCACTGGTCATGACAAACAGAGGCACGTAGCTGCCTGCCTCCTCCACTACCTTCATCAGGTTGCAGATTAACCTTTCAAAAATATAAACATCCTTTGTAATGCCGATGTTATACATGCCCTTGGGTGCATCGGAGCCGAGTCGGGTGCCCATGCCGCCCGCCAAAAGAACCGCTCCTACTTTTCCTGCCTTAATGGCATCCAGTCCGGTCTTCCGGTAAGACTTCTTCTCTGCCTCGATTTCCGGCAGCTCCATTGCTTTTAAGGGCGTAATCACGCCTCTTTCGGCTGCCTTTTCTTTATGTGTGCACATTTCGGTAACAGAAAAATCCGTTTCGGCTATCTGGTTTAAGAGCTCTTCTTTTTCCGCATCATTTAACTCGTCAAAGTACTTAAGAACCTGTTCCTGTCCGTAGCTTTTTAACTTTTCCTGCGCCTGTGTAAAATTCATATTCACTGCCCCTTTTTATTTTTTAAGGCTCAAGCCTCTGTCTGTTATAAATTCAAGTATATCGGGAAAAAGACATTTATGCAACACGCATTCTTGCTTTAATGTCCGCAAAAAATGCTGTTAGATTTTCGTTTTCGGCTGATTTGCCCGCGCCTTATCCGTTAAAGCCGTGTTAAGATTTCGCCCTCTTCCGTTAAAGGCTCTTAACATCCGTTTTTTGAAAGAGCAGAATGTGCTATCTTTTCTTTGGTAAGTGATACCCATACTATATATTACATATCAGGAGGTCTTTCTTATGAATCCTTTTCTTCTTGCGTTTGTTATTGTTGCGGGCGGTTTCGGCGGTCTTGTGACCCTGTACCTGACCATCAGTTTTCCCGCGGTCATTATCTGGAAAATATACCGTCGCATTGTGAAGAAAATTCCCATTATGAAATAAATTTCGACAAGTATATTTTGTCCCCCTGTCTCATATCTTGCTTTTAGGCACAGGTTGTCTAATTCAAGTATGAAACAGGGGGATTTTTTTATGAACCAGCCATTATCCAGTCAGGAAACAGAACGCGGGCATAACGTCTTAAAAGAGGCGCCCGAAAAAAACGCCCTGCAACGCTTTTTAGCCCAGCTGAACGATCCTCTGATTTTTATCTTGTTCATCGCCGCTTCCATTTCCATGCTGCTCGGGGAATACAGCGATACCCTGATTATTCTTTCCGTTATTTTAGTCAATGCGCTCGTAGGCGTCATTCAGGAGGGAAAAGCCCAGAGGGCGCTCCATGCCCTGAAGGAAATGAGCAGCCCCAAAGCGCTTCTTATAAAAGACGGAAACACCACGGAAATCCCCGCCGCCGACCTTATACCCGGCGATGAAGTGCTTTTGGATGCCGGCAGACAGGTTCCCGCCGACCTGCTTATCACCGAATCGAACTGTCTGAAAATAGAGGAGTCGGCTCTCACCGGAGAGTCCCTTCCCGTGGAAAAAGATACCCACACCCATAACCGTGCCTATCTTTCCACCAATGTCACCTACGGCAGAGGAAAAGGCACCGTCACCGCCATCGGCATGGATACGGAAATCGGTAAAATCGCTTCTCTTATAAACGAAGTTCCGGCAGAAAGCACACCACTTCAGAAGCGCCTCTCCGACCTGGGAAAGCTTTTAAGCATTCTCTCCATTACCCTGTGCGCCCTGCTGTTTCTCATTGCCATTATCCAGCACCGCAATGTCATGGAAATGTTAATCACCGCCATTTCCCTTGCCGTTGCCGCCGTCCCGGAGGGTCTGGCTGCTATCGTCACCATGGTACTTGCCTTAAGTGTGTCCCGTATGGTAAAGGTCAATACCATTGTAAAAAAACTGCCCAGTGTGGAAACCCTGGGCTGCGTCAGTGTGGTCTGCTCCGACAAAACCGGCACGCTGACCCAGAATAAAATGTCAGTCACCGCCTGTTACACGGACGGCAGACTGCTGCCGCCGGAGGAACTGTCCCGTGAGGCGCACCGCTCCTTTGTAGAAGGCTTTGCCCTCTGCAACGATGCCTCTGCCCGCATCGGCGACCCTACGGAATTAGCACTTTTAGATATGGCTGCCGGGCTGCATGTCTACCGTCCGGTTTTAGAAACCCGCCTGCCCCGCATAGACGAAATTCCTTTTGACTCCGACCGGAAAATGATGACCACCCTGCACCGTATGGGAAGCAGTTCCGTTTCCTATACCAAGGGTTCTCCTGATGAAATCTTAAAACGCTGCACCCACATCCGGCTTGACGGCAAAGTAGTACCGTTTACGCCCGCCCACAAACAAAACATCCGGAATGCCATAAAGGAAATGTCCTCCCGGGCTCTGCGCGTACTGGCTCTTGCCATGCGGACGGGCGACCGGAAAGCCACGGAAAAGGAGCTCATTTTTGTCGGTCTTGCCGGCATGAAGGACCCCATCCGTCCGGGTGTTGCCGAAGCGGTGACAAGCTGTCAGAAAGCCGGTGTGAAAGTGGTTATGATTACCGGTGACAGAGTGGACACCGCCTACGCCATCGCCGGGGAGCTTTCCATTGCCGACTCCATGAGCCAGTGCATGACCGGAAGCCAGTTGGACCACCTGCCGGATGCGGAATTTAAGAAAGCTGTCCGAAACATCCATGTCTTTGCCCAGGTTTCTCCTTCCCACAAGACCAAGATTGTGAAAGCCTTAAAGGAAACCGGCAATGTGGTTGCCATGACCGGGGACGGTGTCAACGACGCCCCGTCCTTAAAATCCGCAGATGTGGGAATTGCCATGGGAAAAGCCGGAACGGATGTGGCAAAAAATGCGTCCGACATCATTCTCACCGATGACAATTTTGCCACCATCGTAAAGGCAATCGAACAGGGCAGAAGCATTTATGCCAATATCAAAAAGTCCGTCCTGTTTTTACTTTCCTCCAATTTCGGGGAAATCATTACCATGCTGACGGCTATTCTGTTCGGCTTTGCCTCTCCGTTAAAGCCCAGCCATATTTTATGGATAAACCTGATTACGGACTCTCTGCCCGCCCTTTCCTTAGGTGTGGACTGCAGCGATACTTCCCACTTTATGAAACGCCCGCCCCGTCCCAAGGACGAAAATCTCTTTGCGGACGGTGGACTTTCCTGCACGGTCTTTTACGGTCTGCTGATTGGTTTTATCAGCATCAGTGCTTTCCTTTACCTGCCTATCCAGACCCTCAGGGCGAGCGGCATTGCCATTACACCGTCCCATATCCGCGAGCTTCTTTTGCTGCCGGACGTTCTGACCCGCTCCCAGACCTATGCGTTTACCGTTCTCGGCATATCCCAGCTTTTCCATGCCATCGGCATGCGGGATGTGGACTGCTCGCTGTTTCGCATGAAGCACTTTACCAATAAGCTGATGATGCTTGCCGTGGTCTTAGGTATCACCCTGCAGGCTCTTGTCACCACGGTTCCTTACTTTATCAAGGCGTTCGGCACCGTGCCTTTAAGCTTTTCCGATTGGAAAATGCTGCTTCTGCTCGCTGCCATGCCCCTGCTTGCCCACGAATTTCTTTACTGGCATGCAAGGTTCCGCAGTAAAGCATTCCGGATAAGCTGATTATTTCAGGAGCTTGAATTTGCCAATCAACGGAAGTTCCTTGGCTTCGCCGTTTGCCGCATTGATGATACCAAGCACTGCCCATACCAGAAATACAATATGTACCAGGCCCAGAATACCGTTTAAGATGCCGCCCACAACGGGAATCAGCCCGAAAATAAGACCCAGTACGGACTCCACGATAACATACGCAATCTCCGTAATAAACAGGGTCAGTCCCTGATTGGCATGGTATCTGGCAAACTTGGATTCCGGTGCTGCCAGAATGGGAATGAGTACCAGAATGGCAAGATAAGAAAGAACTGCCATTGCCTTGTTCTGGGAAATATCGTTGGGGTCAAATTCACCCGTGGTATTGGGTGTATCCATAAATTTGTCAAAGTTGCCCTGTGCACCGCCCTGGGGTGCTCCCGTCTGCTGATACTGCTGCGGAGCTCCGCATGCGGGACAAAATTTTTCTCCGTTAACCGGTGCGCCACATTTTGAACAAAATGCCATTTTAAATTCCTCCAATCCATTTATTTGCTGAAATTTATTTACTACCATTATAAAAGGTTCTGTGGGATTGTCAAACTGATATTCACCCCTACTCACCTATTTCATCCGTCAGGGAAAGGGTAACGGTCATGCCGTCTTCCGCGGGCTCTATCACCACTTTGACATAGCCATCTTCCCCACCGTAACTTGCCGCCCGGTAAAAGCAGAAAGCCTCATTGCCGGTTTCCTCTTCCATCATGTTTTCGCTTCTTAAAAACTCCGCATAACCGGCTGCTTCCTCATACCCGTTTTCACAGCTATAGGTATAGAACCGGTCGATATCGTCTTTTGCGGTATTGACACAGATAATATCTTCTCTCCATTCATCCGGCTTTACCACATTTCCGTAAAGCTCATCTAAAATGGCATCGCGGTGAATCATCATGTCGGCAGCCGACAGCATTTCCTTACCGTCCTCCGTGCTGCCCGCCGCTATGGCGCCGATGGCAATTGCTCCTATATAGATGGCAATAAACAGGAAAACTATTCTTTTATAAAGGTTTTCTGCCTTGCCCTTTTCGTATTTTTCTATGACCCAGCCGAACTTTCCGTAGTCCATGTGGGTTCCGCAGTAGGGGCAGACACCGCCGCTTAAGATATCCACACTGCCTCCGCAGCCGGGACATTTGTATTCACGGATAGCTGTTTTTTCCCGTGCCAAAGCTGCCTCCGAGCAGGTCAGGGTAAGCTGCAGCTTTTCGTAGCGGTTTTTAATCTTTCTGCCCGTATCGCAGGAAAGTCTCATTTTTACCGTTACATCCGCCCGTATGCCTTCTGCCGTCCGCGCCGCCGATGTAAAGGTCAGATTACACAAAACGCAGTCCACCACATCCCGGTAATCCTCCACAATTCCCTGCAGCGGACAATGGGCAAAGGGCTGCACAGCCTCCGCTTTGTCCGTCAGATGGATGTTCTTCAACTGGTACTCCAGATTTTGCAGAAAGTCCTGCATGGAAAAATCAGGAATTAACTGTTTTACCATGTTTTCTCCCGATATCTGCACCCTGGTGCGCACCAGAAGCACGATGAACAAAATCAGGTATACCCAGAACAGAATGGAAAAGATAGCGCCCAGCTTGTCATACATGCCCAGTGCAATTATCATGACAATGCCCGACCATACCGCCTGTGTTCCGTTGTTTCCCTGCATCAGCAGCATCATGACCAGAAATGCAGCCAGTACGCCCAATACTACAAGACCAATGGAGGTTAAAAACATGATTGTCAGCATTCTCGTAAAGGTCTTTTTCGCCTTTCTCGGCACATTTTCCTCTACCGAATACCCGGACACTTTGGTTTCAAAATCTGACACCACAAATTTTGCATCACAGTAATCACAACCGTCTATGTAACTGGAAATTTTACCCATATGTCCACAGTTGGGGCATGCCGCCATATCCCCTTCCACATCGGATTTCAAAAACTGGATTCTGGATATTTCATAGTCCTTCTGCCTGCAAAGCTTTTTTCCATTCCTGTAAAACGTTCTCTTTATCTTCAGGCCCCGGCGGTGCATTCCCACATAATCCCCGCCGTCCTTGTAAGGGCCCTGATACATTTCGGCATCCACAAACATGGCAAATCTTCCGCCGGATCTGTCTTCTTCCGCCTGCACATCCACTGTCAGGTTCTGCTCTTCCAGACGTTTCCGGCTGAGTCTCATACTTTCATAAAAAGGCTGGGTAGTATCCTCCGTCAGTTGTTTGTCCGTGCACTGTCCCGCAAAATAGGCATTCCGTTTTTGTTCAAAATCCGCCTCTTTTGCCTCCATTTCCCGCCTTATCTGCCATTTTTTGTTGTCCTCACTCTGTGCGTTTCCCATATTCATCCCCTGCATCTGTTTTTATTCTACTCCTTTTTATTTTTGCTGCCGTTCCCATTATCTGTTGGCGGGCAGGCCGCAGCCAGCGCCACACGGTAAAGACCGCCCTGTAAATCAGATTGTTTACAGTAAAAGTTTTTCCATTCCGGATAACCGCCACAAGTACTCCCTTTATCTGCTCCTGATAAACAGGACCCTCCAGCCTGCTCTGGTTATCTCCCGCCATATAATAAGCCGTACTTCCGTTTTTCTCTTTTTTCAGGCGGCATATCCGATGTAAAATCAGTTTCTGCCCTTCGCCCCGGTATAGCACAACATCCCCCCTGCGGTACCGTAGATTTGCACCTTGCCTGCCGTTTTTTTCCGGCGGTGCTATCACAGCACTGTCCCTACCCGGAACAAACAGCGGATACATACTGTAGCCCTGCGGCTTTATCTGAATGGTTCTGCCCTCCGCAAGCAGCTCCTCCGGGCTTATTTTTGCCTCTGTCTGCAAAGCCTTCCCCTCACTTTTTTGTCTTTTATGGGTATTGTAGCATTTTTTATGTGCCAATGCTATAATAAATACTATACATCGATGCAAGAAAGATGAGGTATTCCATGATTCAGAATTCCGATTTTATCCTAAAAACCATAAACGGATCTTCCTATCTGCTCCCCACCGGCCAGAGCATTGCCGACCACAAAAGGGGACTTAAGCTGAACGACACCGGTATCTGCATCTGGAAGTTTCTGAAAACGGAGCATACCTCTATGGAAGTGGTAAATCACCTTCTGCTCCGCTACGGTGCCTCCGGTCAGGAAGCCGAAACCATAAAAAAAGAGACCTTGTCTTTTTTGCAGAAGTTAGTAAATGGCGGCATGCTTCTTTGCGATATGGCTGTTCCCATCGGCCCGGACGGTTTGTGGCACACGCTCTCCATTGCAGGACTGACCTTTTCTTTATACGGAGAAAGTACCTTTTTCTCTCCGGCGCTGCTGCCTTTTGCAACAGATACTATGTTTGCTTTTCCGGACAATGCCGCTCCCATAAAAGCAGCGGATTGCGGCACATCACAGCAAAATGTTCCTGACCAGACTGTGCTTGTTTTAGCCGGAACACCTGCCTCCGCCGGAAACGGCAGGGTCCTGCTTCATAACAAAGAACTTATCGTAATGGAACGGGCGGATGAATACCTGTTTCTTTTCCCCGACCAGCCTTTGCTTGTCGAAGCACGCTTAAAGAAAGATGCTTCTTTTTTCTGCATTTACTGCATCCCTTCGGAAAAAGGCTCTTTGCAGGATGTTCTTTTCCATGTTCTCCGGTTGGGCTTTTTATACCTAGCACAGCAAAGGGGAATGACGGTACTGCACTCCGCTTCCCTGCTCTATAAAAACAAGGCTTACCTGTTTTCCGGTCCTTCCGGCACCGGTAAGTCCACACATACCCGTTTGTGGCAGGAAGCCTTCGGTACACCTCTGTTAAACGGTGATTTGAATTTGCTCTCTTTTTCCGAAAATACGCCCGTGGTACACGGTATTCCCTGGTGCGGTACCTCCGGCATTTCCACCACCGCTTCCCATCCTTTGGGCGGTATTGTGTTCCTAAAGCAGGATACTTCCGATTTTGTGGAAGAACTCACCCCGGACGAGCAGATTTTGTCTCTGACAAACCGCATGATTACGCCCTCCTGGACGCCTGCTCTTTTTGAGAAAAATCTTTTCTTTGCGGAAAGACTGGCTTCCCAGACACTTTTGTGCCGGTTGCACTGTACGCCCACAATTCATGCTGCAGAAATGATGAAAGAATATATAGATGAACAGGAAAAAAAATGATATGGGCAGGGTTGGACTCGAACCAACGATGTTTCTATTGTAACAGATTTACAGTCTGCCTCATTCGCCGCTATGAATACCTGCCCGTGGGGTGACTACCGGGAATCGAACCCGGACCTTCAGAACCACAATCTGACGTACATACCATTATACTATAGCCACAGTTGCTCCCGCCGGATTTGAACCGGCATTGCCACCTAAAAACTGCGTCTTACCTTTTAGACCAGAGAGCTTATTTTATGTTTTGTCTAATTCTGTTTTGCTTAGCCAGGTTTTTATGCAGGTTTTGCTTATGCACTTATCTGAATTTTTTTTTCATTATTGACTACCAGTATCTCATCAATGGTCACTTCCAGGACCACCGATAGCACTACCAGATTATCAAGGGTCGGCATAGCCGTACCACGCTGCCATTTGTAAATTGCCTGTGGTGTTGCAAAACCAAAAATATCCTGAATATCTTTCACGGTCAGTCCCGCGTTTTCCCGTAACCTCCTGATATTTCTGCCCGTAGCTTCCATGTTAATCGTTGGTACCATAAACATTTTCCTCCTTATAAATAAAAAAACCGCCTGCCCATCATGAGCAAGCGGTTGATTGGAAACATGTTTATCTACCGGCTATTGCGTTTAAGAACAATTACCGTTTATAACAGGTTTCTCGTTTTCGCTTTTCTTCTGATGAGCATATGAAACATAAGCCTCACTCTTTCCACTATGGAGTGCTGCATAATAACGATGGACACTATATAAATGGCTGAAACGATTTCCTGTCTTCATGTCTTTTCCTTTCTGGAATTTCTTCCGCTTTCTTTTTGATATTAACAGAATACCACCGTAAGGCTCTTCTGTCATTAAACTTATAGTATAAAATTTATGACCCTTATACTTCTTCTGAAATTAACTTCCGGAATATCTTCTCCTCATCATATTCCGGTGCAAACTCTTCCGCTACTTTGCAGATAGGGGCAATCGTTGCGGTATCTTCTTCCAATTCGTCCGCAATCTGTTCTACACTTTTACCTTTACAAAGTTTACGGACTGTCAGGGAAATCAGTGTCCGCAACTGCCCATCCTTTTTACCACGAGCTTCTCCCTGTGCTTCTCCATCCGCAAACCCGTCCTGATAATACTCCATCTTCGTCAATTCAATCTGTCTTTCAAAAGTAAAATCAAGTGCCATAATCCTTCTCACCTCATTCTTATATGTCCGAAAGAAATCCTGTAAAATATTTTCTCTCGTACATGCATCAATGGCTTCATCAATCGCCTGTTCCAGTTCCATCCCGCTTTCCTTATTGGCATTCACCCTGTTTACAAAGAAGGTATAGCCATATAAAACTTCTGACTTCTCCAGAAGTTCCTTATTTTCCGGTGCATTTAAGTTATACACCGTACAGGAAAGCTCCAAATCCGGATTTTTCTTTTCTCCCATATATGCCGAGGAAAGATACATTTTCTCCACTGCCGGGCGCTTTTCCCGCCCGTTATAAAAAACCACAAACCGGGGCGTGGGTATCTTAATCTGCTTGTGTCCGTACAGGTTCTCATTTTTCTCTTTAATGCGCCTGTCTATGGCATCCGTACAGTAAATCAGGCTGCGCATGGGCATGTTAGGATTGTAAGTTGACTGGTGTTCATAAAAATTCATATCCGTTCCGATGATAAAAGATGCATCATTTCGGACAGACAATGAAATTCCGCCATCCGTTGTAATAATTTCCACATCTTCCGGATTGTCAAAATGGCTGTTCCCCAGCACATTATAAACATTCAGTGCTTTTACTTTGTCCTGCATCATTAAAGAAAACACACTGCTCTTAAAGTTACGGTTACGGTTCATCTTACCTCTTTTCCGGCAGAATGACACTTTCCCGGGAAAATTGTTCCCTCAGAACACACCTTCTGCCTGTATTGCGGCAGTAACCGTACTTCTGCATCCTTTTGCTGTCTGCACAAGGTTTCCGGCTTCCTGCTGATTGATAGTTGAGAATAAAGCAGGAATTTCCGACCTGTGCGGAACCATGGAATAAATTTTTCGATAATTAAGGTTCCCCACAAAAAGATTTGCATTTAGAATGTTATTTCGACAAAAGAAAATCTGCTTTGCAATCATGATAACACAGACTGCAAAGCAGATGCAAGAGTTTGTTCGTAATTTAATACTTTTTTAATTTATTTGACGTTTTATCGTTAAAGTACCCTTTTCAATCTCTTCTCCCTATGCTAAAATAAAAGCATGAAAAATACATTTAATACTAAAATTTTATTTCAGTTTTATCACAGTGCAGTTAAGGCGGAATTGAAGAAAAGGGGATTTGCAAAGGATACCGCGCAGAAAATCAAAAAAGAATATAAGGAAATTGCAGGACGTGCCAAGGACATCGGACCTTCCAGACTGTTAAGCTCCTACATCATGGGTATTTATTTCATTGCCTTAAACCGGAGCACCGGTAAAACGGCGGAGGAAAATTATTCCATATTTAAGGAAGGACTGTGTGCATCCGGTCTGTTCCATAAGGTGCTCGGAAATGCCGACAGTTACCTTGATGAAAAGAAAATGCCGGGACGTCTGCAGTGGTCGGCGGACAGCCATAAGCATCAGTATGAAAACGACTGGGTTGTGGATATTTTACCGGGAAACGGAGAATACGACCTCGGTTACGATTACCATGAATGCGGCATCTGCAAGATATGTCAGGATGAGGGGTGTCCGGAACTGGCTTCCTATCTGTGCCGTATGGATTTCGTGCTGGCAGATATCATGAACATGAAATTAGAAAGAACCGGCACCATCGCTGACGGTGCCGATTACTGTGATTTCCGCTACAGCCGGAAATAATTAATCTCCTCTTCCGTGAGGACTTCGAGATGTTTGTCCCGGATTGCATACACTCTGGTGCAGACCTCTAAAACCGTCGGACGGTGGGTGGTTACCAGACAGGTACGCGGGTATTCGTCCTTCATCAAGTTCTTTAAGAGCTTTCGTTCCGTTGCCACATCCAAAGCAGAGGTTGCCTCATCCAGCAGTAAAATGGGGGACCTGCGGAGGATGGCTCGGGCAATGGAAAGCCGCTGTGCCTGCCCTTCGGAAAATCCGCCGCCTCGTTCCTGTATCGGGCTGTTGATACCGTCCGGCAGTTTCTCTACAAAATCCCATGCACAGGCAATTTCCAAAGCATTCCGGATTTCTTCGTCCGTAGCATCCTCTTTTACATTTCTCATATTTTCCGCAATCGTACCGGAAAACATGGTATTTCCCTGCGGTACATAGGATATCAGCTGTCTGGCGGAAGCATTGAGGGGCATATTTTCCTCCCGTGTGCAAAGCTGCGCAGTGCCTTCCTGTGACAAAATTAAGGAGAGCAGGAGTCTTAGCATAGTGGTCTTGCCTTCTCCGGAGGGACCGATGAGTGCAACCACTTCGTGCGGATGAGCCTCCATAAAAGCATGTTCAAAAACCACTGTGCCGTTCCGGTAAGCATAGGAAACATCCTGCACGGAAAGTCCCACACCTTCCTCTTTATGCCGCTCCCAGAAAACCTTCACTTCATCCTTTTTGCTGTAGTCCTCTCTCGGCATCTCCACAATATCCATCAGTCTGCCCGCCGAAGTGGTCAGGGAAATGGATGTGGGAATTAACGAAATCAGATTGTTCAGGGTACTTGTCAGCGTACTGGACAGAGTGAGAAACATGGTCATGGTACCGTAGCTGATAGCTCCGCTCCACACCCGGTAAATACCCCAGCCGTAGGAAGCATAGGAAACCGCCATGCCGATTAATGTCATCAGAACGGAAATCACCATGCTCATTTTCTGATAACTCATACGCATGGTAATGTATTCCCTCTGCAGATTTTTCAGCCTTTCTATATAAAGGGAAATCATATCGAAGGCCTTAATAGTCTGTATATTGGAAAACGCTTCCTGGTTAAAGCCGGACATTTTCGCATTCATGGCTGCGCTTTTGTTATTGTTGCTCTGCATTTTTTTCGTCAGATACCGGGACATAAGGAAAGAAACCGGCATGCTCACAAGGGCAAACACGGCAAACGACGCATCATAATAAAGCACCATCCACAGGGCGCTTCCAAACCGGAAAAGATATATGATTAAATTGGGAACAAAACTCAGAATGCCGGAGGCGATATTGGAAGCATCCCCGTTCCAGCGGGTCAGCAAATCCCCGGTATGGTACTCCGTCAGGGATTCCCAGTCAGTCACTAAAATCTTTGAAAAAATATCCGCTTTAATACCGGCATCCACGCTCATACTGATTTTGGTGGAAATGTAATTGGAAATCTGCGTCAGGAACACACTTCCTAAATTCATGCCTATCATGATGCAGAAGGTCATAACAACCTGCCCCGTTTCATGTCCGGTAATAATATCAATCAGATCCTTGGATACCAGACTTCCCAGAAGGGAGATGCCGGTACCGGCAAGGCCCAAAAGCGTATACACCGCAATCGCCCAGATATGCTGTCTGGCGTAACCGCCAATCCATTTTATTCGTTTCCACGTCTGCTGCATACTCACTCCCTCACAAACCCTTTAACGTACAAACAGCACCGCCTGTTTCAGACGATGCTGTCCTTTTTTCTCAAGTGTTATTTTTTTAGTCATCATAACCGCCCTGTACATTCGGTGCCTTCGTACAGGAAATGGTGGCAGAAATAACTGCCAGGCCATCCGGGTCATCACAGTAAACCTTAAGTAAGGAACTGTAATTGTCGTTGCAGTTATAAGCATTGCCGTGCTGTTCTCTGGTCAGGACTACGGTACAGCCGTTTACGCTGACGCCGAAGGACTCAAAGTTTGCACTGGTAATGGGCTGGTTAAATACGATGGTAACGGTGGAAGCGGTAGAAATGTGCTGCACATTGCCGTGGTTTGCGGTTACGCGGAAGTTTGCGTACTTCTCGTGTGACACTACCTGCTCCTTATTTACGGATACCGTCCAGCACTGCGGTTCTTCCGGTCCGGAAGGATTGGCTCCGCTGTTGGCATAAATGCCTTCTGCCAAATCTTCATTTTCTAAAATAACAGGACTCTCATATTTTTTCATAATCTCAACTCCTTTTACAAAAACCTCTACCTTTATGATATGCGTTATCTTCCATAAAGGCCCCCCGATTATTTTTATTTTAAAATAGCTTTTACCTTATGTCAAGGTAACATAATTTACTAATTTGTACTTTTTTAAATACCACAATTGCCTATTTTTCAAACAGGAACAGCCTTTTTACCAGTTCACCTCTCGCTTTGGCATTTCTTAATACCGCTCTAACGGATGTGTGCCTGATTTTCCGGTTATTCCTAAGAAACCGTACCAGTGTCATGCACCAGAGCAGGGGCCAGAGTAAAAAGCATTTCCCGGCCCGTGGGAAATTCAGATGCATCTGATGTTGAAACTCGCGCGTATAAGCGCCAAAGCCGCTGCCTCTCACCGCTACCATCCTGTCCTCCGAGGTCTTGCCAAATTCTTCGCTGTCCAGCACATCCCTTAAAAATGCCGTCTGCAGAGTATCCCCTGCCGTCCGGACTCCTTTGCCGAACACTTCTGCTGTATCTTCCTTCGGACCGCTTTTCAGAAAGCTTACGCTTTCCTCCGGCAGTCCCAGATATTCCATACAGGTAGCTGTTACCACATCGGAAAAACCTTTGAGACCGCTTTCCGCTATCAGCTTTTCATAAAGCTGTTGTTCTTCACCGGATACTCCTTTTTCCCAGAAGACCACCCAATCGCATAGAAGCTTCAGCCCAAATCCGGCACGCAGAAAGTGCTGCAGCATATGAAGAAGCAGTTCGTATGCGTGGCAGGCGCCGGTCAGCACCGGCAGGGTAACCCCCATAATTTCCTTTTCCTCCGTGTGTGCTGCGAAAAGCTCCCTGCATTTCTCCAGATAGGTATTCATGGCGGCATTGTCAAACGGCTCCGCTATCAGGGTGTGCAGTTCCACCACTATTTCTTCCGCAGTCTGCATCACCAGATGGTGCAGGGAATGTTGTTCTTCCTTTACCGTCATGCCATGTGCCAGAAAAAGCGCCCGGGCCTTCGGTAAATCGCCTTCCTTCAGCAGATACAAATCCACATCGCCGGATTTGCGCAGTTCCGGCACCGGGTAATAAGCCGAGGTCGCCGTTCCTTTTAATAAAGCAACCGGAATGTCCGCCTCACTCAAAAGCCCTGTGAGAAATTTGCCGGTAAACAAAAGGTGGTAATTCTGGCTCACCGTCCGCCGGGCTGCCTGCTGCCAGACCGTCCTCCATGCGCCCATACATTCCGGCGCTTGCGCGACTTCCTCATGTGCGGCAGTCTCAGGCTCTTCCCCGGTTTCCTCATGTGCGGCAGTCTCCGGCGCTTCCCCGGTTTCCTCATATGCGGCAGTTTCCAGCACATCATACAGAAGGGGAAGTACCTGATGTGCCTGCGCCATGGCAAAAAGCTTTTCATAGTTTATATTGTCCGTCTGTCCGGAACTATTTATTTTTTCCCGGTCCGAATTGCCTGCTAATGCTGCTTTCAGCAGCCGGAGCAGTTCCTGCTCTTCTCTGTCGGGACCGACCGCGACTTTCTCTGCCCTTTCCATAAAATCTGCCTTTCCGTCACTCGTTTCTATCACGCTTTTGCATTCTCACCGGCTTTCAGACCTCTCATCTCTGCCGCACTTTCGCTTCCTCACCGGCTTTTCAGACTTTCCAGCTCTACGGTACCCAGCAGGTAACCGTATTCCGTGGGATTTTGCTCATTGGCAAAATAAATCTGCCTGCCGCTGTCCTTATCCGTAAGGCGCAGGTACATCCGGCAGGTGCCGGACTGCCACCCTGTCAGGGAAACGTCCTCCGAAACCGTTTCCACCCGTTCTGCTTCTCTTCCGCCCACAAGATATGTAAAATCCACATCCAAAGGGATTTTCCGGCATTCTCCGGTATCCTCACACACTACAATAACCTCCGGCACCGTTTCTTTTAAAATCGGCGCAAAACCCACATTCTGTAAGTCTATACGTAAGGAAAGAATATCCTTCCAGAAATGATATTCTCCGCTCACCTCTTTTAGAAGCAGGCGGTAGCCCAGATGCCTTTCCGCATAGGAAAGACCGTCCATGCCCTGATAACAGCCCTCTTCCTCTACCGTGGCGGCTGCCCATTTTTCCAGAACCCCTCTGTCATAATCCTCATTCAGGTAGCTGATATGCATAACGGCAAGGTCGTGCATGGCAGTTTTCCAATCGTTGTAAGGATTATCCACAATCACTTCCCCGCCGTTGGGAACATATCCACAAAGCTCCTCCTGAAAGGCAAGCTCTTCCTCCCGGTTCCAGCAGGAAAAATCCCCCGCCTCCTTGCGGGAGGCTTCCCCATACGTGCCGTAATCGCTGTAATTTCCCAGAATACCGTCATTGAAAAGTCCCAGCCTGCAGCCGTCCTCAAACGCCTCCGGGATTTCCGCAAAGCCGGTGGCATTCCGCCACTGCATGGGCATCCGTACCGCCAGATACACACTGTCCCCCGTTGCCGTCCTTAAAGTTTCGTACAGTGTATGCCAGTCCTCTGCCGTACTGTAACGGGTGCCGTTCATTTCTCCCCAGTTGCCGGTAAACAGCCCCTGCAGGGTAAAAATGATGTCCTTATTTTCCGCCACAAGGGGTCCTGTCTGTTCTATATGCCGCAGAATAACGGAAATGTCTTCCGGTTCCGTTTCCGCATTTTCTCCCGACCAGTCATACAGGAAGCGGACAATCAGCTGCTTTCCCGTCCCACGGAGCGCCTGAAACAGACTACGGATACTGTCAAGCCCCTGCTCTGTCAGTTCCCTGTCCCGGTAATTGCAAAGATTTATCTGAATCATGGTCAGATTCGTTCCGGTATCGTCCTGAAACCGCTCTGCCACCGTTTCCTCCCACTCTGCATTTTCATCCGCAATCACAAATCCGTATATATAATAAAAACCGCGGTTGGGATTGGATAAATACCGGGAGGACTCCGTAAAACATTCTGCCGAAAAGATAACTCTGCCATGCCCTCTTTTTCTCCCCCAGACAAAGAGAAGTCCTGTAAGAAGAAGGGCAGGCAACAGCATTCCTGCCGTAAAACGCAGCGCCGTCTTTATTCTGTTTTTCCTGCGTTTCACCTGTTGTGCCAAGCTCTTTCCCCTTTCATTCATCCTCTATTGCCAGCTGGTACAGACATGCCGGATTTTGCCGGAAATAGTAGCATACAAAATTTTTATCTTCATAATACGTCTTCAATTCGCCCGGATAAAGCTTTTCAAAAGAATCGCACCATTTCTGCAGACGGGATTCCACCACGGTACGGGACAGCAAATCCGAATACGCCGCGGAAGAAATCGGGAACGCATAAAACGGCGGTTCCGCCAGCTCAGGAGAAATCGTTGCAGTAAAAATAGCCGGGCACTGGCTTACATTGCTTTCGTACAGAGCCGGATATTTTTCCGCCGCCAGCCAGGACGGGCCTCCGAAGAAATGGCTCTGGGCATAGCCCAGCGGATGCTTCTCCACAAATAAGAAGACATATTCCGTAGGGATGGTGTAATCGTCCTTAGTACATTCGTTCACAAAATTGACCGCCTCTTCGTGCAGACCGTACTGAATAACCTGATACAGTTCATCTACCGGCGACACAATGGTATAACTGTTGTGCGGCAGGGTTTCCGTAATCCGGTAGGTACTCATGACCGCTCCGTTAAAGCGTGTCAGCTCGTAATATAAATAGCCGTGGAAGGTTCCCGTCATGTTGGTAAATACATAAACCGCACCGGTAAAAAGAAGCGCTGCCGTTTTCATAACCGCCCCGGAAAGGAATACCGCCAGCAGCATAAAGGCTGCATCCACCGGAATCATGCACATGGCAGCCAGAAGCAGTTGTATGGAGGAGCAGAGTCTGGCTCCCGCAATCAGTGCGGGCAGACCCAGCGCTTCCGCACAGTACATGCCAATGAAAATAACCGTAGAAAGTGTCAGGGACAGATAATGGTCAAACATTCCCGCCTGTATGCCCTTTCTGTGGAAAACAAACCGCAGTAGCATGGCTAATATACGGCAGAATACAAAAATCGCCAGTGCCAGCGCCGTCATTTTTAGGAAGCCGTCCGCCCGCTGTTCCTTATACAGGGTCACGTAGCCCGCCCGGTACAGGGCGTCTGCCTCTTTCAGAATAAATGCTTTCAGCCGGGTAAGCAATGGCTCCTTGGGCGGCTGGGGTGTTTCCCCGCCGGCGGTGCTGTTCTCTCCGTCTGCATTGCCGGTGCCGCTGTTTTCTCCGTCCGCTCCCGTTGTGACGGTTGCGTCGCTGCCGCTGTTTTCTCCGTCCGCTCCTGATGTGACGGTTGCGTCGCTGCCGTTGTTCTCTCCGTTCGCTCCCTGGTTGCCGCCTGCATTGCTGCCGTTGCCGCCATTTTCCAGACCGCCGCTGCCCTGTCCGTCTGTGCTGCCTGCGGCATCGGTTTCCCCGTCCGGCGCCATATAACCGGAGGCGGCGCCTTCCACGCCGTTGATAACGTTCATCGCCCAGTTAATGGAGCCCTGGAATGGAATGCCACAAGCCAGTGCCCCCGCCATGGGAACCACCGCTATCAGCACGCCCACCAGTACGGCGCCCACAAGGGATACAAAACGGGTGGACTTGAAAATCCTTGAAAACAGAACCGGTACAAATGCCACGCACAGGAAAAAAGCCATAATGGTAGGGTAGAAATGCACCGCCAGCGTCACAGCAATGGCAAGCATAAATACCAGTAAATTTTCGTTATAGTAAGCCTTTTTCAGAAACTGCAGTTTTTTACCCCATTTATTCTGCGGCAGTCTGATTTCCTCTTTGGGCGTATTCAGATACCGTATCAGGAAAGCCGGACATAAGAACATGGCATACATACCGAATTCCTGCGGAATGGTCCACTGCAGACGGGACATGCCGAACACACTGTCAATGCACACCACATCCAGCGTCAGAAACAATGCCAGTGCAAAATGCGGAGTAAAGCGGAACCGGAAAATCTCTTTCAGAAACAGGTATGCCGAAAGCAGAAAAACCATCACATGAATGCCCTGGGTAAACAGCATACAGCTGTAAATACGGATACCAAACAATGTATGCATGGCGTAGATAAAGCAGTGCATCCCCTCCGGGTACACGCCGTCCGAGAAAATCTGTCCCTGCGTCAGGGCATAAATCCACTGGTTGTGGGGATAAATGTCACCGAAACCATAGGAATAATCCTGAAAAGCGCCATAGCTGAAGTACATGCAGCCGAACACCAGCAGCACAAAAAGAAGTCCGTATTCCACAAAATGCCCCTTTATCCGCTGAAAGCCTCTTTTTAAGATACCGGCACTTTTTCTCTGCAGCCATTTTCCGCATTTTAACCAAAACTGCCGGATACCGAAGGTGCCGTTCAGCACACGCAGAAGCATGGGAAGGTCTGCCTTCCCGGACATAATTTTTGTTACAATAAAATACACAAGGGGACCGTAAAACAAAATCCGCACCACCCAGGGATTTAAGAAATGTATGAGTCCTAAAAGAAGCACCACCGTATTGATGCCAAGCACCGATACGGTCGTACAGAAGCCGAAGCGGAAGGTCAGGGATTTCCCCTTCAAAAACCTTCTGCACAGAAAAGAAGGATACACAATCATCAGGACAAAATAGGCGCCCAGTACTTTTGTAAATTCCAGTCCCCAGTATAACGCTGTCATGATGTTTCCTCCTTTCCTTAAAATTCTTATTTAATATAGCCCAGATAAACGCTCTCGCCCATCATCTTGTTGGCAGGATAAATCACCCTGCCGTCCTGCTTTCTGCGGATGGTCAGGTAAAATGCATAATTGGTGCCTGCGTTTCCGAACAGTCCGACCACAGCCGTATAGCTTTCCTTCTTTCCGGCATCCAGAAGCCGCAAATCGCAGCTTATTTTCCTGCTGCCCTTTTCTCCGCTTCCGGTCAGCCAGCTTAAGTAGACCTCCGCCTCCCGGTACAGATTGGCAAAGCCCACATTTTCTATGTCAACCGTCACTTCGCAGGCTCTTTCGCCCTCGGATTTGCCCAGAAATGAAATTTTCACATCCCGGATTAAAAAGCGGTAGCCCAGATGCGCTCCGATATAATCATACAGGTTAATGCCCATCCAGGGGCCCCTGCCGTTGTAGTTGTGTCGTGCCCAGTTGTCCAGCACATTCCTGTCGTACATACTGTTTAAGTAGGTAACATGCAGTCTGCGAAGCTCCGCTAAAAGTCTTTCCTGGGAGATGCTGTCTATGTAGCCCTCTCCGTAAATGGCTTCCCCGCCGACCGGCGCCTCCCTGCCTATCTTTTCGATAAAGCCAAGCTCTTTGTCCCGGCTCCATGCACTTTCCCAGTCCATGTCTCCGGCGGTATTGCCGGCATAGGTGCCGTAGTCCGTTTCAGACCCCAGAATGGCATCGTCAAACAGTCCAAACGGCCGCACCGTTCCGTGAATATCCTGAAAATTACCCCGGCTGAACAGCGCCGCTTCCGTATAAATACACCTTATCTGGGACGGCTTTCTCACGGAGAAAAACGTATCCTCCCGGATGCCGGAGGTTAAAATGGCGGTCATCTCCCGCAGCTTATCTTTTTCCAGAAAGCGGGAAGAATGCATCTCGCCCCAGTTGCCGGTCAGCACACCCTGAAAAACAAAAATGCGGCTGTCAAACTCGGCAATCAGCTCCCGCACCTTAAGCATATGGTTCTTGACCTGTGCAAACAGGGACGGCTCCCTCTCCAGTGCCTTGCCTTCATGGTCATAGGCAATGCGCAGGATGATTTCTTTGTCCATCGCCACGAAAAAGGACAGCACGCCCCGCATATACTGCATGGCGGCATCATCCAGGTCCCTGTCCCGGTAGCAGCCGATGTCGAACATTATAAGCGCCAGACTGTCATCCGCACTGATGCTTTCCTGAAGCACCTGTAAATCCACTCCTTGGTCAAGCGAAAACGTATATAAACGATACCAGCCCCTGTCCGGATTGCCCGGCAGATTGGTCTGTTCTGTCAAATCCCCCTTCTGAAAATTACGATTAAACAGTTTCATCCTTTATTGCCTCCAAATCTACCCGAAGCCATTTGATTCTGATAAATACCGCCAGCATGGAAAAGGTCATGCGGAACATATAAGTCACCGGTTTTAAGCCGGAATGCATACTTTTTCCCGTGGTTCTCACATGCATAAGCGCCGGTACTTCTTCAATGCGGAAACCTAAAAGAAGCATCTGTAAAATCATATTGGCATCCGGGTATCTGTCATCAAAATGACGGTAGCCTGCGTAATAGGAAAAGGCCTTCCTGCCAAGTCCCTGCAGCCCTGTGGTCGGGTCCGTAATCCTTCTGCCCGTTCCCAGCCGTATAAAAAAGCGGAAAACAGCCCATGCCATCCGTTTTAAGACACCCGCCGGATACTTTGGCGCTCCTTTTATAAAACGGGAACCCAGTACAATGTCCGGGCAGTGGCCATCCGCATCCTTGGTTGTCAGTTTTTCATAAATCGCCGGAATATTGGAAGGGTCATGCTGCCCGTCCGCATCCATCTGTATCACATAACGGTAGCCGTGGTTTAAGGCATACTTATAACCGAGCTGCAATCCGTTTCCGTAGCCTAAGTTGTAAATATGCGTCACAACAGGTACCTGTCTTTTTTTTACTTCCCGCTCCGTCCCGTCGACGGAAGCATCGTTCATGACTAATATATCCGCCATTTCGGAAACCGGCGGCTTCTGCAGTGCATCTAAAAGCTTTCCTATGGTTTTTTCCTCATTATAAGCCGGAATAATTATTAAAAGTTCCTTTTTCATATCAAAAATCATCCTTTCAGCATGGAAAGTAATTTTTGTATCTCCTCTGCGGCATCCGCATTTTTTTTAGCTGCGGCAGCTCCTAATTTTCTGCGCAGTGCCTCGTCTTCCAAAAGAAGCATGATGTTTTCCGCCAGGCTATCCGGGGTAAGACCGCACATCAGACCGTCCCTGCCGTGGCACACCTGTTCACGGTTGCCGCTGCAGTCCGACACCACCATGGGCTTCCCTAAAATCTGCGCCTCCTGTATGGCAATGCTTTTTCCCTCAAACCGGCTGGCATGCACATAAATGTCTGCCTGCTTCATAAACGGATAGGGATTGTTCACGGCGCCGTACAGGATAAAATCCTCCGTCAGCCCCAGGGCATCTATCTGTTCCTGCAATCTTTTGCGCTGGTCGCCTTCTCCCAGGACATACCATCTTACGTTTTTTCCCGCATCCTTCAGCCGCTTCATGGCATCCACGGAAACCTCAAACGCCTTCTGTGCGGTAAGCCTGCCCACGGAAAGCAGCCGCATGCCGGTAAAGCCGTCGGTAAAGTCCTCTCCTTCTTCGGCACGTCTTACAATCTCCTCTTTGTTTAAGATATTGTGGAATACCTCCGTTTTGTCCGGCAGCTCCGGATAGGCTTTTAAGAACGCCTCCCGCACTTCGTCCGATACGGTAAATATTTTATCAAATGCAAGATAACAGTCCTTATCCAGGGCTCTTGTGTAACCTGCCTTTTCATAGTCCACATGGATAAAAGCCGCTTTCTTTGCCGCCTTTACATGGTCCGCCACAAAATAAGCCGCTCCGCCCTCCAGATAGGACACCGCCAGATCGTATTCCTCCGGCAATACCATACCACCGTCGGAAAGAACGCGCCACAACAATTTATCGGGAAGAAGCCTCTTTTTGCCCAGCATGGCGCAGGTATTTTTTACCAGATAAGGAAACAGCTTAACTACCGTTGCTCTGGTAAACATAGCCTTCAAAACCGTTTTTTTCAGGTATTTCCGTCCCTTAGCCGTCAGCACCGGGTCTTCCCTGTATTTCTTATTTAAGAGCCGCACATCCGCCGGCAGCCGGGACGCCATTTCTCCCTGACCTGTAAGCACATAAAGGGAAATCTCATACCGGGCTTCCCCCTTCTCCCTTGCCAGTGTCTGCAGCAGGGAAAGAAGCGCCGTCTCGGCGCCCGCCTGCCCTAAGGTATTGATAACAAACAGAATTCTATACACCGTTATGATCATGTGCCCTTTCCTCCTGCAGTCTGCCCACTTCTTCTTTTAGTAAAGAAACCTGTATCGCCAGCTCGTTGTTCCGGCGCATCAGCTCGGAAACCCGGCAGCTTATGAAATAAGCACCGTACAGAAGGCAGAAGCCAATCAAAAGAAGAAGCACCATGCCCGTATAGCTGATGTACTGGTTCCAGCCCGCCGGGCGCAGCAGACAACCGGCTAAAATAATGCCGATGGCAACCAGTCCCCAGGTCAGGCAGAAGGGCTCCGTCATCCGCCGCTTTGCCAGGGAAGAGATGGTTCTCACAAGCAGGTAGACTCCCGTTAAAATCATGATAATCTGAAGCATTAAACCCGGTTCCATTACCGACTCCTCTCCGCAGCCTTGTTTTCATAAACACAGTTGGAAGGACATTTGCCTTCTCCCTTTTTCAACAGACTGCCTTTGCAGAAAATGTGTATATCCATATTTTTTTCCATGGTGCGCAGACGGTCATATGCCACACAGAAGCCCGTCAGAGCACCTGCCACCAGCCCCATTCCGTACCAGATGACAGGCAGAGTGGAAGAAAACAGACTGCCTAACAGTGTAACCACGGTAAAGCTTGCAGCCGTAAGCACTGCCCCCACAAGGTCATTGAAGTAGTACAGGAAAATAATGGCGGCATACATAATAAACAGAATAAAATAACCGGCTGCCAGGCAGGGGTATATCTGCATGATTAACCCGCCCAGTCCAAGCTGCGGCAGAAAGACCGTGCATAGGAAAAATACCACTACCGACACGATAAACTGGATGCGCACCAGATTCAGAAGTTCATCGGAGAGCTGTTCAAACATCCTCTGCTTCGCTATGCGGATATCCATGCCCCTGCCGCCGATGACCGCCTCGGAATACTTTTTATAACGGTCATGAAAATACATTTCCACACGGGAAATAAAAATGACGCTGGCGGAAATGTTGGTAAACATGGCAAGACAGGTCGCCATATCGTAGGTGGGCATGCACACAAAGCTGTCCGCCACCACCAGATGCTCCTCCGTGCCCCAGAACACAAAATTGTGCATGTAAAGCCCCAGCGTATAAAGGAAATTCGTCACCACGAGGGGCCAGTATTTCTTAAAATACCGAAGTACATCCGCATAGCGGTCGCTGCTGTTACGGAAATAGCTCCGCACCAGCGCATATTCCAGGCTGGCAATCAGCATAAAGCCCACATCCAGGGAAATCAGCATGGAATAAATAACACTTACATGAAAAACCTTGGTAAGAAGCAGGGAAAGCAGCACCGTTGTTCCCATTCCTATCAGGAAAAATGCCGATATCTTTTTATATACCTTGCAGATGGAGAGATAAAGCATGGAGTAAAAAACAAACATCAGCGCCATATATCCACAGTACCCTGAGAAGACAAAGAAGATATCCACCTTGCCCACCACATATTCATGAATACAGAACGGTATACCGAGTGCTGCACTGAGCAGGGTATTAAGGAGCAGTCCCACATAGTAGCAGGGCAGGATATTTTCGTATTTTTCTTCGTAAATCACATCCGACATATATTTGGAAAGCACCGCATTGAAGGGCGAAGCCGTCAGCAGGGCGAACACAAAAATATAGAGCACCGTACAGGAATACAGCTCCCTCTGCGCATAGCCAATGGAGGAAAAGCCCAGTAAAATCTGCATAATAATGACTGCCGCAATCACCAGAAACATGGGAGCTATGGTAATGACCGTACTGTAACCGAAGCCCATCAGGTTGGTTACGATGGTGTTTTTACTGTATATTCTGTTTAGCTTGATACCGATTCCCGCCATCCTTACTCCTCCATCCAGGGATAGACTTTCTTATACAGTCTGTCAAATTTTTCCCGCATCTGTTCCATCCGGTAATAGGTATGTACCCTTTGGTAACCCACTTCTCCCATTTCCTGCCGGAGCTGTGGAGAAAGGGCTAATTTTATCATGGCTCCGGAAAGTTCCTCCGTGTTCATAATGTGTGTCAGAATTCCGGCGGTTCCGAAGGTGTCCCCTTCCTCTCCGTAAATAAGCTCCCGGCAGTTTCCCACATCCGTGGCAATGACCGGCTTATGTGCCGCAAAGCTCTCTAAAATCGTAAGCGGCTGTCCCTCACTGATACTTGTAAGAATGGTAAAATCCATCCTGCCTAAGTATTCCTTTACCTGAATTCTGCCGGTAAATATCACGTTTTCAAGTCCCAATACCTCTACCAGCTCGTAACACTCTTCCGCATATTCCTTATCCTCGTCGCGGGGTCCCATAATCCAGAGCTTCAGGTTGGGCACACGCTCCGCCGCAAAGGCAAATGCCCTTATCATGGTCTTGACATCCTTAATGGGTGTCACACGTAAAACGGCGCCGATATTGATAAAGCCTTCATCCTCCGGCTGTTTGCCGGGAATATTGGCAAAGCTGTCTACGTCAATGCCGTTCGGTGTCACATGGGTGATGGAAATATCGCAGCCCAGCTCCGTCTGCAGCTTTCTGGCGTGACCGTACAGTGCCGTCACCGCATCCGCCCTGTCGTAGGCGAGCCGGGACATTTTCTTAAACTGCGCAATCCAGATATCCTTGTAAATACCGCTGACCCAGGAAGCCTTCAGGATTTCCTCTTCCCTTTCCCTGGTATATATGCCGTGCTCCGATACCAGAAGCCCGCAATGGTACAAATAGCCTGCCATGCCACCCAGAACGCCCGCATAGCCCGTAGCCACGCAGTGGTACACATCCGCTCTGGGAATTTTCGTATGCAGGATTAAGAAAAGCGGCAGGTAAATGGAGCGCATGGTCCACAGAAAATCCGAAAATACAATCTGGGAATACTTCGCTTCGTAGCACTCCTCCACCACATGGAAAAAATCCTCACCCATCAGTAACGCATCAATGGAAAACTCTTTCTTCTGGCACATGGCAAACAGAGTATCCCAGTCTGTTTTGTATCCCAGAATCACACTCTGCAGGGCGCGGTACTGCTTCTTATCTAATTTTATTTTTTTATGCTTTCCCTTTGACCAGTCCACATCGTTTAAGTAAGCCTCATACACAGCCGACACATTGTCCGGCATTTCGTACTGAAACTTCCCGCTCTGCTTTCTGTCGGAGATAATCGCCAATATGATAAATTCATGCTGCGGAAAGGCTTTGATCATACTGTGAATCCAGCCGGATACACCGCCCACCACGTAAGGGTAGCAGCCCTCCGCCACCATACAGATTTTCATGACTGTTCTCCTTTACTGCTGCCTTTCGTCCCGTCAGGGCGCCATGAAAGGCTCCTTATACTGCAATACCTCATCCGCCCGTGTCAGTCGGATATGGGTGCCGCCCACCTGCACCTTCACAAGATAGGCATCCTGTTCTACCTGCTCATAGTCACCGTTCGTGATGTCGGCAATTTTTTGTCCGTGGGTGCGCAGTAAAAACCACGCTTCCTGCCGGATGCCCGTGGCATATACCACAATGCCGTCATCCTCTTTTTCAATCTCATAGGAAAGATTGAGCAGCGAGCGCACACGGCTGTCGCTTTCCGAAAGGGTGGTGTCCTCCATGAACGTGAAATTATGGAAATAGGTGCTGACATTGCTGAACACCTTGTTAAAATACTTTTCCCAGCGGTCATCTTCCGTCTCCGGCCACATAATACGGTGCATGTCAAGCAGTGTATTGGAATAGGCAAGCGCCGTTGCCAGACTCCTGTTCCTGAAATCCGTGCGGTAGCTGTATGCTTCCGCCTCCGCCGTCACCCCCTGCAGGGTCACATCGCCGGTATAATAGGACAATAGGAAATTTTCTCCCCTGTCCCTGCAGGTCAGGGTATGAATGCCGGAAAAATAGGCATTTTTCTCCATAGCTTCCCGCAGTTCTTCCGACACGGCTTCCTCATAAACGGCTCCAAAGGAATACCCGCAGTCCATTCTGCCTAAAAAACCTCTCTCTTCGGCAATCTGCTCGCTTACAGACACATCGCTGGCGCGGTTCATGCTTAAGCCCGCTTCCGCTCCTGCTTCCTTGAACTGCTGCAGGTAGAAAATCAAATCCTCCGGCATAATACCGGCAAGGCTGGTTCTTTCATAGCCGGTATTTAGGAAACAGGTCATTTTCAGTTCCTGCCGGGAGGACATGGCTAAAATTCCCGGCCACATGACATCCCGCACAAAGCTGCGGCTGGTCCGGCTGTAATATGCCTGCATCACCGCATCCGTTTCCGAAGAAAGACTGGGATAGTCCGCCACACTGATATTCTGGGCATTGACCACCGGATACACGGTAAATTCCTGCATTTCATAAAGAAAGCCGTCTAAAATGCCAAGTCCCTCTATATCCGTCAGATAGTCGCCGTTTACGGCAAACACAAAGGTGTCCTCGTAGCGGTTTCGCCAGAGAATACGCGGAAACGCCTCCCTCTCTACCCTCGTTTCGTCCTTCAGCCCCACCATATAGGTCTTGCTTCCTTTGCCCGTCACATACCAGGGCATGGTCAGGGTAAAGTCCTGCAGTTCCTCTGCCTCCTTGTCGTTCTGCGCTTTGTATACCGTCTCGCCGCCTAAAAGAAAGCCGTCAAACAGGCGGATGCCGTCCACCTTCGTTTCCTCATTCTTTATCTCCGTAATGCCAAGGAGCGCCTGCAGGGACTCCCACTCCTCAATGCAGGAGGTCTCCGGCAGGGTGCAGAAAATAATGGGCACCCCCTCTGAGGCATAGGACAGAATGGCGGTTTCCTCTTTTTCATAGTCAATGGAAGCGCCGTCCACTAAAAGTAGTCCCGGTGTCCTACCTTCCGTCAGATGTTCCTCGCACAGAAGGTCTTTTTTCACATAACGGCACCATTCTTCCACAGTCTTTGCCACACTGCCTTCCGTAGCTCCCACAAAAAGGGCATAGCCTTCCAGCGAAGCAAACGCAGACTCTTTTTGTGCCGGCTGCCAGGCATCCTCTCCCGAAAGGAGTCCGGTGCCGTAATATTCATTTGTCTCGTAGTCGTTGCCGTTTTCCTTCACTAACTGGGAGAACTGAAACATAAACAGCAGTACGCCCATCATCAGAAGGATGATCAAAAAGTTTCTGCGGGATATCATCTTCCACCTCTATTACCGGAACACTCTGATAAGCTCCAGGGTCTCTCTGTCCACCACCACCGGAGATTGTTTCAGCTCCTCGATGGTTTCAAAGAATTTTTCTCTCTGCCCGCTGCTGAAATACAGCTTGAGCCGGCAGGTATACGCCGCCAGCGTATTCGGGTATTTCTCTTTGGCACGTTCACACCATTTTTCACAGTCGGTAAAATTGTCAATCTCCAAAAGACGCAGAATCAGCGCCTCCATCTGTTCAATGCCCATGGCATCCGGTGCTTCCGCATACAACACTTCGCCCACATAGTCCATTTCCGCCACGTAGCTTTTCTGCTCCATGTCCGTAAAGACCTTCTGTTTCAGGACGTCATTCATATAGTTTAGGAGCATATCCGCATAGACTGTCTTGTCGGTGCCGCCCTCTTCGATAAGCTTTTTCTGCTTTTCCACCGTCATACGGAAATCGTTCAGGGCATCCTGCAGCACACTTGCCGCATAGTGCGCCGTTTCCGTGTCCTCACTGTTTAAGGCAAGAGAAATGGACGCCAAGGACTTGCGGATATCGCCCTTTACAATATTCATCATCAGGTTCCGTAAATCCGACTCGTTGGTGACTTCTATGGCTTCCTCTAAGGAAACCATGTTCCTCTCCTGCTCCTCCTCGGCGCGGACGGAAGCTTTTACCCTTTCCTTGCTGAAAATGACATCGTCCAGGTCCACCGGTTCGGAAAAGAACAGTTTATACCACAGATAGGCAAGCAGGAAAAAAATCGGTCCCACCACGGGACAGATGAGCATGACAATCAGGATAAAAATATGGCTTTTCTTCAACCGCCGCTTCATTGCTCATATTCCTCCATAATCTCACTCCTGCAGCCGATGGCTGCCAGTCGTTCCATAACCGGCACCGCGTCCTGTCTTCTTGCATTGGAAAGCAGCACATACAGGCGGTTATCCGACAGAAGTCCCACGTAATCCTGATGCCGCAGCCTGGCTGAAATCCGCATGGCAAGATCCTTGTAGGTAATGTCCGGCGCCGCTTCCACCTTTAACACAATACATTCGGTAAGTCCCTTCTTTTCCGCCGCCAGGTATGCATTGATAAGGGTGGTAAACGCCTCGTCATCCAGGATTTTGGTGCCGTCAATGTAACGCTCCTCTTCCAGCGCTTCCAGATATTTATTCGCTCTCACCACCGCATTGTGAATGAGGGCGCTGATTACCACCAGCTGGTTTGCCTGCCCCAGTGTCATGCTCTCCCAGGGGATTCCCCAGATCATAATAATCATCTGTATTTCATTTTCTTCAAAAATGGCATTTGCCATAAGTGGGTATTTGTCGTTTAAGCTCCGGTTGATAAATACCTTTTTTTCTCCCAATACCTCGTACATTTCCCCAAGCTGCCTGTAGCGGATGGAGTTTCCCATGCTTCTTGCCTTGGGCGAGGTTGCGGAAAACAGTCTGGCATACTCGCCGCCGGATACGGTGTAAATCGCCACGTCCCTGCTTTTCATCAGCCGGGCAATCATCTCCGCCGCATAGAAAAGCACTTCCTCCTGGCTGTACTGGTCTAAGGATGAGGTAATGCTGTAAATCTTGCCCACGCTGTCGTTCTGGTTCACAATCTGGGTTTCCAGCGCATCTTTTACGCGCACGTTGCTGTCGTTGATTTCCTTGATGTCCTCAAGCTGCTGGCTCAAAAATTCCTTTTCTTCCCCGTGCTCCCTTTTCAGCTTGGTAATGTAGTCGCGCATGTAGCCCACCGCAAGCCCCAGAATAAAAAGCTGGGCTATCCACACATAGGTGTTGCTGTCGAGCATCAGTTCAAAACCGCTCCGGTCGTACATCTGCCGGAAACAATAGCCCGCCACCGCCAGCGCCGCGGAAAGCGTTGCCTGCTGCTGGCCGTACACAATGGCAAATAAAAGTACATACAAAAGGTAAAAATCCAGACTGTGGAAATATTTACTGCCCACCGCCCTGTTATTTAACATAAAGAAAATCACAAAGCAGATGCCGTTTTCGATATAGGGTATCGCTGTTTTCATAAGCCAGCCCGCCCGTTCCAGAATTCTTTCCCTTATGGTTTTCTTCCGCTTTTCTCCGTATAAAAAGATATGTCGGTACTTCTTCATCCGGGCAACAATTCTTGCCACCACATGGGGTGTGTCGCACAGAAACGAGGGTTTGAACTCTTCCGCAAAGCGGGCGGAGGACAATATTTTCCGTTTGGTATTGGTTCCCACGGACACAATTTCCACGTTGAACCACATATTTTTGCGCACTAATTCCGCAAGCTGCCGCTCGGTAACGGGTGTTTCGGAAGATAAATTGTATAAATGGTATTTGTGGGTTTCGCAGACGGCAAGCCGGTACAGATATTCCACCGCATCCGTAACGTAAAGCAGTGAAAAGGTATCGTTGTCATCTACCGTGATAATGTATTTGTCTAAAGACTCCAGACACATCTTTGTACAGATATCGGTGACATCTGCCATGGTATCCGGCATAGAATACAGATGGTCAAGACGCAGAACAATAATATCCCTGCCGCAGTTTTTGCCGTAGCTTTCGCACATTTCCTCCGTCTGGGAAAGCACCATGCTCTTAAAGCCCTGGGGCGCCGCAGGCGTTTCTTCGGAAATGTCCTCCGGGAAATCCCCCTGATACACCTCATCCGAAGACAGATAGATGAACCGTCCTTTATTCTTCATGGCATATGCCATCAGGATGTTCATCACACAGGCGGAATACCGTACCGCTTCAGACTCCTCATTGTCCCAGTGGAAGTTCGTATCGTAAGCTCCCATAAAAATCGTGAGGTCGGGATTGATGCTTTCAAAAATTTCATTCAGACAGCCGGCATCATACGGGAAGTGATATTTTTCAAATACCCTCTGATAGGGCTGCTTTTCATAACGGCTGCCTGTCAGAAGATAGATTCTGTGTCCTTCTTTATTTAATTTGATGATAAGATTGTTAATAACATTACTGCATCCCCCTATTAACAGAACATTCATCCTCTCAACGCACCTTTCTTACTCTGTTTCATACTCCCTAAGCTTCTTCAGAAAAGATGTTACATCCCTTTTTATGGTCTCCACATCGGCATCATAAGTGTTACCTGTTTTTCTGATAATCTCCTCTTCGCTGTCCCCCAACTGCCGATATTTAAAAATCTCAGCCCCCATTTCATTCATTGCCAGGGGAGGCTTGTAATGCTCTCCGCCCTGGCGCAAATCAAGCAGCCAATAGAGCCCGGCTGCTTTCCTAAGTTCGTATCCGTTGTTGCCTGATTTCTTATCTTGCTCCATACACACAGGTCCTTATTTACTCAACCCTCTCAATTTCATCAATATGCTCCTGGAATACTCTTACAATATCCGGATCAAAGTGTACGCCTGCGCCTTCCACAATAATCTTTCTTGACTTCTCTTTGGAAAAGCTTTCCTTGTAGCTTCTCTTGGAACGCAGGGCATCATACACATCCGCAACCGCCATAATACGGGCACAAAGCGGAATTTTGTTGCCCTTTAAGCCGGTAGGATAACCGGTACCGTCCCATTTTTCGTGGTGATACAGAATGATATCGTGAGCCACCTTAATATAAGAGTCGCTTTCCACGCCTCTCAGGATATCCTCCGCAATGACGGCTCCCACCTGGGGATGGGTCTTTATGGCTTCAAATTCTTCATCGGTCAGTCTGTCGTTTTTCTTTAGAATCTGATCCATAATGGCAATCTTGCCGATATCGTGAAGCGGCGCCACGTCAATGACCGTGGCTATGTATTCATCCGTCAGCAGATCCTTGTAAAGTCCCGTTTCCTTCAGTCCATAAATAAGTATTCGCACATAGGCGCTTGTATGCTTCACATGCTGTCCGGTAATACCGTCCCTTGCTTCAATCATGTTGGCAAAACTCTCAATAACAGAGCTCTGCATGGATTTAATCTGTTTGGTTCTTTCCTCTACGTCGTTCTGCAGACGTGTTGCATAATAGTAGCTGTCCGTGATATCGATAATCTTGTAGGTCCTGCCGTACTCCATGCCCTCCTGCAGAATAGGCTGTCTTTTAATCTGAAATACTTTATTTTTATAAAAAAGCTTCTCTTCCAGATTCATATAAGCATCCAGACGCTCTATCACTCCCTGGTAATCCTCTCCTTTTAATTCCGGATAGATTTCCTTGGCAAGGGAGTTGGAATAGATGACCGTATTGCGGTTGTCCAGCACTATCAGGCCGTCCTGGTAATCGTTCAGCGCTTTTTCCTTGGCAAGGGTAAGCACTTCGAACAAACGGTAGCGGAAAATGGAAACTGCCAGCAGAATAACATTGATCAGATATGCAATGTTCATGGTGTCGTATCCGCCGGTAATACCGCTTAAATACAAGGCAAATCCGATTGCCTGGGTTACAATCATGAGCAGAATGTATGCTGCCTGTTTTCTGGCAAGCTTTGTCTCCGCTATGTGCCACTCCCTTACAGCGCAGAAAATACAGATGGTCGCAAAGCATCCGGTCATTACCATGAAGAAAATACACATGGGACCCTGTCCCTTTAAGAGATGGGGAAAAACGCCCTCTGTGGTAAAGCTCAGACTGTCAAAAAACAGATTGTGGTCATCACAGGTAAACACCAGCATGGTAATGCCTATGTGCATAATCATGAAAAACCCGGATACAATCTTGGGAATTTCTATATGGCAGTAATGCATCACAAAAAAGAACAGACTCAGCATAATAAAGGGTTTGCCAAGGTATTCCACCTTGACACCCATCAGTGCCGTTTCCATGGAAGTCGACGTAATCTCCATCAGGTAGCCGATAAAATTCAGTAATGTCGCCGTTGTCATAACAAGCAGGGTCATCTGTAATTTAGAAGCCGGCTTGCTTAATATAAACATCATCTCCGTAATCAATACCGCAATCCCCACGTATTGAACGGTCAGAAAGAAAACATACATATGCTGTTCCTCATTTTCCCTTTTGCTTTGCGCTTATTTTACACTATTTTTTCTTATATTGAAATATTTTTTGCGAAATTTGCATACTTTTGTGCAAAGTCACAGATATCCGCCGCCGAATGCGGGTTACTGTATTGCTTTTGTCTGTCCGCCATCCTCCGGTAACGCTCCTCTTTCAGCATCTTATCGCAGATTTTTCCCAATCTGGCATCAATCGTCTCCACCGGCACCGCCATGCCCCTCTCCCCAAAGAACTTCATATTCAGGGTTTCACAGCCCGGAATGGGGGTAATGTGCAGCAGCGCCGTCCCCGAAACCGCCGCCTCCGTGGAGGAAAGTCCTCCCGGCTTGGAAAGCACAACGTCACAGGCCTTCATGTAGTCCGCAATCCGGTCCGTATGCATCAGGATGTGTACCATGTCCTTATCCGCCGCATACTCACGTTTCAGCTTCTCATACAGGGTTGTATTGTTGCCGCATATGACGATGAGCTCCTTATCCGTACCGGTATAGTGTCTTTTTAAAACACGCACCGCCTTGCAGAGCTGTCCCGCCCCGATGCTGCCGCCGGAAATGAGAAGGTAATGCCTGTCCTTCTGCAAGCCCAGCTCCTCCTTTGCCTCTTCCCTGCTCTTTTCTTCCGAAAAAGCAGCAGAGGTTGGAATGCCGTAAGGAAGCAGCTTCTCCTCCGGGATGCCTCTCTTTATGAAATCATCCTTCAGTTCTTCGTTCGGGATGACATAATAATCACAGTTAGTTTCTTCCGTAAAGGGTATGCAGACATAGTCCGTTGCCACAAACATGGTAAGCGGCAGGCTGCTGCCCTGTTTTTTCATCTGGGTAATGATTTCCGCCGGATACAGATGGGGCATAAAAATCACATCCACCGGGTGCTCCGCAAGATAACGCTCCAGCACCGGCACCATCTTTTTATTCACATGATAAACGGGGGATTTCACCGGCAGCTTCCGGTAAAGATTTCCCAACCGGTATACAAAGCCAAACGCCCTGGGTGTCTTCTGCGCCATTTTAATATAGAGTTTGTCCACTTCCTCCGCCAGTCTGTCGCTGACCAGGTTGTAAGGATTGAACATCTCCGCATGATGCCCTCTTCTTTGCAGTTCTTCCATAATGGCACGGCCGGCGGCATTGTGTCCGCCTCCGGTACCGCATGATAATATCAATGCATCCATAATAATTTAACCTGAAATTGCTCTCTTTCCTCTTTACTGAAATGAAAATGCAGAAGTACGGCAAGGGAAATCAGGAAGAACCCGGCTCGCACTCCCGGCTGGCAGGGAACAAAAAACAGTCCCACCATGGTACACAGATACGTCACCAGTGTACGGTAAAAATGAGGTATGATCCGCAGAATAAGCGAATAAAAAAGAAAGAAAAAGGCAAGCAGCAGAGCCGGACGCAAATCCGGAAACATGCCGAGAAGACTGCCAAAGGTTACGGCAATGCCCTTTCCTCCTTTAAAATTGTGGTACGCGGAGCAGATATGCCCCACGACCGGTGCCGCCAGCACCAGCGCCAGGGAAAGTGCCGCCGCTTCTTCCGGACGGCTGCCCTCAAGATAAAAATGTACCGGCAGTATGCCCTTTCCCAAATCGCAGATAAGGGTCAGCACGCCGCACCGGAAGCCCCCGTACAAAAAGGCATTGGCGGTGCCGGGATTTTTGTCCTTACTTTCTTCTATGGCACCTTTTTCGTGAAACAGGGCAGAAAATACATTGGCAAACAAAATGCTGCCGCTCAGATACCCTATTAAAATATACAGGCAAGTTCTCATAAAATAAATCCTTTATCCGTATTTCCGCATGACTGCATCATGCGGTTTTTTATCCTCTGTGAGCCTGCATGGCTTTGATGGCGGCCTTAATGGCTTCCACCGCTTCCGCAGGTGTTTCCGCCTCCCGCACCGCTTTTTCCATGGGACAGATGTCCGTATCCGTGCGGTTGCGGATGTCCTCGCACAGCTCCCCGTAAAAGGCTTCTATGCCGTGTTTTTTAAGAGTTTCTTCTCCCCGTCTGCTCATAACGGAAGCATACACTTCCCTTACGCCGAGTCCCACGTAGAGAAGGGCTGCCGCTTTTCCTACGATTTTATCGGCAGCGCAGCACCCCTTTACATTGATTTTTTCCGCCGTCCACTGCATCAGGGGTCGCACACCGCTTTCTTCGGAAAAATAAGTGATGCCCTCCCCGCAGATGACGCAGGTATACCGGTCCTCTTCCATGAGCTTTTTCGCTAACTTTGTGTAATAATGCATGGTAAAACTCCCTTTACTGCTCTTTGGAAACACTGTTTACGCGGTAAAGAATTAACGGAATGAGCGCCCACTGAAGCACAATGCCAATCATACCGGTCCTGATGCTGTTTATAATAACGGCTGCCGGAATGCGGTTGGAGCCGATAACATATACGGCAAATAAAATAGCCAGCGCACGGATGGCGCGTCCGCCCACCTGTACGGCAAGCACCTTTACAACGGATGGCAGCTTCACATCCTTAAGAAGCCCTGCCAGAAGACCGTAGGAGAAAAGCTCCAGCATCATAAAGGGCAGCATGGCGGAACCGGGCATGGCGGTCAGACCGAAGCTGATAAGAGGGCTTAAAAGTCCCGCTGCCATACCGGCATAAGGACCTGCTAAAAATCCTACTAACAGGATGGGCAGATGCATGGGAAGAAATACCTCTCCCAGCGCCGTGCCGATGCCGGAATATCTGCCTAAAAGATGCAGTACCTGCGGAAGTGCCACGGCTGCCGCCATAGCGCCTATTGCCGCAAATGTCTGTGCCTTTACGGAAATCTTTTTCTTTGCAATCGTCTGTATCATGTTTCTTACCTCACTTATTTTTCAAATTCTTTTGCAACGCTGACAAGCAGTTCCCGGATGGGAAGATGCTGGGGACAGGCTTTTTCACACTTACCGCACTTGATGCAGTCGGAGGCTTTTCTGCCTTCGCTTGTATGTATTTCGTTGTAATCATCTGCGTTCCGGTCACGGTGAAACGTCCTGGCATTCATAACCGCAAACAAATCGGGAATGGCAATGTGCTTCGGGCAGCCCTCCGTACAGTAACCGCAGGCGGTACAGGGAATTAAATCCTTTTCCCTGAAAATCTGCTGCACCTTTTTCACGGCTTCCATTTCTTCTTCATTCAAGGGCTTAAAATCCTTCATAAAGCTGATGTTGTCCTGCATCTGCTCCATATTGCTCATGCCGGAAAGCACCATCATCATACCTGGGAAACCGGCTGCAAAGCGAAGGGCATAGCTGGCAGGGCTGCCACCGTGAAGATCGTCTAATACGGCCTGGGCTTTTTCCGGCAGGTTGACTAAGCTGCCGCCCTTTACCGGCTCCATAACCAGCACCGGCTTGTTGTGTTTGCGGCACACCTCGTAGCAGAGTCTGCTCTGTACGGCCGGATCGTCATAATCTAAGTAATTGAACTGAATCTGCACCACCTCCACTTCCGGATACTCGGTCAGAATACGGTCAAGCACTTCTGCGGTATCGTGGAAGGAAATGCCCACATGGCGGATCTTTCCCTCTTTCTTTAAGGCAAATGCATTTTCATAGGCATGGCAGGATTTGAAAAATTTATAATTTTCCGCATTCTGGGCATGCATCAGATAAAAGTCAAAGTAGTCCACGCCGCATGCCTGCAGCTGGCTTTCAAAGAAGGGTCGGATATCCTCTTCCTTCTTAAAATAAAAATCGGTCAGCTTATCCGTCAGGATGTAGCGGTCTCTCGGGTAACGGCCGGTCAGGCATTCCTTTAACGCCAGTTCACTCTTTCCCTGTATATATCCGTGTGCCGTATCAAAATAATTAAAACCCGCCTCTAAAAAGGCATCCACCATGCGGCAGGTTTCTTCGGTGTCCACTTCACTGCCGTTCATGGGCAGACGCATACAGCCGAAGCCGAAATTCTTTTTGATGTTTTCCACGTTTGTCACCAATCCCTTTCCATAAAAGCTGCAAACTAAAAACCGCAGTTTCTCTTTTGCATGTACATTCTTTCAAAGGCATTGTAGCATATTTTTTTTGAAATCGCTATCCTTAGCTTGTACCCTGTGAAAAAATCTTCTATAATAAGTAGCATCAATACAGAAAGGCATACTGAAATGATTATTGAAGAAATTCGTACCATTGATGAGCTTCTGCAGTTCGTCAACGGCCTGTATCAGAAGCACGGTCTGCGGCTTTGGTACCGCGGAGTGGACGATGCTTCCCTGTCTTTGGTTCCTTCCATCCAGCGGAGCGAAAAGCGTCTGGAAAAGGAACGCTACATTACCAACGATTTTTACATCCGCGCCAAGCAGATTTTGAACAATCCGCCGGAAAAGCACAACTATGCTGCCTGGGTTTCCATCATGCAGCACTACGGTCTGCCCACCAGGATGTTAGACTGGAGCCAGTCACCCCTGATTGCTTCCTTCTTTGCATCGGAGACCTACCAGACCACCTACGACATGGACGCCGGCATCTGGATTTTAGCTCCGGATATCTTAAATGAGCAGGAGGGCTTCGGCCGCTGCATTTTTCCCATAGATGCGGATACCAGCCAGGAAATGCTGCTGCCCGCTTTCAAGCACACGCACCACAATCCGGCTCTGGTGGACAAAATTCTTGCCTGCCACTCCACGGAGAAAAACCTGCGTATGTACTACCAGCAGGCAAGCTTTACCATCCACAATTCCCTGCGCCGCTTAGAGGATATCTGCGATGAAAACACCCTGTATAAAATCATCATTCCCGGCTACCGGAAGGATTACTTCATCAACAGCCTTCGCGTATTCGGCATGACGGAGGGCTTCATCTATCCCGACCTTGACCATATATCCAGCGATTTGAAAAACTCTTACGGTCTGTAACCGCCGTAGAATATCTTTCTTACGGAATACTTTTTTGCAAGGAGAAACCCATGAAAATCATTTTGAAAAATCTTACCAAAAAATTCCCCGGCAGGGGCAGGAAAAGCGAAGATGTCATTGCCGTAAACAATTTCGATTTTGAAATCCCCGACGGTAAGCTCATCGGTCTTTTGGGACCTTCCGGCTGTGGAAAAAGTACTACCCTGAACTTAATCTGCGGTCTGTTAAAGCCCACGGACGGACAGATTTTCTTCGGTGAAGAAGACGTCACAAATCTTCCGCCCGAAAAGCGCGGTGTGGGTCTGGTTTTCCAGAACTATGCCCTCTATCCCCACCTGACCGTCTTAAAAAACATCACCTTCCCTCTGGAAAATTTAAGAGGGGCGGACAAGCTTTCCAAAGAGGAAATGGAAAAGCGTGCCCTGGAGGCTGCGAAGTTAGTCCAGATTGAAGGTCTTATGGACCGCAAGCCCAGCGAGCTTTCCGGCGGACAGCAGCAGCGTGTCGCTATTGCCAGGGCACTGGTTAAAATGCCCAAGGTACTTCTCCTTGACGAGCCCCTTTCCAACCTGGATGCCAGACTCCGTCTGCAGACCCGTGAAGAAATCCGCCGTATCCAGAAGCAGACCGGCATTACCACGGTTTTCGTTACCCACGACCAGGACGAAGCCATGAGCATTTCCGATTTAATCGTCGTCATGAAGGACGGACTGGTGCAACAGATTGGCAAGCCGCAGGATGTCTACGACAACCCGGTCAACCTGTTTGTTGCCAAATTTTTAGGCACACCGCCCATCAATGTATTTACCGGTCATGTAAAGGACGAAACTCTTTACATAGGAAAGGATGCGGTTCTTCCCGCCAGAGGAATTTCCGACAGGGAGGTTTCCGTGGGCATCCGTCCCGAAGGATTTATTCCCGACCCGAACGGCAAATTGGTCTGCAATCTCTCCCGTGTGGAAGTCATGGGCAGGGACGTCAGCGTGGTTTCCACCCATGAGGACTGTGAGAATGCCGTTATCCGCTCCATTATCGGCTCGGATGTGAAAATCGACGTCACTTCCCCCACCGTCAGCTTCTCCTTAAAGCCCCACAAGGTTTATTTATTCGAGAAGGAAAGCGGAGAAAGGCTGGTATAGTTATCTATGGAAAAACAAAATGGAAAAGGATGGCTCTACCTTTTGCCGGCATTTCTGTTTCTCGGCGTATTTATGATTTATCCTTTGATTGACGTTTTCGTATATTCTTTTGAAGAGGGCTACAATTCGGCGTCCCAGACCTTTTTCGGCACCGGCACCTACAACTATTCCTACGTGCTGCATGACCCGTATTTTCTGCAGGCGCTGAAAAATACCTTCCTTTTGGTTATTATTACGGTTCCCCTCTCCACCCTGTTTGCCCTGCTCATTTCGGCGGCATTAAGCTCCATTAAGAAGCTGCGGGAGCTGTTCCAGACCATTTATTTTCTGCCTTATGTGACAAACACTCTGGCAGTCGGTCTGGTATTTATGATTTTATTCAAGAAAACAGCCTATTCGGAAGGCCTCATCAACCTGCTTATCAACTGGTTCGGCGGTCCCTCCGTGGATTTTATTGACGGTCCCTACTGGGCAAAAATGTTTGTCCTGTGCTTTTACACCATCTGGGTCGTTATGCCGTTCAAGATTTTAATCCTGACAAGCGCCCTTTCCTCCGTCAATCCCATGTACTACAATGCGGCAAAGGTGGACGGCACTTCTCCCTTCCGTATTTTTTACAAGATTACGCTGCCCATGATTTCTCCCATGTTGTTCTATCTTATCATCACGGGATTTATCGGCGCCTTCAAGGCATACAGCGACGCGGTGGCTCTGTTCGGCACGGACTTAAATGCGGCGGAAATGAACACCATCGTGGGTTATGTTTACGATATGCTCTACGGAGACAGCGGTGGTTATCCCTCCTATGCCTCTGCGGCTGCCATCATTCTGTTTGCCATTGTGCTGACCATCACCTGTATCAACCTGCTCGTCAGCAAGAAGCATGTACACTATGTATAGCGGAGGTCGAAACTATGGGAAAATTGAAGAAAACCCTCATTTATGTGCTGCTCACCCTGTGGGCACTCATCGTGCTGTTTCCTTTTTACTGGATGATTTTAACCTCCGTAAAAAGCTACGGCTCCTACAACGCAGAATACATTCCTTCCTTTTTTACCCTGTCACCCACACTGCAGAATTATGTGGATGCATTTACCACGGTATCTCTGGGAAAGTATCTGCTGAACACCTTTTTATTCACCGTGATTACCACGGCGCTGATGGTCGTTGTCAGCACCCTGGCGGCATTTGCCTTTGCCCGTCTGGAATTTAGGGGCAAGAACCTGGCCTTTACCCTGTTCTTATCCCTGATGATGATTCCCAACGAACTGGTGGTCATCACCAACTTCGTGACCATCACCAACTTAAACCTGCGCAATACCTTCACGGGCCTGATACTGCCCTCCGTCACCTCGGTATTTTACATTTATCTGTTAAAAGAAAATTTCGCCCAGGTACCGGATGAGCTTTACTACGCGGCAAAGGTGGACGGTACGCCGGACCTGCGTTATCTGTGGAAGGTCATGATACCCATCTGCAAGCCCACGCTGATTACCATTGCCATATTAAAGGTCATCGAATGCTGGAACTCCTATGTGTGGCCCCGTCTGATTACGGACGACTCCCGTTATTTTTTAGTATCCAACGGCATTCAGGAAATCCGTGAAAACGGCTTCGGACGGGAAAACATTCCTGCCATGATGGCGGCTGTGGTGGTTATTTCCCTGCCCCTTATCATTCTGTTTTTAGTATTCCGCAAGAAAATCATGGCGGGTGTGGCAAGAGGAGGTACCAAAGGATGAAACATGTATGGAAAAAAGCCCTGCCCTTCCTTTTAGGAGCGGCTTCCGCTCTGTTGCTGACCGGCTGCCACGGTTCTAAGGGTGCGAAGGAATTTACCGTTCCCGATACCTTTGACACTGGCAAAAACTATGAAATTACTTTCTGGGCAAAGAACGATACCAATAAGACCCAGACCGATATTTACAAGCAGGCAATCAGTGATTTTGAAAGTCTTTATCCCAACATCAAGGTAAACTTACGTCTTTATACCGACTACGGCAAGATTTATAACGATGTTATCACCAACATTGCCACGGATACCACTCCCAATGTCTGCATTACCTATCCCGACCACATTGCCACGTATCTGACCGGCAACAACGTGGTGGTGCCTCTGGATGAACTGATGACGGACGAAGAGTACGGTTTTTCCGGCAGCAACGTGAATTTTGAAACACCGGGAGAAATCATCCCCCAGTTTTTAGAAGAATGCTCCTTTGCCGGACACTACTATGCCGTGCCCTACATGCGTTCCACAGAAGCCCTGTATGTCAACAAAACCTATGTGGAAAAGCTGGGCTACGAACTGCCCGATGTGGTAACCTGGGATTTTATCTGGGAAGTATCGGAAAAAGCAGCCGAAAAAGATGCCGACGGCACATATCTTCTGAACGGACAAAAGGTTATGATACCTTTTATTTACAAGTCCACCGACAATATGATGATTCAGATGTTAAAGCAGCTTGATGCCGGTTATTCCACCCCGGACGGGGCTATCGAACTGTTTAACGACACCACAAGAAGCCTGCTTTTCACCATTGCGGAGCATGCCAAAAGCGGTGCTTTCTCCACCTTTAAGATTTCCAGCTATCCGGCTAACTTTTTGAATGCCGGCCAGTGCGTCTTTGCCATTGACTCCACGGCGGGCGCAACCTGGATGGGCACACATGCTCCCCTGTCCGACATCAGCGAAGAAGCCTTTGTAGATTTTGAAACCGCCGTACGCATGATACCGCAGGCGGACCCGGAAAACCCGCAGATGATTTCCCAGGGACCTTCCCTTTGTATCTTCAATAAAAAGGACTCCGGCGAGGTCATGGCTTCCTGGCTGTTTACCCAGTACCTTTTGACCAACAAGGTGCAGATTGCCTATGCAGAAACGGAAGGCTATGTGCCGGTTACCGTAAAAGCACAGGCGGATCCCTCCTATCAGGATTATCTTTCCCGCTGCGGAGAGGACAACGGCACGCACTATGACGTAAAAATAAAGGCATCCGAGCTTTTACTGGAGCATGTGGACGATACCTTTGTCACACCGGTATTCAACGGCTCCGCTTCCTTACGTGATGCCGCCGGACAGCTTATCGAAAATGTCACCAAGTCCTGCCGCCGCAAGGAAACCATAGACGATGCCTACATGGAAAAGCTCTTTACCGATGTGCAGTCCCTATATCGTCTCGGACAGGGAACCGACAGTATTTCCGGCAAAAAAAACTTAGGAAAACTTCCCATGGAAGCCGTAATTCTGCTTGCTTCCCTTATCACTGCGTGGGTGCTGATTATCCTTTATGTCAGTGTCGAATATCTGAAAAAAAAGAAAACAATTGATAAAAAACATTGATTTATATAGTTTTTATTGTATAATATACCTGTTTGACCGGGGTGCCGGTCAGACAGGTAACTTTTTAATTTTTTTCAGAAAAGAGGAGAAATTATGAAAAAAACATTAGTAATGGCTTTAGCACTGACCCTTACCGTTGCATTCGCAGGCTGCGGCAATGCTACTGACAACAACACCAACACCGAAACCACACCTGCTACCACCGAGAGCACTGTTGCAGAAAGCACTGTAGCAGATACTACCGAAGCTACCGATGATGCAGAAACCACTCCTGCTGACGACGCAGAAGACGTTAAGTCCGAAGGTGTTATGACTTACGCAGAATATGTAGCAGCAGACCTGGATACCGAGGTAACCGTTGAAACCTACGTACAGGCTAAGCAGTCCTGGTGGGACAACAAGGCTACCGTTTACACCCAGGATCACGACGGCGGCTACTTCCTTTACAACATGGCTTGCTCCGAAGAGGACTACGCTAAGCTGGAAAAGGGTACCAAGATTAAAGTAACCGGTTTCAAGTCCGAATGGTCCGGCGAAGTAGAAATCATCGATGCAACCTTTGAAATCGAAGACGGCAGCTATGTTGCAGAACCCGTTGATGTTACCGCAGATCTTGCAAGCGACGATTTAATCAACTACCAGAACCAGTTCGTATCCTTCAAGGGTATGACCGTAGAAGCAGCAGGTCAGGACGATGCAGGCAATGACGTTGCTTTCCTTTACAACTGGGACGGTTCCGGTACCGACGGTGACGACTTATACTTCACCGTTTCCAAGGACGGTGCTTCCTATTCCTTCACCGTTGAGTCTTATCTGTGCGACAAGGACTCCGATGTATACGCAGCCGTTAAGAACCTTTCTGTCGGCGATGTAATCGACCTGGAAGGCTTCCTGTACTGGTATGAAGGTGTAAACCCTCACATCACTTCCGTAACTGCTGCAAACTAATTGCAGAAGCATCACGACGCGGCATATTATGTTAAACTTTAACCGCATATTGCCGGTCTGTTTGTTTCTTATGACAAAGTAAAATTTAAGGGCACATGAAAATTTTCTTTTCATGTGCCCTTTTCTGTTGTGGAAGGCTTCTGTTGTGGATGGCTCCGGCAATATACTTTTGAGAAGAATAGCCGGTGCTCATCGCACCAGTTTCATGTCTTCAATTACCCAGCCTTCTTTTTCCATGTGATATTCACTGCCGCAGTAAGGACATTTTCTCTGTCTTACCGCATCAAAGCTACCCCCGCAGCTTTCACACTGTACAGATGTAATGGAAAAGCCCGGAGCCTCCTGTCTCGTCATATCACGGCTCACTACCACATCAATGCAGTCACCCGTCTTTTTCACCTGTCCGTTCTCTTCGCTGTAATTTACCCACCAGGTGCGTAAGGATAACTGAAGTTTATTTCCATCCTGTCTTACCTTATTGAGCACCGTTCCGTTAGTATAGGTCATTTCCAGAATATCCGCAAAGCGGGCATCCCTCGCCCCTCCCCGGTAGCACGCCAGTTCTTCCGGCTGTTCCGCAAAAACTGCCATACGGATAAGGGATACCAGCTGCCCTTCAAACTTATCATAGGAAAAAGCAGGGTCATATTTGTTCAGGGTGTTGGTTATTTTACTCTTGGTACGCGCCCACTTAAACGCGGATATCCTCTTCTGTCCATCCCTGTCAAACTGGACGGCAATCATCCGGAAGCCTCCTAAAATGTAGCCTAAAAATCCGCCCAGGATTAAGGAGGCGAAAAAGGTGGATGCCAGATATCCCGGTATTTCCCCGGGTGTCTGTGTTTTCACAATACCCACAAGCACAAACACAAGAAAAATCCCCAGCATCGTAGCCACCATGGTATTCTGTAAAATCAGCTTGGTATTGGCGATAGAATAGCTTTTTAAGAAATACAGGTTCACCACTCTGGGGAATAGATCCGTAATCTTAAAACGGGTGTCGCAGTAACGGCAGCCCTCTTCCAGTTCGCTTACCGCACTTAATGAGCCGCAGTTCGGACACGTTACGGTAATTTTCTCCGTCTGCGCATCATTGGGTGTATGGGCAATGATTTCGTACATGACCTGGTCCACTTCCCGCTCATAGAGCGTCCCCCGGGCACCCACAAAGGCCATTTTCCGGTGAATGTTCTCGTAGGTCATATCCGTGGTATACCATGCCGATTTTCTGGACAAAGTAGCCGTACCAAAGCCGGTTCCTTTTACCGGCATGATGCTGTCCTGCATCTGTATGCCTTTTTTCTTAAGTCTTTCCCTCTGCAGCTTCAGATAATAAGCGGTATCGCCGTCGCAGCACTTCGGTACCTGTCCGCCCTGCTGCCAGTTGTTCAGTTCAATGGCAAATTTATCATATATGCCTCTGCCCGTGTCCCACACCGGGACAAATGCCTTGAACGCTTTGTAGTCTTTTATGTATTGCAGAACAAACCGTACCCCGAAGACGGCGCACACAAAACCCACTATCACAAATATCATTTTCGGCGCCGGATCAAATTCCGTCAGCACTGTGGATACGGCGGTAATTCCCACCGCCATCAGTACCGCTCCCTTAAATAAAACAGCGCCGTCCGGCTCTGCCACCACTTTTCTTCCCTTCATTCTTAAATCCGAAAACAATCCCATGGCTTTCCTCCGATGCCCCGTTGTATACAAAATCTGCTTCGCCATCAGTGTATCACAGACAGCAAAGCAGATGCAAGTTTTTATTCCATATTATAGTAATATAATAATTGTTTTTACATATATTTTACATCTTATTCACAGGTATTCCGTTTATACCTGCCTTCTCTTTCTGCCCGTCAATCGCCGCATGCAGGCTGACAAATAAATCCTGATATTTTAACGGCTGCATCTCCACTCTGGTTACCGCCGCATACAAGGATACCGGAATTTCCCTGCCTTCAAACGAAACCGTTTCTCCGTTCCGCCGCAGAATGGCGGCTGCCGTTTCCTGCGCGTATGCTTCATCCCCGGAATTGGTCAGCAGTACAAATTCATCTCCCCCAATCCGGAACATGACATCCTCTTCTCCCGCCGCCTCCGAAATCCGTTTCATGGCTTCTAAAATAGCCAGGTCCCCCGCCTTCCGGGAAATCTCGTTAATCGGTATCAGATGGCAGATATCACAACACACAAAATAACAGTTTTTTCTTTCCTGCAGCAAATCGTACAATTCGCTGATGTCTACATTTTTCTTCATAGAAATTGCTCCCTCCATAGGTACGGCAGCAAACCGCGGATAAAGCTCCGTAAAACGGTATTGCTTTGCATACTCCGACGGATTGCAGTGCCAGACCTGCCTAAATGCCCTGGTGAAAGCCTCATGGGACTGATAGCCCAAAGAAAGCGCCAGATGTAAGATATTGACGTTCTCCTTCTGCAGTTTTCCCGCCGCAATCACCATTTTTCTCCGCACCACGTAATCGTGAACGGAAATGTTGTTTACATTTTTGAAAAGCTTTTCTATGGAAGATTTGGAACAATAGCAATATGCCGCCACATCCTCTGTCTTAAGGCTGCCCTGTAAATTTTCCTCTATATACTGCAGTGCCCTTGTCAGAAGCTGCAAATGCTCCATACGCCGTTTCCCCTTCCTTACGATATCGTAAGTCTATTGTAGCCCTGTTCCCCTGTAATTTCTTGATATTTTGCGTAAACTTTTCTGTCCGAACAGAAATTGCATAATCCGCCATTATCCGGAAATGAATAGGATGACCTGCTTATTGTCCCGGTCATCACTCGTTCTGCGTGCAGTTTGCCGCATCGATGGCAAGCACCAGAAGCAGACCGTCAATTTCATCCTCCTGGTCTGCAATATCAATCACATACGTGTCGCCCCAGGTGAGGAGTTTCTTGGAAATATGTATCACGGAGCTGCAGGCATCGTAAACATCATAATCCCAGCCGAGGAAGTCCCCTTCCACATGCCAGCCCCGGTAATCAATTTCGTACTGGGGATGGAAAAAGGAAAATTTCTTCTTGATAATGCCCCGGGTCTCACCGTCCACTTCAATTTCAAAAGTGGGCAGAAACGTAAACATTTTCTGGTGGATAATTCCGATTTCCCGGTCGTTGTTGTCGTACACATGAAGCTGGTGCGTCAGGGAAAAGAACTCCGCTTTTACAAAATATTTCGGGTTGTTCCATTCATCATAAATGTCATAGGTGTCTGTCCAGGAAAAAATTCTCTGTTTAATAAGAAGCTGCATACTTATACCTCCTTACGCATCGGAACGGGAATAGGCGTTTTTCATTTCATTGCTAAGCTCATACAAAACCTTGTTAAGGGTGTCCTGCGCGGCTTTTCTTGCCATTTCGGCTACCGCTTCGTTGGCTTCTTTTTTCAGTGCCATACGCTTTTTGCTGTCTGTTTCTTTTTCGGTGGCGCCGCTCTTTGCTTCGTCTTCCACTGCCGCTAGCTTTTCATCATACCGGTTAATCAGCTCATGTCCCTTAGAGAGTACGTTTTCCTGGTATCTCTCAATATGGAACACCGATTTTTTGTAAGAAGCGTCTGCCATAGCGGCAATCATCCGGCTTACCCAGTAGAAATTGTCCGTGGACGCATCCTCCGTCGTGTTGGAAACATAATCCGGTGTTTCTTCCACATCCGCATAAAACGGCAGCATCACATTAAAAGCATTGGACGCAAAAGCAATCCACTGCAAGGTCCGGAAATCCTCCGCCCTGTCGGGACGCATCTGGATAAGCGCCATAAAATCGTTCCGGTTAATACCGATGGAACGGAATGCTCCCTTCATGGATTTATCCCCGTAGGATGCATACGGGTCGTAGGGCGTGCCCTGGAAATGGGAAGAAAGTACATATTTTACATCTTCCACCGTTATCTTTTTCTCCGGAATCAGACACCAGGGAAGGTCATCGGAATACGGGGAATAATCGGCATCCTCGCCGTCCCAGATGCAGGTGCCGGGATTTAAGTACCGCTCCATAAACCATGCACGGGGCGTATTGTATACATGGTCGGCATCGTCATGGCTGCCGAACGCATCTCTCGGATTGAAAATATTCTCCGGCTCTCCCTCCGTGCGGATGGTAAGGTCCAGATGATGCTTTGCCATAAATTCCTTCATGTCCGCGGAGCACATATATTCCTTCTGTTCCGTCAGGGCATCCTCGATATCAAACCAGTCGATGCCGAGCTGGTTGGGCATCACCACATATGCCTCGTCCGGCACTCTTCTGGCAATCCAGTGATGTCCGCCAATGGTTTCCAGCCACCAGATCTCATTCACATCCTGGAAAGCAATGCCATTCATCTCGTAAGTACCGTACTGTTCCAGCAGGCTGCCCAGGCGTTTTACACCTTCCCTGGCGTTGTGAATATACGGAAGCACTAAGTAAACAATATCCTCTTCCCCAATTCCGCCGGGTATTTCTTTCCCCATCTCGGTGCCGTTTTCACCGGAAGTCACATCGTTTTCACCCGTTGCTTTTTCACCGAGTGCTGTATCGTTTTCACCCGTTGCCTTTTCACCGAGTGCTGTATCGTTTTCACCTGTTGCTTTTTCACCGAATGCTGTATCCTTCTTCGCCGGAATATATTCCACCAGAGGGTCAGCTCCCAGCACCCGCGGATTAGAGGTAATGGTTTCCGTTGCCGTCATTCCTACGCCCGCTTCGTTGACGCCGCTGGCTGCCCAGATGCCCTTTCCTTTTAGTGCATTCGGCACTGCAGTATAACGCATAGGATTGCCCGGCAGAGGTATCTCCACATGGGAAATCACGGATTTATACACCTTTGCCTGCTCCTCCGGATGCATCACCTGAAATTTCTTCGGGGTGTAGCTTCCCGACCCGGAGTCATCGTTTCTTGCAATCATGGTAGAGCCGTCATAAGAGGCCTTTTTTCCTACTAATATTGTTGTACATGCCATAGTTTCTGTTCCTTTCTATTTCTTTCTGTTTATAGTCTCTGTTTCTTTACGCCTGCAGCTTCTGTTTGTTCATCTATAGTTTCCGTTTGTTTCTTCCTGTTGTTTCCATATTCTTTAATACTATGTTCTATTTTACACGGTTTTCGGATTTGTTTCCATAAGTTCTTTATTTTCCTTCACAAAATGTCCTTCACAGATTTCTTTTCACAAATTGTCTTTCTCAGATTTCTTTCGCAAGCAGCTTCTTATAGCCGGCATCAATGCCGAGCGCCCCCAGCGGAGCCGTAATTAAAATAGCCAGCACTGCCACGGAAAGCACGATTTTTCCGCAGGAAAGCCCCATTGCCATAGGCACGGAACCGATGGCAGCCTGCACCGTAGCCTTGGGCAGATAGGCAAGCACGCAGAATAACCGTTCCTTCCCGGAAAGCTTCGTGCCAATCAGGCAGCAAAGCACTCCCACAGAACGAAAGGCAAGCGCAATGAAAATCATGGCTACTGCCGCTCCGCCTGCGCTCAGCGTGTAGCGGATGTCCACTGCGGCTCCCACTAACACAAACAAAATAACCTCCGCCGCAATCCACAACTTTCCGAACTTTTCCGACAGTCTTTTCGACACAAATTCCGTGCTTTTCAGTTTCAGAACACATGCCATGCTGACAACGGCAAGCAGCCCGGATACGGATACGATGTTTTTGCACCATTCTTCAATCGCAATCAGCAGGAACGAAACGCCCAGCACAATCACCACCTTCGTGCTGTTCCGCACACAGTTTTTATGGGCATACGCCGTTTCAAAAAACAGTGCCAGCGCAAAACCCGCCAATGCACCGAGCAGCACGCCAAGCACAATGGAAACGGGAATATTTATAAAGTCCATGGCATTGGCATGCCCGCCCTGCGCCATATTGGCAAAAGTGGTAAACAGGACAATGACAAAAATATCATCGCAGGATGCCCCCGCTAAAATAAGCTGCGGAATACTTTTTTCCGTTCCGTATTTCTGCTCCATAAGATGTACCATGCGGGGCACCACAATCGCCGGAGAGACTGCTCCCAGAACCGCTCCCATGACAGCCGCCTCAATCCGGGTTATACCAAGCAGATAAGGTGCGAACAGAAAATATCCTAAAATTTCAAAGCTCGCAGGCAGGCAGGACATCAGCACCGCCGGCCGTCCCACCTTCTTCAAATCGGCTATATTCAGTGAAAGTCCCGCTTTCAGCAGGATAATAATCAGTGCCATTTTACGGAGTTCCGCCGAAATGGACAAAATCGAAGGGTCTAACCAGTCCAGTACATAAGGTCCTAATACGATACCGGTGAGCAGCATTCCCACAATCCGCGGAAGTCTGCATTTCTGACAGATTGTCGCCATGGACAATCCGACCAAAAAGATGAGTGCAAGTGATGTTAACATAAAAAGCTCCTTTCCTATAAACAATAAAAGCTGACAATTTCTGCGACATTGCATCACAGAAGTCATCAGCTTACTAAGCGGTTTAGGTTTCCCAAGGGAGAACTTCATTCCCTGAAATCATTTCTAATTTGTTCTCTGCATAAATTTTCTCTGCCAGTTATCATACCGCTTCGCCCAATAATATGCAAGTGTTTTTTACAGCTGTATCTCACTCCATACTCCGCATTTTAAAGCAAATCACATACATATTATTTTTTGCTGCTCACTTTTTCCCATGATTTAAAGCATTTTTTTATTTAAGGTTTTTTTGCTGTTTCTGGTTCTTTACATTTTAAAGCATTATATCATTTATAGCCTTTTTGCTTCCTTTTATTTTACACTTTTTAAAGCATTTTCTTATCTTATTCTATTTTGCTTCTTTTTCTTTTAAGTTTCAGGAAGCATTTCTTCTCATTTAACAGATTTGCTTCTTTTCTTTCCTACTTCCTTGGAGCATTTCTTCTCATTTGAAAGATTTGCTTCTTTTCTCTACAGGGATCCTATAAGTTCATATTTCATATAATTTGTACATTGCAGTCATGAGTTACCTTGCAGGATTTTCGTTCTTCCTTCTATTAAATTGCAAAACCGTTTTCATATATTTCGGCATCAAAGATTATTGGCGCATACCAGTATATGATTCTTTCATGGAAATAAATTTGTCTATCATTTTTTTCAGATGCATATCCGAATTCCCTACCATAAAAGAAAATACCAGGCGCATAAACATTTCTACTCTGTCGAGACCTTTGGTGAAAGAATATTGATCAATAATTTTAGCACACCGCTCATAAGAACCCTTAAATTTATCCTGTAATGGCATCAGAATATGCGGCACTGTAGCAATACCCTCTTTATCAGCCATATTTATCACAAGCTGTACCGCATCCGAAAATAAATACAGTGACATTTTTTCTGCGCTCCCGGAACCGTGAGACCTTTTTGTACACTGTCTCCGCAAGAACTTCCAGCTGCTCCTTATCTACATCGAGCACCGGCAATTTATCCGTTCCAAAGAAATTTCGGATGCATCCTTTTTGCCATCCATTCTGCAAATTCTCCGATGCAAATTTTTTTCCACAACAAATGCATTTCATTCTTTTTCTTCTCTGATACTTACATTTCCTATACTGTCCCTGCAGGCAATACGCAATAGTCCAAATCTGTCATTTCTGTCAACTTTCCAGTTACAGCTGACCATATCAGGCAGCCACCCCACCGGTATCAATCCGTCAAAAAACGGAAAAAGAATATTTGATGTATATTGTTTTCTGCTTAAAGGCATTGTCAGAGAAACCTCGCCGGCATCCGTTTTTACCATCAGCCTTCATCCTTTCTGCCCGGCACCGCCTCATAATCAAACATGGCAAGTGCAATATTAACTTTATCCATCCGAACTGTTTCTTTTCCCTGCTCCAGTTCTCTCACAAACCGAAGTCCAAGACCCGACCGCATAGCAAACTCCTCCTGGGTTAATCCAGCTGATTTTCTATGTTCTTTCACAAATTGTGCTATTTTGTTCACAAGCCTTCTTCCCTTTTCCGTTCCCGTTATTCCCATAATTTATTTATACCCGATAAGGTGTAATGTAAAGTCATTTATATCATTCTATACCCGTTAGGGTATAAATTTGCTTTTATCTCGTATACATTTCACTCTTCGGCCAGTTCACACAGAATGCCCTGCGGCAGTACATATTTAACAACTCCCCTGGCAGTATCCCCTATACGGTCATACATTCTTCCTGCACTCATACTTTCTCCCTGTACCGTATAGGGACTGTTTGCCACATAACCGACCAGGCCAAGCCCATCCATTTCTACCCGGATTGCCTCTTTATCGTATTCATTGTCCGGTTCCTTAATAAGCTTCACTTCCATTTTCGGTTCAAAAAACTTCTGTCCAAAATGATGACCGGTGCCCGCAATTGTAAAATAAATCTTTTCCATTTTCTTGTTCCTCCCCGTCTTTACTTAGAACAGAATACCCAGCCCCAAAAGATCAAAAAGCGAGAGGCGGAAAACCCAACGAGGAAAAAAAATGCCAAAGCAATACAGATAAATGCTGCCACCCCGGATCCTCCACCCGTGCAGTGTCCGTATCTTCTGCTATCGCAATTACAATTAGCTCCTTCACAATGGCTGTCATGATAACCATTCAGATCAAATCCATTATTGCTCATAATTCCCACCTTGCCTTTCTGTCAGTGCTGTTTGTTTCCTGTTTTTTGATAAAATTTTCTTTCCCTTTTGTTGCGTTAAGTTTTCAATTAAAGGGTTAATTTCTTTTGACAAGGCAAGGATACCATTTTTTGAGTCCCATATAATGGACTTATAGGCAGATGTCATGTGCTCCCTAAGGCTACGTGTGGCAGTATTACATATTTGTTTTGAACAGGGTACTATGTTAAATGGGCAGAAACCGAAACTCGGCTCTGCCCATTTGCAAATTCCGTATTTGAAACTAATATAAGCTTTTTAACAATTCTTCTAAATTCTTTTCTGTTGAACTAACATCACCCGTTTCATGATCCCAAAATACTACTTCTCCAATTTTTAAGTTCATGCATATATAATTTCCAAATGGATCAATTGCAAACGGAAAAAGATTCTTGTCTTTAATTACTTCCAATGCGGTATAGACTGTGTCCGTATCTTTCTCATCTTTATTAAATGACAATATCGCACCCAGCACACGTTCTGTTGATCCTACCATAAATTTATATTTGTCAGGTGTTGCTGCGTTGCCGTCGATGATTAATCTTTTAAGATCATCAGGAATGGTTACTCCTCTTTTCTTTTCAATTGCAGAAAAGACATTTTTATCAGTCAATTCTATTTTGTATTTCCATACAATACTCATGTTTACCTCCTATCTGCACTCTGAACCACCGCCCCAAATACTGCGTCCGCCAGTGTGTCTACATTTTTCATGATCAACAGAACTTACTAATTGCATTTTACCAGGAATTTCATTATGATGCCATGTCAATCCTGATATTCTTGGTTCTCCAGCTTTTATTTGTTCAAGTTGTCTTGGAGTAAACTGCTTCGCAAATTCAGGGTCTCTTTCTATTCTCTGTCTTAGTTTTTCTGTGCAATACTTAAATTGTTCTGTATCAGAGGCATTTCTTAGTTCTTTAGGCAGCACAGTATCAAATTTACTATCAAAGACAGGAAATACACCTTCAACCTTTTCTCCGGCAAGTCTAAATACATGCCGCTTATATGGAATATCTGTTCCGGGATACGTCTTTCCGGCAAGATCCTCATTAATGGTTTTTATATGTCTGGGCTCACTGACATCTTTTAGGGTGTTTTCGAATCCCTGAGACTTACGTTCCACTTCTCGATTTACTTTTGGTTTTACTTCGTTTACTTCATTAAATGGATTCATTAAACCACCTCCCCGCTTACATACTTGTACCATGTTTCCAAATACTCATCAGGTTTATCATGTCTTGCAATTTGCTCTCTTAATATGCATTCCGCAATTTGATTTTGCTTTTCTACAGATAAATCAGAAATGATAGACTCATCCGCATTAACAAAAGTATTCCTCCATTCTTCGATTGATTCCGCTTTGTCTGCCTCCTTTTCTAATTCAGGTGAACACACGATTTCATATATTGCCGAGCTAATATCACTTAATTCTACTTGACCGTTTTGCTTAAACAATCTGATTATTTGAGCCTTTGCCCTTGTTGAAATAGATGACTTAATGACTTTTCGAATTAACTCATCCATATTCAGATCCAGTCGTTCTCCTGCAACTCTGTCCAAAAGCTTATTAATCACCACAATATCTTCGCAATTTGTAACAGATGTGTTGTCATTCCGGTTTACATACGTTCCGTCAGTTTTCTCGTAATCAACTTTACACAATACAGGTTCAAGCCAATTATTTTGATAAATTGCAGCAACACCGGTAGGAATTTTTGCCAATTCTTTAATTTGTTCATCAGACAAATTAGCAGATTTTCCAACAAGGTTTCTGTCCTCTGCATCAGGTAAACGCATAATAATTTTTGTGTTTGTATTTCTAATAACACTCATATCCAATAAACCAGGTGCCTGATCAGCTATGATGAAACCTTCTCCATAAGTTCTTACCTCTGCAATTGCATTAGATAACATTTCAACAGATTTTCCAAGAAGATTTGCGGATTCACCACTCTGTTCCGTAGATGTTCGCTTTAGCAAATTATGTGCTTCCTCAAGCACTGTAACATGCTTCAAATCAGCATTCATTGCTCCAGATGTCATACGATATTCTTGTAATCTCATTACCAGGATACCCATAATCATTGATTTGGTTTCAACTGAACCAACTCTACTCAAATCTACGATGACATTCTCATCAAATAGCTTATTATCTCCCAATTCGTCATTATCAAATATTCTTCCAAATATACCATTTGTCAATGATTTTATTCTTGTTGCTAATGATCCAATATAGTTATCCTTTACTTCTTCAGAAAAAGCTGATTCATTTACTACATTATTCAATTCTCTCAGTACATCAGCAAATGTTGGAAACAATTCATTAGAATACTTATTAACAGAAGTTCCCAAATTCCATCCTGCATTCAAATATGCTCTCTCAACAGATTCTTTTAAAACGGCCGGCATTGCGGCATACATCGGCCAACAAACATTAAAAATTTCAATCAGTCTATCAATATGCTCAAGAACGTGTATTCCTTCTGGAAAATTAAATGGATTAATCTTAAGCAATGGTGATAAATACGGATTTGTTCCATAAACATTTGCATCGCCGTTTCCAAACACATGCTTATATTCACCCTTTGCCGGTTCAATAACAAGAAAACGAACCTTTTGCTTATTCAGTTCTCGTAGCAACTGATAAACTGTATTGGATTTACCAGATCCTGTTGATCCAGTTACAAACGTATGCATAGCAAGACTTTTCAAGTTTAAGGAAACATTAGTCTGTTGAACTACTCCCATATGGTAAATGCTTCCCAACTTTATTTGTGGTACTACCTCATTGGATATATTAGTTTCAAATACATTTCTCCCAAATGAAGCCATCTCAAAAACTGGTAGTCCATTAATTGATTTTTTAGGCAATCCCATATTTACAGCCAATTCATATGAATTACTGATTGAAGCTGGACTAAGTAAAACATCCCCTTTCAAAGGACTAATGAACAATGGATGTGAAAACTTCATCAAGTATTCTTTAATCAGCTTTCCATTTTCGGAATTAACATTCCAGTTATTGATATGCGAGGCTTGTAACGAAGAATTGTCTCCACGCATTAACGCATTATACCCGCTTGAAACAATCGCATTTGTTTCTGGATCAGAAGAAATTACATACGTAGCACAATTAAACGCACCATATGATTCACATCTCTGCAATCTCTCAACTTGCTTATCAATTGTAGCTAAAAGGTTCTTTACAGTTTTATTTTCATTTGTAAACTGTAAAGTCTTACCATGTGTAGTTCCTTCAGCCTCACTACTTGTATCGCTACTCTGAGTGGCTTTTGATTTATTTTTCGAAGTTGTTGTTCCAGATGATTCGCTAGTACTTCCATTCTCTGTTGTAGACTGACTTGTGTTTTTTCCAGAAGAGCCAATTAACCCGCCTCCTACTTGAGATCCAATTTGACTTCCTGTAAAAGCTGCAGCTGCAATCAATGGAGCTGCTACGCCACCAGTTAAAACAGTTGCTGCTACACCTATTCCTGCACCAACAAGCGAACCAACCAAGTGTCCTGTCTCCTTATTTGAGCTGGTTCCGTGTGTAGAAGTTTCACTCCAACCACTTGTTTTTGAATAGTTCTGTGTTAGTGATGTACTTTCTCCAATAGATTCTGTGACACCATCTGTATGACTTTGTGTCAATGTAATTGATTCAGATTCGTTAAAACTAATTGAAGTCTTCAAAAATGGAGATAACTGTGTATATAGCGACTCGTACCCTAGCTTGGCAGCTGCAATTTCTTGTGCACTTACAGGATCAGCAACCACAACCACACTGTATTCTCTACCTTGAAGTGAATCAACAAGGTGCTCAATTCCCTGAACAAATTTCTCATAAGAGTTATCTTTTTCATTTCTGATTGAGGCAATACCTGAAATTGCTGTCACATAATCATAAACAAACGCATTGTTTAATAAACGTTTTTTTGTTTCTCCAGATATAGATACTATTTCTAACCCTGGAAAACTACCAGTTAATACTCCTTTTAATGTTTCTCCCTGAGTTTCAATAGTCTCTCTTTGTTGAGATACATCCTTACTCACAACACCCAAGTAATAATCAGTACATTCTTTATGACCAGAAATCAATGTAACAACAGTTGCATTGCTTGAATAAGCAGCATTTAATACCGTGACAAACTTGTCAATAACGCTTTCTTTTTTGTCAGAAACCATTCTTGTAAATTTGTAAATTCTAGTATATTCAGCAATATCAAGCCGTTTCAACTCATCAGGAAGTTCAGCTACTCGGTATTCGGATAATTGATATAAATAATCTTTAGTAATAACATCCTTTGCCAAATCAAGAGATTGAGCAAGTCTATTTATATCCTGTACTTCTGCTAATTCAGTGTTCATCTTATAAGCCCCCTCTCATCAACTTATCTAATTCTTCTCGTTTATTCTTTTCATATGCCTTTTTCCATGCTTCAAAATTTTTCTTTGCTTCCTTGGCACATAACCTATAACGATCACATTTACTGAGCTTACATCTTCCCTGTACATAGTCGCATGAGTATTTGCGTTTCAACATGGCATTTTGCCTCTTTTTATAGATTCTATAGCTTTTTGCCTCGCCTCTTGTGCATGCTCCATGTTCTTTGCAATCTATGCACCTTCGAATACTTGTACACCCAAAACGCTGCTCTATTTCGTGACGAGTAAAATAATAATTACTATCACAACTATTGCCACCAGACCGATCACCATCGGAGTCTTGCTGCTGTTCTGCTGGTGGCTCTGGTGGTTTGGGAGTGTACCTACACCACTTGCTTGTCTCGTGTAATCATTCCGCTCAGTAACTGGCTTTGGAGCGGATGACTTAGGAGCAGAAGGTTTTGGAGTAGCTACTTTTTTACCATAAAGCTTTTCTCCAATTGTTTTTACATCCTGTATTCTTGCATCACAAAAGTTTCTTTTTAGTTCAAAAATTGCCTTTGCAAAATCTTCATCTGTGAACTCACTCTTTTGACTCGAAACAGTTGGGCAACCTATTAACTCTGCGTCTTTCAATTGAATTCCTTTAGATTCAACATACTTTACAACCTCAAAGAACTCTCCATTTGAAAAATCACGGTTTGTATAGCATATACTTCCTATGGCCTCACGCAATGCTTTCACATCATTTTTTTCTATGCCATTTTCAATTGCATCATACTTTTGCATTTCCATACCTCCTAAAAAGTTAACAACTCTCGAATTTCAGCTTCTTTCTTTGCTACCCAGGCAGCCAACTCCTGATTTTCTTTTACACGTTTTTCCAAGGACTCAGATTCTTTGGTATCTTGATCTAATTGCTCTAATATTTTCGTTATTTCCCCATCTAAGGTATCAATGTTCTCATTGAATGCAACCTTATAATCACTAATCTGTTCTTCGGACTGGCTAAACATACTGCTAATATTTTCTTTAATGCTTGCCGAGAAAACTGTCATAATATCAACAATTATATTTTTTACATTAACGTCGATTCCATCTTTTACTGATTTTGTATATGATATTTCCTTAGGTTTCCAAAACTTAAACTTTCCAAAGAATCCTTGTCTCTCCGGATTATCTTTCCATCTCGTTTCATCTCTATATCTTGTTTGTTCATTTTTCTTTTTAATATCATTAATATTCGATATCTTTATCTTATCGAACTTGCTAATTCTTTTGAAATCAAATCCCTCGATTTCAATATTTGCAAGAATAGAGCGAATCATAGCCGTATAATCTGCAAGCATTTCCTCGCACTTATGAAATATTCTGTTATCAATTTCTGTATTCAAGCGGCTTTCGCAACTCTTCTGATACTGCTCAAGTTTTTCTTGAAATGACGCAATCATACTATCTGCTTCAACTTTATCAACTTTTGTTTTTCCATCGTAATCCTTAAGCATCTTCTGTAATTCCATTTCTACAGAAAATTGTTCATCTTCTTCACTTAATGTATCTAATTTAAAGTCGCTAATCTTTGTCTTATATGAATCATATACATGCTTGCTCTCTGCATGTTTTTTCTTTGCTTCAGCTATCTGTTTTCTAACTAAGGCAAGTTTTTCCCCATCAGACGCAATACTCTCATCAAATTTGGTTTTCATATCCAATTCATCGAGTATCGCAACAATATCCTTTATCGCATCTTTGATTTTCATTGGATATGCATACTTTTCTATGTACTCACAGATTGTTTCCTCAACTGCCGGCACGCCAGTATGAATCAATGCCTCAAGATCCCAAGTTTCCTCATCCGTATGGTATTCATCCACTTGAGCTTGTAATTTTTCTTTTACAGTTGGAGTCAAAGTGGCATACCTCTCAAAATGAAGTAATTCACTTTGAACGAAATCATCCACCTGAGCAAGAACGCCTCTCTCAATACGAGACAATTTGTCACCTTTTCTATCTTTTCTTATCAATAAAGCTAATCTTGCACTCGTTGGAATAAGTGTAGGCTCAACAATATCAAATTTCTTTAAGTAGTCTCGGACATCAGCTAATAACTTATCAATCGTTTCACCCTTTTCCTCATCTAATGCATCACATTTATTAATTACAAAAATAAATCGGTCTCTGGATTGTTTTCCCGCTCTCTTCATTTCGTTTGAAATATCTCGGAGTAGTTGTTCATCATCCTTAATTCCAATTTGTGTTGCATTCATTACATAAAGCACTACAGCATTTGTTCTTTTGATTATGGACTTTGTTAACCTTTCATGATTTTCATCTCTTGAATTATTCGGGCCCGGTGTGTCTCTCAAACACAATCTTATCTTATCACTTGGTATTGCCGGAACAGAGCCTTCAATGTCAATGTAAGTTACCTTTGCATCAGAGTTAAACACCTTCATTTCTTCGACAGTAATTTCTTGTCTTGGATAAATGACAGTACTATTATCAGATCCATAACATTCTGCTTCGTAGGTATCCATATCATCATTATCAAGAATTCTACAAATTGTTGCCGTACATGCCTTATTCTCTGATGGTAATAATTCGGTATGTAATAATGAGTTAATTAATGTAGATTTTCCACTACTCATCGTAGCTATTACACTTACTTCAAAAATCCCATTCTTTACTTCCTCATAGGCCGTATAAATATCTTTACCTTCTTCATTTTTAGCATTAAATTCAGGAATATTTTTCTGTCTTATATCGTCAAAAATACCATCAAGTTCACTAATTACATCTGCGTCATTCTTTGATTCCTCAAAAACTAATTGAAAGCTGACAGGTCCGTCATATAGATCAATCGTATATTGTAAATCGTCAAAGTCTATTCTTCGACCTTTAAAATGAATCGTTACCTCATCATCATCACATGCGCTTGCTATTTCAGCTGGCAAGCCTTTCCAATTGACAGATTCACCAAGCAGTATTTGAAGACGTTCATTTGACTTTGCTCCAATTTTACTATTTGCAGTCAGAACCTTGTCATTTTTCTTAAAAAGACAACTAACCATATACGGATTATATTCTATTGAAAAATGTGTCATTGCTTTTTACCCCCATTTATCTTTATTGTATTTTTAATTATTCCACTACTTAAAATCTGAGCCTTTTGAATCTCTTCCTCCAGAAGCTTAATACCTGTGTTTTCAATTGCCCTGTTCAGATCACCAATACCATATATTTCTCCTCTTACTTCAACACTTTCATGTTGTCTAGGAAGAGATGAAGTAATTGCAAAAGATCTCATGTTGAAATCACGTGGTTTATACATATCATAATATCCACAAAATGATCTGTACTCGCTTCTTGTCAATTCTTCATTGTTTATTACCTTTTTGAATAAACTTGCAGCTAATGCTGAAACTGGAATAATTTGAGGACTCACAATTCCATTCTCTTTCAAATATTCATTAGCCATTACAACAAGTTGTCCGACTGATTCATCTCTTTCTTCATCTAACTGATCAACTTTATTTATTACAAACAGAACTGATACTTTTGAGTTTTCTTTTATGTAATCTCTTATTATACTCAATAACTTTTTATCATCATTTATTCCAAGTTGCGTTGCGTTTAAGACATATAAAATAAGTCCTCCGTTTATTTTTTTTAAAACATCAAGCATTACCTGTTGATGTGATTCGTCTCTTGAATTGTTAGGTCCAGGTGTATCAACAATAAGCAAAGCTTTATCTGTATTCAATACTCCCTTAACATGTCCCCTTATTAAAATATCTGTTACTTCATCATCGTTATTTGCCTTTTCTAATTCCGTAGCAACATCCTCTTCTTTAACAACCGTTTCTCCATTCGTATATGTAACGAAAATTTTTGTTTCATTAGCCTGATCATCGTCTAGTATTGAATACATTTTTGCAGTACATGCTTCATTTCTGCTAGGCAATATTTGTTGTCCGAGCAATGCGTTTATCAAGGTACTTTTGCCACTGGACATTGTAGCCATCACGACCATAGGATAAACTTCATTCTCATTTATTATGATATTTTCATTAAAAAAATTCTTTGATATAAGTGAATCATTCATTGCTTTTTCCTCAAGTTAAATATATGGAATCAAAGATACATTCTCCCCCTGGCTCCGGAACCACATATCGATTCCCTTGCCGAACACTTCCGCCTTCACGGTATAAATACCATTTTCTTCGCTTTCAATTACTGCAGTGGGAAGTCTGTCGAGAACGGCATCTATGTCCGGTCCCGAATACTTAAAACGTACCTTCTGCAGCTTACCGCCGTACATGAACTGCACGCGTTTTCGGAACTCACCTTCTTCAAACCGGCTGGCATACGGTATATGGAATCGTTCCTCCAATACCTTTAAGCTTTGAATGCGGTCTATACGGTAAATGGTAGGAAAAGAATCGTTGATCACATCGAAGTTCTCCCGTACCTTTTCGTCATCAATAAAAGCGGTGACATAAAAGTAGTACTCAGAAAACATAATGGCAACGGGTTTAATTTTCCGTTTCACCGTCTTTTTGTCTATCATTCTGGTATATTCGATTTCTATGTATTTAGAGGACCGGATTGCCTGTCCGATATCCCACATGGTATCCAGAAATTCTGTCTTATGCCTCGGCTCCACATAATGAAATTCTTCGTTGGAGATTAAATCCTTCACCAGTTTCTGATTGCTCTTGGGTACGCAGCAATCAATCATACGTTGGAGCATGCCTGTCATTTCCTCTTTGGTAAAAGCCCTGCTGTCCAGCAGAATTTTACAGAGTGCAAGGATTTCACTGTTGGTCAGCTTAACCTTATAAATGGTTTCCAGGCAATAACCCTTTTTCATTCTGTCGTAAATAACAGAATTTACTTCACCTTTTTCTACTGACTGGGTATCCAGAAAGTCTCTTATATCGTCAATGTCACGTTGGATACTTCTTTCATTTACACCATAACATTGCGCTTCTTCCGCTTTGTTAATCACTGTGCCGTTCAGCAGCTTAGTATAAATGCCAAGAACACGATTTACTTTGTCACTACCTTCATACTCCATCAGGCGACCTCCGTTTAGCTTTGATAAAGGCATTGTAGCAAATGACATAGACAAATATTGTCAGTTATGTACTGACTTCCTCCGAAATAGTACATATATATTCCATTTTTGCTTTATTTTGCTGATTTCGTGTCAACATTTGTATCATTTATTTGAATTATATAGCAAGGTATAGCTATTTACAAGGGTATATATAGCATAGATTGTCTGCAAAGCATTATTTTTGTCGGATATGTTATTTAATAGATGAGGTAGATGCCATGAAAAATAAAGCCACAAATTCCATAGCACAGAACATAAAAAAATACCGTTTATTAAATAATATGACGCAGGAACAACTGGCTAATGCCCTGTATCTGGATACCCAGTATTATGCGCAGTTGGAGCGGGGCGAACGAAACTTTACAATCGAAAAGATTATTCTTTCCTGCACCATATTTCATGTCGGTATTGAGAATATTATTGTAATCGAAGACACTTCCGTTAATGACAATTCAGAACTTTTAGAGAAAATCATACATGATATAGTTTTTTACCAAAACACCCTAATCCACGACAAAACAAAACCCCGGTCTCACCTGAAACGAAACCGGGGTTTTGCCTCTATATTGATTACAAGAAAGCTAAGTCTGTCAGGCAGTGTCCAGCCTGATTTTGATCTTAAGTTTTTTGTTCTTAAGTCTTTTGCTTTTAAGCTGCCTTTTCGGAGTTCTTCTTGCTCTTGGCGTAGCTCTTGGTGGAGTTTACGACAATGATAAGGCCGAGAACGATAAGCAGGACAGCAATGATTAACTGTAAGCCGTTGGCAATGAATACCTTGTCCCAGGTGGTTTCGCCTGCGGGAATGGTAACGGCTGCGGCGTTCTGGATAGCCTTAACCATAGCGATAAGACGCTGTACCAGAGCGGTAAAGGTTACGCAAAGCATAATGATAAGGGGCGGGAACAGCATCTTGTTGCTGCGGCCGGTTACCTTTAAGAATACGCAGAGGGTAATCAGTACCAGAGCGCTTAATAACTGGTTTGCGGAACCGAACAGCGGCCAGATGTTTGCATAGCCGATTTTGGTCAGCACATAACCGCAAAGCAGGGTAACGATGGTGGAGAAATAGGTATTACAGAAAAGCTTTCTCCAGGGAGCGGCATGCTCCATATCGTCTACGCTGAAGAGTTCCTGGAAGCTCATACGGCCGATACGTGCAACAGCATCCAGGCTGGTAAGAGCCAGAGCGGATACACACATGGTCATGAATACGGTTGCCACATAAACGGGCACACCGAACATTTCAAAGAAGCCTGCAACACCGCGGCTGAAAATCTGGAACGGAGTACCTGCTGCTGCGGTTCCGTCTGCAGCGGCTGCCGCACCGGCAACACAAAGGGCAAGTACAGCCAGTAAGCTTTCCAGAACCATGGCGCCGTAGCCAACCTTTAACATATCCTTTTCATTCTCAACGGTCTTTGAGGAAGTACCGGAGGAAACCAGGCTGTGGAAACCGGAAACGGCACCGCAGGCAACGGTTACAAACAGGATGGGGAACAGAGTTCCTAATTTATCGTTGGTAAAGCCTGTAAATACAGGAAGGTTCATCGTAGGATGTGCTACGAAAAGTCCGATAACCGCACCGGCAATCATGCAGATAAACATGAATGTCGTCATATAGTCACGGGGCTGCTTTAAGAGCCACATGGGAAGTACGGCTGCGAAGAAAATATAAACAAAGGTGATGTAGCTCCAGGTATCTTTGTTGAAGATTAACGGGAAGTTCATACCGATGGCAAAGGATGCAATGATGCAAAGAATACCGAGCGCTGCCTCTTTCCAGCCGGAAAGGTTGAACTTCTTCTGGATTAAACCAAATACAACAGCGAATACCATGAACATGATGGAAACCATACCGGCTGCACCGTTGGTGGTTGCTGCATCGGATAACTGGGAAACACCGTCTACAACGGTGTAGGAGTTAAAGGTTCCGGCTACCATGTCGGCAAATGCTGCGGTAACAATCAAAGTAAATAACCAGCAGAACAAAAGGAAAATCTTACGTCCGAATTTGCCGATGTATTTTTCAATCAGCATACCCATGGACTTGCCTTCGTTCTTTACGGATGCATACAGGGCGCCGAAGTCGGTAACAGCTCCGAAGAATACGCCGCCGATTAAAATCCAGAGCAGAACGGGTAACCAGCCGAAGGCTGCTGCCTGAATGGCACCGGTGACAGGGCCTGCGCCCGCGATAGATGAAAACTGATGGCTGAAAACGGTCCATCCGTTTGTAGGTACATAGTCTTTGCCGTCCTTGAATTTGACAGCGGGTGTTTCTGCTTTCGGATCAATACCCCATTTGTTTGCCAGCCAGCGTCCGTAAAATACATACGCTGCTACCAAAACAACTGCTGCGATTAATACGATTACAAGTGTGTTCATAATTACTTCTCCTCTTTTCTTTTTGTCTTTATGGGAAAATTCAACAAAATTTCCTATAAAGCAATAAAAAAACCTCCGTCCCCATACATCATCCCATGGATTCTGTACAAAGACGAAGGTTTATCATTTACATTACTTCCGCGTTACCACTTTGTTTGCCGGTTGCCCGACCTCTCTCCTGTCACCTGAACATCGAATCTGTCAGAAGACATGTCCCTTTAACGGTGGATACCGGCTTTCACTACTGGACACGATACATCAAGCATTCCTTTTACGGCTGGTAAAAGCCTTGCCGTTTTTCACGGAATGATGCGTCTTTCATAAAAGCAGCTCGCAGGTGAGGGCTCTCCCATTCCTTGCTGCCGATTCTCACAATTTACGGCTTTCTGTAAGCGGTGATAAGGGGAAGTCATTTCCTGTTCCTCGCATTTGTTTGTTGAATTGACTATACAATAGTCTTTTGAAATGCATTTGTCAACAGTTTTTTTTAATACTTTTTTAGATATTTGCATTAAATAACATCAATCTCCGGTATTCTCCACCTTTTTGTGGATGGCTTCCATACGGGCATCCAGCATGGCGCTGACTTCTGCGCACTGCTTCAGATCATGGGCTGTTTCTTCCGTGATGGTGTAGTCCTTTTTGTAGCGGATTTTGTGCTCCAGACTTGCCCACCAGTCCATGGAAATAGTACGGAACTGCACCTCCACCTTCATGAACTTCTTCTGGTTGTGGAGGAAAATCGGTGTTTCCACAATCAGATGCAGACTACGGTAACCGTTGTCCTTCGGATGCTCTATATAGTCCTTTTTCGCAATCAGCACAATATCATCCTGTTTTAAAAATGCCTCGGAAAGCATATAAATGTCGGAAGGAAAGGAACAGATGACACGCACACCGGCAATATCAAACAGATTCTGTTCGATACTTTCCGTAGTTACACTGATGCCTTTCCGGTAACATTTTTCAAGAATACTTTCCGGTGATTTCAGCCTGGTCTTTATGGTCTCAATGGGATTGCGGTCATATTGCATGGACAATTCCTCATTAAGAACACTGAATTTTGTTTCTACCTCCATCATGGCACACCGGTAATAAGACATAAGCTCCCGGTATGGCATGGATTTTTTCTGGGCAAACTGCTTTACATCCGGTCTGTTTACCTGGGATAGAAAGAGCTGCTCCATATGTTTATTTGTATGTTCTGACATAGACAAACCGATATCTCCTTTCGCCTGTACCGTACAACGGTTTATTGTTCCGGTACCACAGCGAAGAAAACAATATCTTCCGTACCATTGTTAATCATGGAATGACCGTGCCCCTTGGGGCAGTAATGGCATCCGCCGGCTTCCACGCACTCAGTGCCTTCATCGTAAATGAAATCCGCTTTTCCGCTTAAAATGTAGATAATCTCACAGTTGCCCTCATGGACATGGAACCCGATGGAGGACCCCGGTGTCAGTCTGTCATACATAATAGTGCACTTTTCGTCCACATGTCTTTTCACGCAAAGCTCTCCCCTGCCGCCCTTAAAGGCAGGAAGCGCCTGCTCCTCTATGTTCTTAAAATCAATAACCATCTTTTGTAACCCGCCTTTCCTTCGTGAGCGCTGCTCACTTTTATAACCATCTGCTATTATACCACTTTCTTATGCATTTGTGCTACTGCGTTTAGCGGATTTCTTCTCCGGGCTTTTTCTTTGATTTCTTGTCCTCATACATGCGTTCATCCGCGAGTTTCAGAAGTGCGGCATAGTCATAGCCTTTTTCCCCATAGGCAACTCCCAGGGCTATCACACAGTTTATGCCGTCATCTGCCGTATTAAGTCTGGCAAGCTCTTCCTCCCAACGTTTTTTTATGGTGTCGGTTTCCTTTCTGGTAACATTTTCCGCTACCATTAAGAATTCATCGCCTCCCATGCGGAATCCGTGTACCTTGTTGTTAATCACCTTCCGGATACTGTCGGCGGACTTGATAATCAATTTATCGCCGGCTTCATGTCCAAACAGGTCATTCATTTTTTTCAGATTGTTCACATCAAAATTAAATATGGCAATGGAGTCCAGACCGACAAAGTTTTTCTCTGCCATGGACAGGTATTTTCCTTTGTTGAGCAGACCCGTCAGTCCGTCATGTTCACTTTCATAAACCAGTTTTTCCCTCATAACGCCATTTTCTATGTAAAGCCTTATTACACTTTTGAAGGCCGGCTCCCGCAAGGCGTCTCCGTCTGTACCCGGTCCGTTATGTACGGTTACTGCATAACGGTCTCCCGAAATTTCCCCGCTTATCAGTATATAATCGCCGGATGCCGGCATGGTATCCCCGGCCTGCCCCTTTTCTTTGTCTTCCGCAAATAAGCCTTGTTTTTCCGCCTCTTTCCGGGAAATTCTTTCGTTGCTGTAGTTTTTCTCCTTACGGTCAAAGGTAATAATTTCTACATTGTCTCCTCTCTGAAGCAGAAAACAGGTTCTGTCAGTCTTCAGATAATCGGCAACAAGCGGCAGCAGCTCATAATATGTGTCGGAAAGCTTTTCAAGTACCGCCGTTTGGAATTTTGAAAGCTTCTTAAAAAATCCCATGTATTTTGTAACATCCCGGTTCAGGCTCATATATCCTGTAATATCCGTAAGCAGATGTATTTCATATTCTCTTTTTTCTTCGGAAAAGCGTGCGGATTTTATGCTGTAATATTTTTTGTCCGAGGCATCAATATATTCCCATTCCACCGCATCGCCGTCCGTAATAAGCTCCGGACATTCCTGATGCCAGCCGCATGCCTCCCTCACTTTTTTTCCGGTTATATCTTCTCCGCATTTTTCCAGATAAAGGGGATCCGTATATACAATTTCCGATGTGTCGCTGCTGACAATAACGGTATATCCTACTTTCTCCGTCATAAATTTCCCGATTATATTTTGAAAATCCATGTAACCACCCCTTCTTTTATGCAAAGTCCAATATGTCCGAAAAGCCTGTCATCTCAAAAACCTCCATCACCTCATCCGGAACATTCCTGACAACCATGCTTCCCGACAGGCTGTTCATTTTTTTCTGTGCGCAGAGAATAACCCTGAGTCCGGAGCTTGCCACATAATCGCAGCCCTCCATATCCAGTACAAGCTCCCGTACCGGCTCCTCCAGAAGTTCTTCCATGGATTTCTGCAATACCGGTGCTGAATTGGTATCCAGTCTGCCCTCTATACAGATTTCTAATTTTTCTCCGTCCTGCTTCTTCCTGATTTCCATACTTATACCTCTTTCCGCAGCTTTATGCCTGCCATCTTTTTTCCATCGTTACAACATTCTGTTTATCTTTATATTCATAGGTCACGGTATCCATGATTTTCTTTACCATAAGGATACCCAGACCGCCGATCTGCCTTTCTTCCGCAGACAGGGATATATCCGGTTCCTCCTTCTCCAGCGGATTAAACGGCACTCCGCCGTCCCGCAGTGTTATCCGGACGTATCCGGCATTTTCTGTTCCTGCCGTCTGCATATCCACCCGGCAGAAGCCCTCCTCTGACGTGTAGGCATAATTTGTAATATTAACGAATAATTCCTCCACACATACCATTATTTTCCGGATAAATCCCGGCGGACAATGTTTCCCCGAAAGCTCTTCTTCCACCATCTTCCTGAGCTCATCCAGAGCCGTAAGCTGTGCCTTTACCGTTATGCTTTTTATGTTTGTCAGGCTTTTCAGATATTCCATGGATTTCTTTATTTTGTCCATTCCCTTTACTTCTAAGAGTATGGTGGCTTCCGGAAAATATTTTTCGCGATAAAGCAGAAAACGCCGCCAGTCTATGTTTCCATCCCCTATTGCAAGATGCTCGTCCGTTTTACAATGATTGTCGTTAATATGAACGTGCCGGATATAGGGAGCCAACGTCTTTACCCACTCCTCTATATGGTTTTCGTCCCCGAATACATGGGCATGGGCATAATCAAAGCAGATACCGAAGCGGGGATGCTCCTTCATTTTTTCTCCCAGAGCAGCCAGAAGCTCCGGCGTATCGTCAAACATATTTTCCACATATATGGATAGTCCGGGATGCTGCGAAAGTTTTTCTGTCCAGTAAGCTGCGTTCCGGCTTACAAAGCTTTCCCTATACTCCGCATTCCTGAAATTTGCAATGTAATTGGTATGAAAGATAACGGCTCCGGCTCCTATTTTTTCCGCTATGCAAAGACTTTGCTCCACCCGGTAATCCGAAGCCTTATAAATCAGCGGATCATCCGAAAAAATCGTTATATCCAGAAAAGCTCCGTGTACCGTGCAATAGCCGGGCTGTCTGTCCGACCTCAGGTATTCTTCAATGACCCTTTCTACCGCCTCTTTGTCTTCCAGAAGACCGGGAGAGAAAAAATCGTTGTATTCAAACCCCAGCCGGTACTGCTCTGCCAGTCCTGCATATTCCGCTATCCTGTTCCTGTCCGGTATTATCAGTAATTTACTTCTGCTCATCTTCTTTTCCTTTTATTGCTTTCAGAGAATAAACAAATACATTTCTGCTTTTTCCTTTTAACGGGATTTCTCCGACAGTGTCCACTTCTATCCGGTCCTTCAGTCTTTCGTACACCTCGTCACTGATAAGCACCTGTCCCTTCCCGGCATTGGCTTCCAGCCGGGCGGCCGTATTGACCGTATCCCCGATAGCCGTAAAATCCATACGGAACTCACATCCGATATTTCCCACGACCGCAGGACCGCAGTTGACACCTACGCCAAACCCAATACTCCTGCCGAAACGTTTTTTCAAATCCGCCTCAAGGGCAATGCCGCCATTGACAATATCCATGGCTGCGCAGACCGCATGATATACATAATCTTCCAGATCAAACGGGGAATTGAACACTGCCATGGTAGCATCCCCCACAAACTTATCCAGTGTTCCCTTATTCCGGAAGATGCACTCGGTGGTAAGCTCCAGATATTGGTTCAGTATTTCCACCACCTGTTCCGGTTCTAATGCCTCTGACATAGTGGTAAAGCCCCTTATATCTACAAAGAGAACCGCTATATCCCTGTTTTCCCCGCCGAGTTTTATCCGGAAATCACCCTTCTTTGCGATTTCCTCCACAACCTGCGGCGCCACATATTTTTTGAAGGCGTTCAATACCTTTCGCTGCTTCAGCTTTGCTGCAAGATAACGGAATACCAGACAGTATATATAGGAGACGGTAAGCATAAACGGCACGTACAAAATACTGACGGTGATACCGTTATTGTTGAGCACGGTACATACTGCCAGCCCTGCAAAAACGGATGCCGCCAGGAGAATAGTCGCTCCGGCTATTTTCATTTTCCGGAACAGAAAATGCACCAGGGCACAGAAAAGTCCCGCCAGTATACCCGCTATATAGGGATTTCCGTTTACGGAAAATCTTCCCTGCATAAATGCCTGCAGGATATTGGCATGAATTTCCACTCCGAACATCTGCCTGCTGTGTCCGTTCGGCACATGAAAATTGTCCTGCATCCCGGCTGCATATGCCCCTACCAGTACAATACAGTCCTTAAAAATCCGTGTGTCAATTTTTCCGTCAAGCACATCCACAAAGGATATGTATTCATAGTCTCCGGGCTTTCCGGAATAATTTATCAGCGTTCTTCCGGTTTTGTCCTGTTTTACCGTTTCGGGCTCTATCTTTTTTTCATCACAGTACCTGTTATAAATTACCTGCGAGAACATCATCCTGCTTTCGCCCTTGTAATCCTGCTCCACCAGAATGCGGCGGACCGTTCCATCCGAATCCTGTGCCACATTTGTATAACCGCTTATTGCGGCTTTTCTCAAGGCCTCATAAGGCAGCACTTCGCCTGTAATCCTGTAATACGGGATTCCGTTTTCATCCATCTCCGCTTTCTCACTGTATAAAAGCTGGGACGCCGTTACCACATTTCCGCCCTTTTCTGCCCTGTCTGCAAATGCCTGATCTCCTTCTTCGTCCACATTTCCGGAAAAAATAATATCAAACCCGATTACGAGCGGTCTGGTTTCCTCATCCTCATTCAGCCTGTCAAGCAAATCTGCATAGCAGCTGCGGGACCAGGTGCCGACAGGTCCCAGTCTCTCCAGTGTTCTTTCATCAATCCCGATAATTTTAATATCACCGGAAACGCCTCTCGGTCTCTGATACAGCCCATCCCGTAAAATATAATCCAGCGGGGAAAAAAGATTCCACACCGTCAACAAAAAAACGCACACAAAGACTACGAAACATTCTGCAATAATTCTGACTGTTTTTTTCATGCAACCCCTCTGCAATCTATTTCTTCCTGTTTACTGCCTGCTCACAAACACCATAGTAATATCATCCGCCTGCATTTCTCCATCCGCAAAGCTGTCTACTTCCCGGTACATGGTGTCCGTAAAATCATCTACCGATCCGGTCTTGTCCCTGTTCCGGTTCAGCATCTCTTCCAGTCTGCCATCACCTAGAAATTCACCGGAAGGGTTTAATGCCTCTGTCACACCGTCCGTATACAGATACAGACAGTCTCCCTTTTTCAGGGTAAATGTCTGTTCTCTGTATGGCATATCTTCCATCATGCCAAAAACCATATTGGCTTTTGCCTTTATTTTGACAAAATCCGAGTTTCCGCTCTGCAGAAAAGGAAGATTGTGTCCTGCATTGACAAATGTCACCGTATCCGAGGTAAGATCCAGTACACAGATAAATACCGTTACAAACATGGACTCTTCATTCTTATAGCAAAGCTGGTTGTTGGCACGGTACGCCACTTCGGAAAGGGGCAGTCCCAATGTCGCATAGTTTCTGATATGGGTTTTTGCCATACTCATAAAAAGAGCAGCCGGTATTCCTTTACCCGATACATCCGCAATCAGAAAACACAGATGGTTTTCATCAATCAGAAACATATCATAGAAATCACCGCCAACCTCCTTTGCCGGACGCATACGGGCCGTGAGTTTCACATCCGGCAGCCGTTCAAATACGGTAAAATCATCTTCCAGGCATCCTGTCTGAATCCGGGTAGCGATTGCCAGCTCCGACCGGATTCTTTCCCTCTCCGTTACCAGCTTCGTGGTTTTGTTATAAAGCATATTCATAAAGGTGCCGTATATCTTACGGTTTTCGGCTGCCAGTCTGTCGAAAAGCGGTTTGGCTATGTTGGCGCACACCACTTCATCCCTTGCACGCACGGTAGCCTTCCTGCAGTCCTCATTAATAAGTCCCAGCTCGCCGATAAAATCACCTTCGGAAAGAGTATTGATCAGGGTGTTTTCCGCACTGTAAACATCTGCTGTCCCGCTTAAAATAATGTACATGCCGTCCTCACTGTCATGTCCCACGGTAACAATGTCACAGCCCGGTTCTATCCTCACTTCCGTCATGGCTTCCAGAAAGGAACGCGTTCCTTCCTTTATTTCTGTTCCATCCTTCAGTTCAAAGAACTCCCGGATTGTTTTGACTGATTTTAATTTCCCGATATCCAAGATATACTCCCACGCCTTTCCGGGTTTTCACCGTATATTCCGTTTCTGAAGCTTATTTCCATTTTATTACAATATCCTGCTCCACAGGCTTTGTAAAATCATAATCCCACCGGCCTTCTTTCTCCGGCATAAGGGATGGCATTGATGCACAAGTTCCGCTCTGTACCGTCTGCGTACAGAATACCTCTCCATCGTACATAAAAGTAACGGTGCAGGCATCGGTTCCGTCTGCCTTTGACGCTTCGTTACCGTTGTTTTCCCCGGCATTCTCCCCGGGAATATCCTTTACATAGTCCGTTGTGGTGCTGTCACGATAGATGATGACTTCCCCGTCTTTTTCTACCGCTACTTCCTCCTCCGCCACACTTCCGTCTTCATATTTTAAGCGGGTAACCACCTTGCCGTCCGTCACGGTAATCCTTGTATAACAGGTTCCGTTCTGATCATACGTTACTTCAACCCGGAAGGTTGTGCCCCTTACGGACATGGTAGCATTGGGTGTGTTCACTTCATAAGATGAGCCCTCACCAAGCTTTTGGCGGATTTCATTTACGATGGCGCCCTTCTTTAATTCTATGGTTGTTCTGCCTTCTTTACTGTTCCCGGCTGCCTCTATTGAAAACTCCGTATTTTCTTCGGCATACACATATTTGTCTTCATCCAGCCGCAAAGTCATGGTTCCCGTATCCACATTCACGGTATCCCCCGACTGTAAAAGCATGTTGGCAAAGGGCTCCAGATCCTCAAGGCTTCCTCTCTTTACCCTGGATGTACCATTTATTTCATAAACCTTGATAATCCGGTATGTATCCTTCCTCAGGAAAAAAAATACAGCAAAACCAATGACCGCTAACACCACTGCTGTCAGAGCAATAATCAAGCGTTTTTTATCGAGTTTCTTCATCCTGTTCTCCTTCTGCACCGCAGGTTGTCTAATTCACGGTAAAGGTATAACTGCCCCTGCTGCCCACATAGAATGTCTGTCCGCCATTGTAAACATTATTGTCTCCGCTGACCTTCCATGAGCCGTTCCCTAATTTATATTCTCTTTGCGGATTCAGCTTAAGAACTCTGTCTGCCGGTACGATACCTGTTTTAAGCCATTCTGCTGAGATAATAACCGTAACCGTACTTTCGTTTCCGGCTTCGTCAACCGCCCGGATTACATATTCCGTGCTCTCGTCATTGGAAGAAAGCTCCGCCGTACAGGATGTTCCCCCGAAATCTACCCTCTCCCCATTAACACTGATACCGTCAAGACGCAGGTCGGAAATGCTTATCTCTTTATAATCCGCAAAGTACTCTTTTCCGTTTTCCGCTTCAATCCGGGGCGGTGTAATGTCTATTTTGTATGTTCCGAAGGGTATGGCTGCTGTTTTCGCCCCATCCTTCTGCCTCATCAGGTAAATTGCCGCAGGTGCCTTTTCGTCCCCCACAAGAATACTGTCTTTGTATTCTCCTCCATCGGTGGCTGCAATTTTATAGCCCTCCGGTGGCGTAACCTCCAGTCTGGATATGTAAAAATTATTTTTTCCGATCTTTCCGGAAATTGTGCACGGATTCTCCGGTACCGGCAGATAATAAATAGAAAAATCACATACTGCCGTGGTCTCTGTATAATGGCCTTTGCGGGGAAAGGTTGCCCGCAGGGTATATGCCCCTACCTGTTCCGGCACACTGGTCGAATATGTGGAATCCGCTGCTCCGCGGATTTTATATTCATAGATAACTCCCTCTGTCCCATTGGTGGACGACTCCGCTCTGGGCGAAGGCTGTGTACCGTAATACAAATCCGCTACCGTCACACTTCCGGTCCCGGTTTCCGTCTCCGGCTGTGTTTTTTCTTCTGCGGGAGGAAGTGTCACGGTAACCGTATCCGCCATTTCCTCTGCAAAAATATAGGTAACGGTAATTTTTGTCATACTGTTTCTCTTGGTGGATATACTTCCGCTTCCACTCGTCGATGCCGCATACCCCGTTGGGAAGCAATAGCCGTCTGCTGCCGTAAAGGTCGCTGTAACCTCATCCCCGAAAAGGAATTTTCCTGTAGGGAAAGACGTACTGCTGCTCCAGTCTATGGTATCTTCCAGCTCAGCAGCCACGTTAACCGTCCGACCCGCCAATTCTGTCAGGGTACCGGTTCCCGGGGTGCCAAGCACATAGGCATGATTGTTGTAATAAACTTTTATCCTGCTTCCCGCAGCAATGGTAATCTGAGTATTTTTATCAACACTGAGAATAGCTGATGTGCCCGAATAATCCCCCGCAAGATTCAATGTCCCGCCGACATGAACCGTACCGGAGCCGCTTAATGTGACGGAACCTCCCAGATTGTCCACGTTAGCTGTCCCCAATGCCTGCAGGTCACAGCTGACATTTAGATTCTGAATGGTTCCCGAAGATAATTTTATTTGAGGAAGACCCATACTGCCGTCACTACTGACCGTACCCACTTTGCCTCCGTTCATTTCCAGAACAGATGCATACGTGGAACTGTTGGCAGCCAGTCCAAGATTTGTAATATCCCCTTTGTTGACAACCGTACCGTATCCTGCCTGGATACTGTCCACAGTTGCCCCGCTTTCATTATAGAAGTCCGCAAAGCTGCTTTCCACCGCACGGACATAGCCCTCATTTACCACAACGCCGCCGGAGCAGTAGATTTTTCCTTTGACTTTCCCCTGACTTCCGACATTAAGCCGGCTATCGTCGCTCAGATAGTAGTCGTCCTCCGTCTCCGTATTGATGGACATATTGTTCGTTACGGTAATCGCTTCCGCATAGACCGTCAAAGCATCTTCCATTCCGAAGAATAACCCTACAGTCATAACAATGCTCATTATAATGGCATTTAGAGCCCTACGTCTTTTTCTCATAGAATATCCCTGTCCTTACACAACTTTCCCCTGATTGCATCATACTATGTCTATTTTACCAAATCTATCTGTTGTCTGTCAAACAGAAACCGCCGACAGCCCATCTGAGCTTCGTGGATTTTGCCCTCGGATTTCTCCGGCATTCTTCTGCGGATGGCCTGGTAACTTCTTCCGAAATTTCCGTGTAAATTCCCGCTTTCTTTCCTTCCTTAAATGCTTTTTTTACCAGACGGTCTTCGCCGGAATGGAAGGTCAGAACAGCAACCCTGCCTCCCGGCTTTAAGATGCCAGGCAGCTTTTCCAAAAAGCTGTAAAGCACCTCAAATTCGCTGTTTACATCGATGCGCAGCGCCTGAAATGTGCGGGCGCAGGATTTTTTCACTGCTTCCGTCCTGTCCTCTCCGGGGAAATTCTTTGCAGGGATTTTAAGAAGCGCTTCTTCTACCGCCTGCCGCAGCTCCGTAGTGGTGTTCATGGGCGCTCCGGTTTTCATCTTGAAGAAAACCTTAGCCGCTATTTCTTCCGCAAAGGGTTCATCTGAATTTTCTGTAAGCATGCCCGCAAATTCCTTCTGGGTAATCTGATGCAGCCGCTCCGCCGCACTGTCCCCGTGGGTGGGGTCTAGCCGCAGGTCTAATGGTCCCTCCGTTTTATAGGAAAATCCTCGCTTCGGGTCATCAATCTGCATGGAGGAAACACCAAGGTCCGCCAGTACAAAATCAAATTTGCCGCATTCCTCCGCCACCTTGTCAATATTGGCAAAATTTATCAGCCGGAAGATAAAATTATCTTCCGAAAAGCCGGCCTCACGCAGTCTTTTTACGGTCTTTTCCGACTCAATCGGATCCACATCCAGGGAAATCAGCCTGCCCTGTCCCCCTAATTGTTCCAGCATTTTGCCGGTGTGACCGCCGTATCCAAGCGTGCAGTCAAGCCCCTGCTGCCCCGGTTTTATTTCCAGGAAATCAAGGATTTCCTGCACCATAATGGGGATGTGCATGCCCGCCGGTGTGGAGCCTTTTTCGATGACCTTCGCCACCGTATCCGCATATTTCTCCGGACTGTGTTCCTTGTATTTTTCCTCAAATTTTTTCGGATATTTTCCAGCGTAGCGCACGCGGCGCTTGTGATTTGTTTCTTCCAAAATTCTGTCCTCGCTTTGCTTTATTTTTCACATATTTTCTCACAACACAGTTCCGCCCATGCCGGATAAAATCCCGCCTTCAGCGCTACTTTCTGGGATGCTATATGGGACATGGCAGTTCCGTAAAACGGCAATTTTCCCAAATCCAGAATTTCATTTTTAAGCAGCGTTACCAACATGGAACCGACGCCCATTCCTTCTGCCTCCGGCATCACATTTATGCCAATCTGCCACATCCGGTCGCTGTCACTGGTGGCACCCGCCATCCCCAGAAGTTCTCCATCTTTATAAGCGGCTATTCCTATTTCGTCCTTGGGTACCTCTTCAAAGAGGAATGCCTCTCCCAGACGGTTATCTCCGCGGAATTGTTCGATTTCTTCCCCAACGAATTTTTGGATAACAAAGCCTTCCGTATTTACTTCCGTTTTCTTCTCTGCAATGTAAAAAGGATGTGCCTGCCCGATGCGATAGCCAAACTCCCGCATTTTTTCATCTAATTCCCGAAGGCTTTCATAGTCCATAAACCAGGCGCCGCTTCTATGGGCATATCTTGTACTCATCCATTTTATAATTTCCGGGTTTCCCGTTGCCAGAATTTTCCCTTGCACACTCGCAGCCTTTAAGAAGCATTCTCCCTCTTTGAAAATTCTTCTTCCTGTTAGCGGTGTATATTCCGTAAATATGTTTTCTTTCCTCTCCACCGCTTCCTCTGTACAGCAGAAATCGATGGCTAATTGCTTTTTTAATGTAGGGTTCATAGTGTTTTCCTTATATTTTCCACCAAAGTAATGTCTGCCGGCAGCCAGGCAACCTCGTTAAGTTGTTCCTTGGTAAGCCATTTTGCCGCCTCATGCTCCTTCAGGACAAGGTCCCCCTTCACGATGGTACACCAGAAACAGTCCATGGAAAGATGAAACGCAGGGTAATCGTATTCTACCGTTTCTATAAAATCTCCCACGGCTATTTCCGTATCCAGTTCTTCCATGATTTCCCGTTTTAATGCCTGCTCCGGAGTTTCCCCCTCTTCGATTTTTCCACCAGGGAACTCCCAGCCGTCCTTCATTTCCCCATAGCCTCTCTGGGACGCAAAAATAATAGGACTCCCCTCTTTATTTACAGCCTTTATCACGGCCGCCACTACTCTGATTGTTTTCATTGTGCTTTTTCCTCCATTGTCGGTATATTACTTTGCAGATACCGCAGCAAATCCTCTCTCACCGCATGGTGCATTTTCATCCGTAATTTTGCAATGTCCCTCATTTTTCCGGTATTATCCTTTTTCTTTGCTGCTTTGACATCCATTACATCAAATTGTCCCATATAATAAAAGCCGGTTTCTGCATCACTTTTCTTCACAAAAAGATGTTTGCGTTTCGCTTGAACTACGTCCTCCACATACGAGCTTTCGGTGCCTCGTCCCATCTGGGAATCCCAAAGAAATATCATGTTATCCTCAAAAGCATCCGCATAATCGGGTTTTCCGTCTATATAATTTTTATCATCTGTACTTTCCTCTTTATGGTAGGTTACAAAAATAAAGGTATCATCCCCAATTCGTTTCATTCCATACATAGTAGAAGATAAATCTTTTCCACAATTCATAAGAAGACTTACATCACGTCTGGAATATTTTTCATATATGACAAAAGGGGATTTTTCGGTTACACCTGCTTCATACTTATCCGCATATCGTTTCAATCCCACCTCTACAATATCGTCAACCTGTCTTAAGAATTCTGCATTTTCAAGCCTTTTTGCAAAACCTATCAGCCTTTTTAACCTTCTGTCTTCCTCTCTGCACAAAATATCCATATGAGAATACTTCTGATATTCCTCCTCTTTGCTAACAAATTTTCCCTGAAGCACTTCCACGGCATTATCAAAGGAATCTAAATTGACATGATAGCCATATGTAACTGCAAAATCATTGTCGAACTTTTCAAAGTTGACAGTTCCCTCCTTCAACAGCTTTCTTAATATCTCCAATTCATATGGACGTGCGCCACTCAGCACCGTTTTGGACAGGTATTCCAATGTCGTAATCTCATCACCGGTAAGCTTTCCCTGATAATTTTCCTTTTCCATGGACTTTAGAAAAGCCTGATATGTTTTATACTCCTTAATAATTACCAGTGGGTCTACTTCTCCATTTTCATAAAAATCCAGAAGGTAGGGAACTCTGCCCAAACGATTTTTCAGAGATACATAGCTGTCTCGAATGATTGTTTTCATTCCCTTTATCTTGTCTATAGACGCAAATATTTTATCCTTTGCGATTTCGTCAAAATGCACCGTGGATGCCCCCGGAATGGTATTGTTCCCGCTGATTACATATTTTCGAATGGTATCCGCATTATACGAACGGTCTCCGGATAAAGCAATGGGAATCATAAAATTATTGCTATAATTGCCGATAAAATCCAACACAACAACAAATTCTTTTCCTACTGCCTTTCTAAGACCACGACCTAATTGCTGAATAAATACAATAGGAGACTCTGTCGGCCGAAGCATAATAACCTGGTTTACTTCCACAATATCCACACCTTCATTCAGGATTTCCACTGAAAAAATATAGTCCAGCGGTATATTACTTTTATCGGCCTCCTCTTCATTCATAGCCAGTCTTTCAAAAGCCCTCTGCCTTTCTTCTTCCGAAGTTTTTCCGCTCAGTGCCATAGTCCTGAAAACTTTGCCTGTCTCCGGATTTATCGTCTGATTAAACTTTTCTGATAAAGCTACTGCCTCTTCAATCCGACTGCAAAATACAAGCCCCTTTACCTTTTCTCCACTGTATCCAAAATAATGCGCTTGTTCTACAATATGCTTTACCCTTTCCTCTCCTGTCAGCATATTAAAATCTCTGTCTGTTATCTTTTTTGTATTAACTTGTTTGTCGCCCAGCATAGCTATATCACTAATTCCAAAGTAGTGAAACGGACATAAAAGATTTTCCTCCATAGCCTGTTGCAAACGAATTTCATATGCTATTTGGTAATGAAATATTTCATATATATTCCTTCCTGCAATATTGTCATCACGCTTATCAGGTGTTGCCGTCATTCCCAACCAGAGCTTGGGAGTAAAATAGTTCATCACCTTTTGATAGGTATCTGCAGAAGTATGATGTGCCTCATCCAAAACAATGCAGTCAAAAGCATCCGGTTTATATTCCATAAGATGTTCATCCTTATTGAGTGTCTGAACCGTTGCGAAAATATAGTCTTTATTATAGTCGTGGTATCCCGCTCCGACCAAACCCATAGATACGGTGTTTGCGAATACCTTTTCGTAAGATTTCTTAGTCTGCCTTGCCAACTGTCCTCTGTGCACCAGAAAAAGAACTCTCTTAAAGCCTAATTCCCTCATAGCAAAAGCGGATGCATAGGTTTTTCCGGTACCGGTTGCTGAAATTAAAAGAGCCCTAGTTTCTCCCGACTCCAGTATCTTACGCAAATTAGAAATAAATCCCACCTGCATACTGTTTGGCTGCAATTTATATTTTTCTAAGGAAGTAACCTGTTCCTGCTTGGCAATCTCACGCTGACGTTTAATAATATTATATTTTTCTTTATAATTTTCATAAAAAGTATCAAATTCTAAAGCATACGACGAATGCCATAAATCATCAAACTCCTTTATAATCTCTCCGGCGACTTCTCCCTGCTCTGTTGATATAATTTTGGTATTCCATTCCTTGTTTGTGGTAAGAGCAGATTTCGTCATATTGGAGCTGCCTATAATAATCCGATAAATCTCTTCCTTCTTAAAAATGTATCCCTTCGTATGGAACCCTTCCTCCGCACTCTCTACATCGTACATTTTTAAGGTAATATTTTGAAGTGCATGCAGCTTTTCCAGTGCCTTAGGCTCACTGAAATTCAAATAATTAGTGGTAAGAATTTGCCCCGGAATATGTTTTTTCTCCAATTCCTTTAACGTTTGTAATAATGGCTCTATTCCGCCCATAGTGATAAACGCAACACTAATCTGAAATTGTTCACATGCCAAAAGTTCCTCTTCTATAGATGAAAGAACTTTTTTACCTTCTTTATAATTGTTGGAAACAAACTGCGGCTTAAATGACATATTAGAGGCTACCGTTCCATCAATATAAGCTGTTTCCAATCCCCATCGTAATTCTTCCGTTGCATTCATCTTTCTACCCCATACTTTGTATCTCTCGTGATTATAATTCTACCGAAAATTTCCCTGCGTAAACATCTTTTTTTATTCTAACATTTCTTTGTCTGTGGTACAATGCTCTTAATAACATTCCCGGCAAACAGGATGTCTGCTGCGGAAATATTTTACCTTGCAGCTTTCCTTTTAGGCTGCGGAAGAGAGGAAACATGTACTCCGTATGTATCATTGCCGGATTGGTCTGCGTTGCTCTTGTGCTTACCGTCCTGACCAATCCATCCATAAATATAGGAAAATACCATATCCGCATTTTTTACTGGACGGCTCCGGTGCTTGGCAGCATTGCCCTTTTGCTTTTCCGCCTGCTGCCTCTCCCGGTCATGTGGGAAGGGCTGACTTCTTCCGGAAGCATCAACCCCTTGAAAATTCTGACGCTTTTCATCTCCATGACCACGCTTTCCATTTATCTGGATGAGGTTGGCTTTTTCTCCTACATTGCCGGCATTTCCTTAAAATTTGCCAAAACCAGCCAGCTCCGGCTGTTCTGTGTCCTGTTTCTGCTGGTTTCCGTGCTGACGGTGTTTACCAGCAACGACATTATTATTTTAACTTTTACGCCTTTTATCTGCTATTTTTCTAAAAAAGCGGAAATTGACCCCATGCCGTATCTGTTCGGTGAATTTGTTGCCGCCAACACCTGGAGCATGATGTTAATCATCGGCAACCCTACCAATATTTACCTGGCTACGGCAAACGGCATCGGCTTTGGTACCTATACGGCACACATGCTGCTTCCCACACTTTTTGCCGGCATAACAGCTTTTCTTCTGTTACTGATGATTTTCCGAAAACCGCTGTCTCAGCCTATTTCCATAAAGGAAGAAAAACCGGCAATCCGTGACAAAGGGCTGGTCATCATCGGCTTGCTGCACCTTGTTTTCTGCACCATTCTGTTGATTTTATCCTCCTACATCGGGTTGGAAATGTGGTACATCACCTTAGGCTTTGCCGTAAGCCTGTTTCTTTGTGTTACCATTTATAAAAAGAAAAAAGGTGTGAAAGAGCGTGTCATCCTTCACACCATCATGCGTGCCCCCTGGGAGCTGATTCCCTTCGTACTGTCCATGTTCCTTCTGGTTTTAACCCTTGACCGCTATCAGGTAACGACCATAATCAGCGACTTTTTCGGCACGGACCATCTTGTCTGGAAGTACGGCATAGCTTCCTTTTTATCTGCCAATGTCATGAATAACATTCCCATGTCCGTGGCATTCAGCTCCATTGTAAGCCACCTGCCGGAAGCCGACCGCCTGCCTGCGGCATATGCCAGTATCATCGGCTCCAACATTGGCGCCTATTTCACGCCGCTCGGCGCCCTTGCCGGGATTATGTGGTCCGGCATCTTAAACAAAATGGGCATTCCCTTTTCCTTCCGCAAGTACATCAGCTATGGTATCCGTATTTCCATACCGGTGCTGATTGCCACTCTATTGGGATTATTGATTTATTTCTAAGAGAGCGAAATTGCCAGTTCTTCGGCTAATTTTTCCAATTCTGCCTTATTCTGCTCATTCATGGCGGAGCGGATGCATACCTTCGTTTCGGCAAAGGTAATATCTTTGCTCTTTTCTAACATGCCCGTTATGATTTTTTCTGCCAGGGGCGCCCAGGTTCCGTTCTCAACAACCGCAACCTTACGGTTCTGGTAACTGCGCTCGGTCAGCCCCTCGATGTAGGCACGCATGCAGGGGAAGAGGTCGCCGTTATAGGTAATTCCCGCCAACACCAGTCTGTCATAACGGAACGCATCCGCTATGGCTTCTGCTTTGTCGCATCTTGCCAAATCGTACAGAACCGTTTTCTGTCCTTTCTCTGCCAGTTTTTCCGCCAGATATTCGGCTGCCTTACGGGTATTTCCGTAAACGGACGCAAAGGCAATCACAACGCCTGCCTCTTCCGGCTGATAGGAAGACCACTTATCATATTTTTCCAGATAAAATCCCAGATTATCTTTTAATACCGGGCCATGCAAGGAGCAGATTGTCCGGATATCCAGTGTGGCCGCCTTTTTTAAGACCGCCTGCACCTGTGCGCCGTATTTTCCCACAATCCCGATATAATAACGTCTGGCTTCGTCCGTCCAGTCCTCTTCCACATCCAGAGCTCCGAATTTTCCGAATCCGTCCGCTGCAAAAAGAATTCTTTCTGCGGACTCATACGTCATCATAACCTCCGGCCAGTGCACCATGGGCGCATACACAAAGTGCAGGGTGTGTTCACCAAGTTCCAGTGTTCCGCCGTTTGCTGCTACAAGTTTCTTTTCTATGCCTGCCCTGGCAAAATATTCCGGGAAAAACTGCTCCATAAATTTAAAACCCATAGCCGTGGAAACCACCGTTACCTCCGGGTATTTTTCCAAAAATGCCGGTATACTGGCGGAATGGTCAGGCTCCATATGCTGGATAACCAGATAATCCGGTGTCTTTCCCTCCAATACTGTTTCCAGATTCTGCAGCCATTCTTCGCTGAAAGAGCCGTCAACCGTATCCATGACCGCTGTTTTTTCATCCATAATCACATAAGAATTGTATGCCATACCGTTCGGTACCCGGTACTGTCCTTCAAACAAATCCACCTGATGGTCATTCACTCCTACATATTTTACACTTGCACTGATTTCCATAGGTTTTCCTCCTGAGTTTCTTTTCTTTACTGTAAATGTAACGTAAACAGGGCCTCTTCGCAAGTGTTTTCCGCTATTGTTTTATGGAAGATTTGGGGATATGATTTTCCAGAGAATCGTGCTATAATACCTCTGCATTTGCAGAAACATCACAGAAAGAAGCTTTACCTATGAACAACTCCGACCATATATACAGCAATCTGGACCTTAAAAAGCTCCTCATTCCCATTATTGTGGAACAGCTCTTAAGCTGCCTGATGGGAACCGTGGACACCATGATGGTAAGCAACGTGGGCTCTGCCGCCATTTCCGCCGTGTCTCTTGTGGACTCCATAAACGTGCTGGTTATCCAGGCGCTTTCTGCCCTGGCTGCCGGCGGCGCCATACTTTGTTCCCAGTATCTTGGAAGCCACAACGAAAAGAGCGCCAATCATGCTGCCCGGCAGGTATTGCTGGTAATGGCAGTGCTTTCCACAGCCCTTTCCCTGCTCTGCCTGCTTTTCCGTGTCCCCTTGCTGCACTTTATTTTCGGAAAAGTAGAAGCCGACGTTATGGCAAACTCCCAGTCTTATTTTTTGTTTACCCTGCTTTCCTTCCCGTTTATCGGTCTGTACGATGCGGGAGCTTCCATCATGAGAGCGCAGAACGACAGCCGCAGGCCCATGATTATATCCGTCATTTCTAACTTTCTAAATATCGGCGGAAATGCTATACTTATCTTTGGGCTGAATATGGGCGTTGCCGGTGCTGCCATTTCCACTCTGATTTCCCGGATTTTCTGTGCCGTGGTCGTTATCTGGCAGCTTCGCGGAGACAAGGAACCCATTTCCGTCCGCAATTATCTGTCCATCCGGCCGGATTTTTCCTTAATTAAAAATATCCTGTATATCGGTATTCCTTCGGGCATTGAAAACAGCATGTTCCAGTTTGGCAAACTGGCCATTCAGTCTACGGTTTCCACGCTGGGCACCATCGCCATTGCCGCCCAGGCCATGACCAATATTCTGGAAATGTTAAACGGTGTAGCTGCCATGGGCATCGGCATCGGTCTGATGACCGTTGTGGGACAATGCCTGGGAGCGGGCAGAAAAGACGAAGCCGTTTACTATATAAAGAAGCTTTCCCGGCTGGCGGAAATCGTCATTATTGCAAGCTGTCTCATTGTCCTTGCGCTCACGAAACCAATTACCATGCTCGGCGGTATGGAAGCGGAAAGTGCGAAGCTTTGTTTCAACATGGTTATTTTCATTACAATTACCAAGCCTATTTCCTGGGTGCTTTCCTTTATTCCGGCATACGGCATGCGTGCTGCCGGGGATGTGAAATTTTCCATGATTACTTCCTGCTGTACCATGTGGCTCTGCCGTGTCAGCCTGTGCATTTACCTCTGCCGTGTCTGGGGCTTCGGTCCCATTGCCGTGTGGATTGGCATGTTCGCCGACTGGAGCCTGCGCGCCATTATCTTTACCATTCGGTTCCATTCCCGGAAATGGCTGGAGCATAAGGTAATTTAATATTCAATTAAATACATCAAGAAAAAGGAGAGAATGTTTATGTTAAAAGATGTTTACCAGAAGTACTATTTTGAGCAGAATTACAACTGCGCGGAGACCCTTCTCCGGGCTGCCAATGATTATTATGACCTGAAGCTTCACGACAGGGATATGATTATGGTCGGCGCTTACGGCGCCGGTATCCAGTGTGGAAACACCTGCGGTGCCGTGCTTGCCGCCGCTTCCGTCTTATCCATGAAGTACGTGGAAGCCAAGGCTCACGAAAGTGAGGACATCCGCCCCGTTGTCATGAAGCTGATGCGCAAATTCAATGCAAAATACGGCTCCACCTTGTGCAAGGACATTAAGCCCCAGTCCTTCAAGCCGGAATACCGCTGCAAAATGACCGTGGAAACAGCATGTGATATTTTGGAAGAAACGATTAAAGAGTATGAGGAAGAAAAGAAGGCATAAAATCCCCTTGGTTAAACAGCAAAAGTGCCTACGGCACTCTGAGCTCCCCTACCCCTCATGAATGAGGGGCGGGGGCTTTCCTTATTTCTCTTCGTAATTATTCAACACGTACTGCAGCATCTCTAATGCAACTTCCTTTTCAACTCGCTTCTTTGATGATAATTCGGCTTTGAACGAGTCAGGTAATCCGCTTCTATCGGAACCTCCCAGCCACTGTCATTAAGGCAGTCTTCCATGTCTTCCGCAGTACTTGCTTTCATCGCAAAACATACTGCCTTAGACACACCTTCATATACCATAGCGGTACCAATATTATCATGTACATAATTTACGGCACGCTCTTTTCTGATTCCAAAACGCTGAGCCTCAGCATATGCATCAATGTTAGCTCCAATAAAGATAAACTCCCAGCCATACTTTTTCTGCTGGCGCTTTATCATCTTCTGAACCTTATCATAGGAATACTGCCTGCTGGCATTCTCCATTCCGTCCGTGGTGATTACAAAGATGGTCTTTTCCGGCCGTTCTTCCGGTCTTGCATACTTATGAATGTTGCCGATATGATGGATTGCTCCACCTACAGCGTCAAGAAGAGCCGTACATCCGCGAACGTAATATTCTTTATCCGTCATCTTCTTAATCTTATCAATCGGAACTCTGTCATGCAGCACTTCGCATCTATCATCAAACAGCACCGTAGATATATATGCTTTCTCACCGGTTTTTTTCTGCTTCTCCATCATAGAATTGAAACCACCGATAGTGTCCGCCTCAAGTCCTCCCATAGACCCGCTTCTATCCAAAATATAAACGATTTCTGTTAAACCTTTACTCATAATTCTCTACCTCCGTTATCTATTACTGACCTCCCTGCAGTGAGGCATTTCCTTGTTGTGATGTAATAATAACCCATAAGTAAAGAAAAAAGGTCAACCCTGAGGCGACCTTTCAAAGTTATTGATTTGACAGCGGATCCAGTCCGTAATCAAACAGTACAATATCAATTTTCAGCACATTGTAGTCCTCATGTTCTATAAAGTATTCGACAATCTTATCCGTCTGCGATATCGGTGAGAGCGCATACCCGGCAATTCTAAGAAAGTCAATCGTCTCGTCAAGATTAAGTCGTAAACCCACGGCAAGTGCAAGCATCTTCTCCTTTGAAGGCTTTACCTGTCCCTTAAGAAGTTTTGAAAAATACTGCTTGGAAATATTCGCCGTAGCATATACTTCGGAGTTTTTTAACCCCTTCTTATTGATAAGCTGCTGTAAATGCTTCTCAAAGGAATCTGTGTAGATTTCCTTTAATGCATCCTCTAATGACGGTGTTTCAAAGATGATTTCATCCTCATCCCTGATTTCGTCCCTGTTTTCTCTTCGCAGAAATAATGGAATATGGATAGACTTTGATATAGAACCAACTCTGCTCTCCGGGTTATTTCCTTTCTCTCGCGAATAGCTGTCATCTCTGTATTCCTCTGCAAGAGCTGTCGCCACATATCCATCATCGACAAAACCGGCGACATCTTCTACCAGTTTACCGGAAATGGTTACATCCTCACTACCAAATACAACAAGCGTAATTTCTATATCATTATTTTCCAGGAAAGCTGTAAAGGTATCAACGGCAATCTGTATTCCCAGCTCCTTTGGGAACCCATAGGTACCGGTAGCAAGAAGTGGAAAAGCAATGGATTTACATCCGCAGTCTTTTGCCAGCTGCAAAGCTTTCTCATAACAAGTACGAAGACATGCTTCCTCTCCTTTGCTTCCATCCGTCCACCATGGACCACTTACATGAATAATATACTTTGCATCAAGAGCAAAGGCATCCGTGATTGCTGCTTCCCCCGGCATCAGAACACCTATCTTCTTGCGTGCTTCAAGAAGCTTATCCTTACCGGCCGCTTTATATATAGCAGAATCTACACCACCACCAACGGCAACATTAGGATTTGCCGTATTCACAATGGCATCTGCTTTTACTTTTGTTATGTCATTTCTGATAATCTGAAAAGGCAAATCATCACCTCCACCTTCATAATAGTCTATCAACTGTTGTACCAATTATAAAATTATTTTTTTGTCTGGGAATATTTTTCTATCAATTTCGGCTGTATCAAAGGATATGTCCAGTTCTCAGGCAACTCATCCATAATCACAACCTTCTCCATTTCACTATGTAATTCTTGGGCAAATTCTGTTATCTCTGCAAAACAAAGTAGTCCAAATGTTTCCTCACCTGTATCATTTACTCTGTTCTTACCTGTTACTGAGTAAACACAAATTGGCTTTAACTCAAATTCTACTGCACCTGTTTCTTCCTGTAATTCTCTTTTAGCCGTTTCAAGAATGTTCTCCCCAGCTTCTCTATGCCCTCCCGGCACTTCATAAGTATCTCTTTCTTTATGCTTGCAAATTACCCACTTGCCGTTACTCTGTGCGATAATTACTGCAAATTTCAATAGTTCATCATTAACTGTCTCATAAAACTTTACTTCCACATTATCCATTACTATACCCCCAACTCATTACTCCGCCCACAAATAGAGTCAAACCAGAGCCATTTGATAAAGCAAATGCCGGAAACCCGCATAAACACAGGCTTTCGGCATTTTAATCCGTTATTCAAACTCTTGGGCTGAGAGATTTATCTGGCTGTTTCTTGGTACACATTTATGCATTTTATTCTTCATATTCATCTTATTTCGCATTTTTGTGTACCTCGTCTAAATTTTTTAGAGCCAAAATAGAGCCAACGAAAACCTTTCTTTAATTTCTCCAATATTGATACCACATCAGATTGTATAAGCATAAATTTCTTGCCACACTTTAAAATTTCCAGTAGTTTGCTTGTTTCTTATTAAATCACCTTTGATATATGTTCACTACCCGGCATCAGATAATTTTTATTAGCCTTCATTCTAAATAAAACACTACCAGATTACTACTATTTCTGTGAAACAATTTGAACTTCATTTTTATACTCTGATTTTTTTAACATTTTTTCTAATTTTTCTTTTATTTCAGTAGTATTATACTGACAGGAATTCGTCAAATCAATTTTAAAATAATTTTGATCTTGTGCTTTCAATGCATAATCAATCACTAAATTATTCTCTTGTGTCCCTGATTGTTTCAATTTAATTTCCATTTTTTTAATAAAATTAAATTCTCGTGCTTGAGTATATTGTCCATCCCTAAAAATAACCTTATAATTCTCATATTGCCTTTCAAAAATTCTTTTAATATTATCACAGAATATTTGTTCCTCTTCAACTTGCTCCATATTAATGTTTTCTTTAACACTAATTTCTTGAGGTGTAAATTTATCAATAGATAAATCCACAGCATGAGGTTGCAATCCAGAATATAGTTCATTCCAAGATTTTCTTCCCCATTCTTGAAGTTCATCGCATAAAAACAAAACACTTGAAAAAGTTGTTAAGTATATATTATAAATATCTGTACATGTATGCGATGCCATTGCTCGCAAGATTTCTCTTCTTATGTAGAATTGTCTTGCATCTTCGTATTTATATTCATAATCATCATTTAAGTTAAAATCTGATTCTAGAAAATAAAGTAACATTTTATATATAATCACTGAACTAATAATGCCGTGATCAAAATGTTCCAGAGACTTTGTATATTTTAAATAATATTTAGGCTGAACTCTACCCAAATATAAATATGTATTATATTTATTTGTTTCATTATTTTCCGCTGTTTCTTCCTCACTTTTTTGATGTACCATTTTGGTACTCATGAACTTTATAATGTATTCATTTATATTATCTTGTATTCCGCTAAACCCAAAATTATTCCATATATTGGGATTAGGAATAAACTCTTTCATCATTTTCTGAGTTTTATCTAAAATCTGTTGAGACTTTTCCAATGGATACCCCAAATCATGACACAATGCAATAAAAGTCCACATACTTATTTTTTCAAAAAAGTTTATATTAGAACTAAAAATATCGTCTGTGCAACCATCAATTGTTATTTGATTAATAAATATCTTTTTATCTGGCGACATAGGTTTTAACAAACAAAAAACCCCTAGCATCCATGTCCTCATAGCATGAAATACATGATCTCTGTAATATGAACTTGCGCCATACAAAAGGCTTTCAAAAGATGAATATCTATTATGATAAGCTTCTAATTTATCGATTCCATATGCGACAGGCGATTTATTATTATTATTTAAAAAAGGTTCTCTTTTATCAAAAAACCGCAAACACTTAATAGCTTTGTTAATAAGCATTATCCACAATTTATCTAATTGTACAACTTGAGAATACTCAATTGAATTTTTTCCATCAATTATTATCTCTTTTAATTTTCCTCTTGCCTCTTTATCTAATGGATGTTCAAAATTATATTCAAAATTTTTTTCTTCTTTCTCAATTAATTTTGAAAATTCATTGTTAATATCATCAATTAAATTTTTATCATTAATATTAAACACTTTATCTTTCCTCCCTTAAAAATTTTTGAACAGGACAATTTTCACATCCTATACAATCTTCTGAATATCTATCTACTAACTCTATACTTTTATCCAGAAACAACGAATTATTATATATTTCTCTAATTCTATTATCTAAAACATTGTCTGGTATAATTTCTTTCATATCCTCTGTGAAAAACTTTATATATTTGAATGCTTCGCATCCATAAACGCTTCCGTCAAATTTTATGTATAATTTTTCTCGCACAGCATGACACTTAGTTTCTACACCAGCACGTGAAAGCGGTAACCCTATTCTTACCTTTTTCCCTTTTGCTTTTAGGCAATATAATTCTTTTTGAATACTTCTTAACTCTTCATCAGATAACATAATTTTTTCTTTATTATTTTCCGCTCTTCCATGTGGAACCAAGCGCAAAAAACTCACGCAACATACATTTAATTGTTCCGCTAATTTCACAACATTAGTAACTTGATTATAATTCTGTTTCATTGGGACAAAATGTATTTCTGTATCTATTTGACACTCCTTTGCATTAGAAAGACTTTGAATTAACAAATCATATTTACCCTTTGTTCTCATTATTGCATCATATACTACCGAATCTGCTGCTTGAACATTAAACATGATTCTATTTAATCCCCTCTTTTTACATTCCAAAAGCATTTCTTTACTGATTGGTTTTTCCAAATTATGCTCACCCATTATACCGCTTGAATATACGTCCACAATCAAGCCTTTTTGAGCAGCATATTCTATCATTTCAACTATATCTGGATGTAAAAATGGTTCTCCACCTGATAAGCACAATCTTTTTGCCCCCATAAACACAATGTCATCAATTATTTGCTTTATTGTATCTAGTCCAAGTATCGTTTTAGAATTGTGGCATGAATTTGATGAACAATGCAAACAATTGTTTAAGCATTTTTGCAATATTTCTAACGAAACATCATAAAGCATTCTTTTTTTCCTCCAATTCATCATATTTTTTTGCTTTTTTTATCAAAGCAATATAAGACTCATATTTTAAAATAGCCACATAAGGTTCGCTATTTCTTATTACACATGCTGGCGAATCCTTTTCTACAACCTCCTTAAAAACCTTAGCTGATTGTCCTCTATTAAACATCTGGGCTTTATATGTTTTATTTTCATTTATTTCCAAACATTCCACCACCTGATTAATTATTATTGATCTTATTATACCATATTATACTTATTTTTCAACTTACTTTTGTATGTTATAAAAAAAATATAAAAGTAATTACTCTTGTCTTTAAATTTGTGCAAATTAATGATACAATAATTCAAAAAGGAGAATCATATTATGACTAATCAAAATTGGATTTACGAAACAGACTCTAATAATTTATGCCGGTACTCATTGGGTAATTGTTGCAAGACTCCCCTTTTATGTGTGGGAGTTAACCCAAGTACTGCTACCCCTCAAAAACTTGATCCCACAATTCGATCAGTTGCAAGAATCGCACATATTAATAATTATGACGGATGGATAATGATAAACTTATATCCTCAACGAGCAACCAAACCAAATGATATGGATTTCACAATGAATGACTCAATTTGTAAGCAAAACCTATCTGTAATTAGTTCAATTCTTAACAAATACAGCATTACTGAAATATGGGCTGCTTGGGGAACTCTAATTACTAAACGATCATATTTAAAAAAATGTCTATCCGATATTTATTCTATTACTTCAAATTATAACTGGATTACTTTTGGAACTTCATCTAAAGCAGGCCACCCCCACCATCCTCTTTACTTAAAGTCAACTGCACCAAAAGAGAACTTTGATGTTGCCAATTACATAAATCAATTAAAATAAAAAAGGAGTTATTAGATAGTTTCCTTCTACTCTAATAACTCTTTCTTCATCCAATCTCCCTCTCCCTTTGCTGTTCTCTTTTGATTGAGTCAATCCGCCAATTTTTTAACCATCCACTTTGCTTTCTGTCTGCCCTAGTGTTAGCATCTAAATAGTACAAAACAAAATGAGATATCCCCTTAAAATGTTGTATAATCTACAAGAGGAGGAACTCATTATGTCACGACAAAAAAATCATCACACCAAACAGTTTAAGTTGGATGCTATCAACTATCGCAAAGAACACCCTGATCTTACACAAGTTGAATGTGCAAAAAATCTAGGCATCGGTGTCAGTACCCTTGCTCGCTGGGAGGCCCAATTCAGAGATAACGACGGTGATATTCCCGTTATCGGTTCCGGTAATTACGCTTCTGAAGAAGAGAAGGAAATCGCTCGTCTTAAGCGTGAACTCCGTGATGCTCAGGATGCACTTGATGTGTTAAAAAAAGCCATCGGCATTCTGGGAAAAGATTAACAGAAGCTATCTATACGGAAGTTTCTGCAAAGATAGAGGCTGCCAAAGTAAGAGTGTGTGAAACTTTTTCTGTAAATAGCTAATAACAGCAAGGTCTTCTATGGTAAAATATAAATCATAGGAGGCCTTTTATTATGGCAAGAAGAGAAAAGAAACCTGTACACAAAGTAGTAATGACAGAAGGAAAGCGAAACATCATTCAGCAACTGCTTCAGGAGTATGATATTGAAACCGCTGAAGATATCCAGGATGCGCTTAAGGATCTGCTTGGCGGCACCATCAAAGAGATGATGGAAGCAGAAATGGATGATCATCTTGGCTACCAGAAATCTGAACGATCTGATAGCGATGATTACCGCAATGGATATAAATCAAAGCGTGTAAACAGCAGCTATGGCAGCATGGATATCGATGTTCCACAGGACCGTAAATCAACATTTGAGCCACAGATTGTAAAGAAGCGTCAGAAGGATATTTCTGATATCGATCAGAAGATTATTTCCATGTATGCAAAAGGGAGGACGACCCGGCAAATATCCGAAACCATCGAAGATATCTACGTTTTCGAGACATCAGAAGGCTTTATTTCAGACGTTACAGATAAAATTCTGCCTCAGATCGAAGACTGGCAAAATCGACCGCTGGATGAGGTATATCCAATCCTCTATATAGATGCCATCCATTATTCCGTACGAGATAATGGAGTAATCAGAAAACTGGCTGCCTACGTCATTCTTGGCATCAACACAGAAGGAAAAAAAGAGGTTCATTCAATCACTGTCGGTGATAATGAAAGTTCAAAATACTGGCTGTCCGTCCTGAATGAGCTGAAGAATCGTGGTGTAAAGGATATCCTGATTATCTGCGCTGACGGTCTTAGTGGCATTAAAGAGGCAATTGCCGCTGCATTCCCCAAAACGGAGTATCAGAGATGTATTGTACATCAGGTAAGAAACACGCTAAAATATGTTCCGGATAAGGACAGAAAAGCGTTCGCTTCCGACCTAAAAACGATTTACCATGCTTCCGATGAAGAGAAGGCTAGACTGGCTCTGGATCGAGTTACTGAAAAATGGACCGCAAAATACCCAAATTCCATGAAACGCTGGTATGATAACTGGGATGCAATAACACCGATTTTTAAGTTCTCACCGGATGTCAGAAAGGTTATTTACACGACAAATGCTATAGAAAGTCTGAATTCTACCTACCGTAAGCTCAACCGTCAGAGAAGCGTATTTCCAAGTGATACAGCGCTCCTGAAAGCCCTGTATCTGGCAACTTTCGAAGCTACTAAAAAATAGACTATGAGCATTCGAAACTGGGGACAGGTCTACGGTGAACTCAGTATTATGTACGAGGGAAGACTCCCAGAATAGCAGAATCTGTATGCATGATAAGAAGGACGTTTTTGACGTCCGCTCTTGACATGCCTGAAATCATGTCGTATATATAAAACAAGAGTTGGAAGCTCCAATTTAGTGCTTCCAGCTCAATCATTATCATAGAAGATTATTATTTACAGACTTTTCTTCATAGTCTCACGGATACGCAATAATTCTGACAAGCTGCTTTTTGTTGTTAAAACCTCTGTTCTTCCAGCCTTCACAGTCGGCTGTCTCCGGGAAGATTTTTTTATAAA
>OIXH01000107.1_pt1 | contig 101624 bp, 104 predicted proteins | sample 1587741 | NCBI WGS metagenome assembly OIXH01 (sample SAMEA3888916, study PRJEB22519) | human gut metagenome | biome: human gut; feature: human-associated habitat; material: faeces | place: Denmark | collected 2011 | reverse complement strand
ACTTCCTTAAGAGAACTCAACATGCTATGCAAGTAGCAGAAGGTGCTACAAGTGGTCAGGTTACTTTTGTATTTAATAATAGTGATGGTGCTGCTTTCTATGTAAGAATCCTATTACAAAGCAGTAACTCAGCTTCTGTATTTGATCCTAATATAGCTCAATTAGAGCTGGGAAGTAATGCTACAGCCTTTGAAAGTTATCAAAGTACTATCTATAAAATGCCAGAAGCACAGATAAATAATGCTTTGGAGAATAGAAATATATTACTTACAGGAGCTTCCTTTGCATTCCCTGAGAATGAGTGGTTTGGTTATGTACAAAGAGACTTAGGTGTTACTGGATATAATAAAGCTGTTAGTGGTGAAACTATGGCTGAAACAGCACAGAAGATGCATGATGGTACTCTTTACACTCAACAAGAGTTTGAAGACTTTGATGTATTTCTTATCTTCCACTCACATAATCAAGTAGTAACTGATACTACTAATATTAAGGAGAACTATGAAGATTATGTATTCCCTCTTACTGATAGATCAGCTCAATGGGACTATGTATTAAAGAAGTACTCTGCTGAATGTTATGCTGCAAGACTAAATCCTAGTAGCAGATGGTATGGTACTAAAGATGGTAAACCTTGTATGGTAGTAGTATGTACTCACTGGCATGATGCAAGAACTAACTTTAATGATTCTATTAGAGTACTCCAAGCTAAATGGGGATTTACTTTATGTGAGTTTGACACAAGGATAGGCTTTAGTAAGAATCAAGTTCACCCTGTAACTGGAGAACAAGTATCTATACTTCACTGTGATAATGAGTATGGTAATACTGAGGTTATAAATGGTGTTACTTATGGTTGGCATCAAACAAGAGGTAAAGCTGCTTACATACAAAAGAAGATGGCATCTATTGTAGAAAGTGTTATAAGGAATCTATAATACTACCAATTAATAATCTACTTATACTATTGCATAAGTAGATTATTTTTAATATGTTTGCACTAAATTGAAGAGGTTATGAGAAAGTTAGTTTATATATTAATAGGTGTGGTTATGTTATCTGGTATTAGTTTACATTTACTATATAACAAATATCAGAAGTTAAATACTAAGTATCAGACTTCTATAGAAAATATTAAAGCATTTGATGCTGAACTGAGTGGTTTGAAGGATGATACTAGGGTTTATAAACTAACAATTGAACAGCTTAATTACTTTAATGATTCAATCATTAAGAAGATGAAAGTGGTCCAGAAGGAATTAGGTATAAAGGATAAGAGATTACAACAGCTTCAATATGAAGCAAGTCATGCACAAAGAACTGATACTATTATCTTACCAGATACTTTATTTTTAAACCCCCAATTAAAGCTGGATACTATAGTAGGAGACAAATGGTTTAAGACTAATCTTCATTTAGAATTTCCAAGTACAATAACACTTAGTCCTGAGATAGAATTAGAGAGATACACATTCATAAATGGTAAAAGAGAGACTGTGAATCCACCAAAGAAGTTCTTCTTGTTTAGATGGTTTCAGAAAAAACATACAATAGTAGAAGTGAATGTAAGGGAGATGAATCCTTATGTTAAAAACAAAACCCAAAGGTTTATACAAATAATTGAATAGTTATGATTGAAAGTGGGATACTTATTACAGCCTTAATAGGTATTGCTACCACCTTTACTTCTGGATTTACTGCATGGTTCTTTGCAAGGAAGAAGTATAATAGTGAAGTGGATAATAATCTTATCAAGAATATGCAGGACTCATTAGAATTCTATAAGAAATTATCAGATGATAATAAGTCAAGATTAGAGGAAGTTCTTAAGAGAAATGATAATCTTGAGGAGGAAGTAAAGGAATTAAGACAACAGGTGATGAGCTTACTGACAAGTATATGTACAGACTTATCTTGTCAGATAAGGAAGGGAAATTATGAGGATGTAATTAATAAAAATAAGAAATAATATGAAAAGAGCACTTAATCTTGGGACTCTCTCAAGGATAGTTGAAGGAGACCCTAATGAAGTTACAAGTAATGAAATACTAATTGTAAGAGATAATCTTTCTGGTAAGATTGAAGATATCCAAGTAAGAGGTACTGGAGGTGCATTAGAATCAGTCCTTGTGGAAAGAGTTACTTTTACAATAAAAGCTACTCCAACAGATGCTACTGTAACTATTAATAATACTAACAGAATTACTGTTGCAGTTGCCAAAGGCTCTACAGTACAATGGTCAGTATCAAAGACAGGGTATACTCCTCAAAGTGGTAGTCAAGTAGTAAATGCTGATACAGTAAAGGATGTTACACTGGCACAAATAGTAAGCTAATATGAAACTAACACTCAAAAGAACATTCAAAGGACCTCAATATACTATAGGTAAACTCTATGTAAATGGAGTTTATGAATGTGATACTCTTGAAGATACTGATAGAGGTCTTCATCAAACACAATCTCTTCTGGAGATACAGAGTAAGAAGGTCTATGGGCAGACAGCAATTCCTTATGGAACTTATAAGATTGATATGAACACTGTAAGCCCCAAATTCAAGGATAGGTCTTGGGCTAAATTCTGTGGAGGAAAGTTACCCAGACTTATAGATGTAAATGGATATGAGGGAGTACTAATCCATGTTGGTAATAAAGCTGAGGATACTTTAGGTTGTATCCTTGTTGGAGAGAATAAGGTAAAAGGACAAGTTATTAATAGCACAGCTACCTTTCAGGAGTTATATTCAGTAATGCTGAAAGCAAAACTCCTTGGAGAGGAACTAAGTTTAACAATAGAATAGGAGAAAATTATTATGGCAAAGACTTGTAAATCAGGTGGAAAGATGCCACCTAAAGGTGGAAAGAAATCTACAAAGAAGTAGAAATGGAAAGGGTATAGTAATAATACTATACCCTTATATTTTTGGCAGTAAATAAGTAATTTATTTATAGAGTCACTAAAGACCCATTTAATAGGTTGTAGAAGTCATAAACTCCTCTTATCTTTGTACCGTTTAATAACTAAAGGAGTAGAAATATGATAGGAGAATTAAGTGAAGACCTCATTATGACAGGGGATGAAATAGATGTAGATAATCTATTTTCTGATGATGTAGGTGAAGAAGAAACACAGGTAACTCCACCTGCCCAAGAGGAGAAAGAAGAAAAAGAAATTGAAAAAACTACTGAGGAAGAAGAGATAAATCCAGATGATTTATTTGATAATCCAGAGAGCGTAGGTAGTGGAAAAGATAATCAAGAAGAAGAGGAAGATACCCAATCTGAAAAGGACAAAGGTACTTCTCCCAAAACTAACTTCTACTCTTCCATTGCCAGTGCCTTGAAAGAAGAAGGTATCTTCCCTGACCTTGATGATGATACATTAAACAGTATTAAGACTCCAGAAGATTTTGCAGAAGCAGTTGAAAAGACTGTTCAAGCAAGGTTGGATGAAAGACAAAAGAGAATTGATGCTGCATTACAAGCTGATGTAGAACCAGATGAAGTAAGAAGGTATGAACAAACCCTTGCTAATTTGGATGCAATCAAGGAGGAATATATAACTGATGAAACTGAAAAGGGAGAGAAGTTAAGAAAAAACTTAATCTATCAAGATTTTAGGAATAGAGGTTATAGTGAAGCCAGAGCTAAAAGAGAAGTTGAAAAATCTTTTAATGCTGGCACAGATATTGAAGATGCAAAAGAAGCACTGGAAAGTAACAGGGAGTACTTTAGCACTCAATATCAAGACCTAATCAAGGAAGCTCAAGAAGAGGCAAAAAAAGAACAAAGGAAAATTAAAGAAGAGGCTGCACAACTAAAGAAATCAATGCTTGAGGACAAAGAAGTGTTTACTGGTATTACACTTGATAAGACTACAAGACAAAAAGCATTTGATAATATTACTAAGCCTGTCTTTAAAACAGAAGATGGAGAATATTTAACTGCTATCCAGAAATATGAAATGGATAATCCAGTTGAGTTTAGAAAGTATCTGTCTATATTGTTCACTATGACTGATGGCTTCAAGAATATTGATGGTCTTGTAAAAGGTAAAGTAAAGAAAGAAGTCAGGCAAAGTCTTAGAGAATTAGAACATAAACTCAGCAGCACTGCCAGAAACTCAACAGGTAATCCAAGGTATGTTGGAGGGGTTGAGGAAGATACTGAGTCTTATATTGGAAAGGGCTGGGTTCCTGATGTCTAAAAACATATTAACTAACAAAAATAATTAACAGATTATGGCTGGTAAATTAGGTAAATTTCAAATGTTAGGCTTCCAGCATTGGAAGGGTCTAACAAGTGACAACCACCTCGGAGCTATCTTCCAACAAGCACCTCAAAAGGCTACAAACCTTATGGTACAACTGTTGGCTTTCTATAGAGGAAAGAGCTTGGATACATTCCTTAATTCATTCCCTACAAGAGAGTTTGAAGATGATAATGAATACTACTGGGATGTTATTGGTTCTTCAAGGAGAAACATTCCTCTTGTAGAAGCAAGAGATGAAAATGGTGTTGTAGTTGCTGCTAATGCAGCTAATGTGGGAGTTGGTACATCTCCTTTCTATCTGGTATTCCCAGAAGACTGGTTTGCAGATGGTGAGGTTATTGTAGGTAACTTGAACCAAGTATATCCATTTAGAATTCTTGGTGATGCAAGAATGGAAGGTACTAATGCAGTGTACAAAGTAGAACTTATGGGTGGTAATACTCAAGGTGTTCCTGCTGAGAGACTTCAACAAGGAGAAAGATTCTCTATTGAATTTGCTCCTGTAGAAAAAGAACTTTCAAGAAAAGTTGGTGATGTTAGATTTACTACTCCTGTAAGTATGAGGAATGAGTGGACTACAATCAGAATCCAACATAAGGTAGCTGGTAATAAGCTAAATAAGAAGCTTGCTATAGGTATTCCTATGGTTAGAAACCTCGAAAGTGGAAAACAAGTGAAGGACACTGCAAATATGTGGATGCACTATGTAGATTGGGAAGTAGAACTTCAATTTGATGAGTACAAGAACAATGCTATGGCATGGGGTACTTCAAATAGGAATCTAAATGGTGAATACATGAACTTTGGTAAGTCAGGTAATGTTATTAAGACTGGTGCTGGTATCTTTGAACAAACAGAAGTTGCTAATACTATGTACTACAATACATTCAGCTTGAAGTTACTTGAAGATGCACTGTATGAACTATCAGCTTCTAAACTTGCAATGGATGATAGACTCTTTGTAATCAAGACTGGTGAAAGAGGTGCTATTCAGTTCCATAAGGAAGTATTGAAGACTGTATCTGGTTGGACTACATTTGTACTTGATAATAACTCTACAAGAGTTGTTGAGAAAGTTCAGTCAAAACTTCATAGTAATGCACTTAGTGCTGGTTTCCAATTTGTTGAATATAAGGCTCCTAATGGTGTTAGAGTAAGACTGGATGTTGACCCATTCTATAATGACCCAGTAAGAAATAAGATTCTTCACCCAATGGGTGGTGTAGCTTTCTCTTACAGATATGACATCTGGTATATTGGTACTATGGACCAACCTAATATCTTTAAGTGTAAGATTAAGGGTGATAATGAGTACAGAGGATATCAATGGGGTATCAGAAATCCTTTCACTGGACAAAAGGGTAATCCTTATATGTCATTTGATGAGGACTCTGCTGTAATTCACAGGATGGCTACTTTGGGTGTTTGTGTGCTTGACCCAACAAGAACTATGTCATTAATCCCTGCAATTCTGCAAGGATAAGCATAAAATAAAAGGGGAGGAAAATTCTTCCTCTCCTTTTTCTTTTTTAAGATATTAAATGGAGAAGTAATATGGCAAAAGAAGTTAGTACAATGGTTTTAGATGATGAAGAGATTATGAAGGAAACACCAGTTATACCTGATGTGGATAACCTCTTTGAAGAACCAAAAATAAGAAAAACAAAGAAACAAGCAGTAATAGAGGATAATGATGAACCTATTAGCTGTCTAAGAAATGAAAGAGTTATAGTAAGGTTTGTTCCCAAGCAGACTGGTTTAGTTTCAAATCCTAAGCATATCTTATATGGGGGTATGGCAGAGGCAGCAGTAAGATGGTTTACTCTGCCAAGATTAAGTTCTGGTATGTATGTAAATGCACTCACTGATAAAGAGAAAGCCTATCTTGAAGAAATAATGGGTCTTGAATATAATGCTCTGTCTATCTATAAGAAGGTAGATAATTTCTGGGATAATTATACAGTGAGATTAACTAAGCAAGATAATTTCTTGAACTTGGCTGACCCTGATGATTATATCAAATATAAAATCCTTTTAGCAAACAAAGACTATATTGCATCTTCTCTTCAAGAGCTGCAAGACAGACCTAAAATGACTTATCAGTTTGTGATTGTACAGGAAGGTGAGGAAGCTAAGACTGCTAAGAAGGAAATGAATGCTACAATGCAGTCATACATGAAGTTTGGTGAAATTCAAGATGATGCTGATAAGCTGAGAGTAATCATTGAAACCATTGATGGTAGACCTCTTGCTAAGACAACTAAGATTGAATTCTTACATGAGAAGATTAATAAGCTAATCCAAGCTGACCCAAAACTCTTCTTAAGAGTTACAGAAGACCCATATCTTGATACTAAGGTTCTAATTAAGAAAGCTATTGAAGAGGGTCTAATCAGTAATAGAGGTGGTATGTTATACTTAAAAGCTGATGGTTCTCCTCTATGTGGAGATAATGAAGAGCCTACTTTAAGTGTAGCTGCTAAGTTCTTAAGTGCTCCTAAGAGGCAGGAATTGAAGTTCAGTCTGGAAGCAAAGCTAAAAGAATAAAGACATGAATGTTAATGAATTTTCTAATGAATTTGATGTACTCTATAATAACATAATGAGCAATGCTGCTCCTGGGTTAAATGAGTATGAAAAATCTGTACTACTTACTAAGGCTCAGGAAGAAATAGTTAAGAACTATTTTGAACCAGCAGGTAATAAGTATAGGAAAGGATTAGATGATTCACCAAAAAGACAAATAGATTTTTCAGAATTAATAAAGGTGGAAAAAGGAGTACTTAATGTAGGTGCTCCTACTATCACCTTTGATAAGAGAGCTAAGGTATATAATTTACCTGCTGACTTATTCTTGGTTATAAATGAGGCTGTTGATACTAATGCAGGAACTAAGCAGATAGTTCCAATCAGTTATTCTGATTATACAAGGCTTATGTCAAGACCTTATAAGGAACCAGTTAAATATCAGGCATGGAGAATAATTACTACTTCTATAAGCAATATATCTGTAGAACTAATAGTGAACAGTAATGAAACTATCACAGACTATAAAGTAAGATATATAAGAAGACCTGCTCCAATTATCACTACTAATCTATCTTCTGAATATGGTGATGTCACAATAAATGGTGTAAGCACTATTTCAGAATGTGAGCTTAACCCAATTATTCATAGTGAGATATTACAGAGAGCAGTTGAATTGGCTAAGGCAGCTTACCAAGGAGATTTGCAAGCAAGTGTTGAATTAGGACAAAGAAGTGAATAATGACCAATAAAGAATTTTCTGATGGATTCAGTACTTTACTTAACTCATTTGGTGTCACTCCTAATATAACCCTTGATGAATATGAGAAATCAACATTTCTCACTAATGCTCAGGAACAACTGATTATTGACATCTACTCTGGAAGGAACATTATTTATGGTAAGTCCTTTGAACAGACAGAAGAAATAAGGAGATATTTGAGCAATTTGGTGGAGACCTATGAAACAAGTACTAAGGTTACGGGAAAACTTGGACTATCACAAGACTCAGTATTCTTTGAAATACCACAAGATACTTGGTTCATTACTTATGAAGTGGCATTCCTCAAGGACAGTAGATTAGGTTGCTTGGATGGTATAGAGGCAAGTGTGGTTCCATTACCACAGGATGATTTATATAGAGCAAAAGATAATCCATTTAGAGGACCAAGTAAAGACAGAGTACTAAGACTTGATATAAAAAGTGATTTAGCTGAATTAATTAGCAAGTATAATGTGGATAAGTATTTAATGAGATATATCTCTCAACCTACTCCTATTATACTGGTGGATTTACCTGATGGGCTAAGTATCAATGGTGTAAGTACTGAAAGTGAATGTGAACTAAATCCTGTAGTACACAGAGCAATACTTGAAAGAGCTGTACAGCTTGCCATAATAAGTAAGACTCAACTAACAGGAAATAAAGAATAAATTATAAATGTTTAATTAAACTAAAAAAGATTATGGTAATTTCTATTAATCAAGTAAGACAGCTATATGTTGCAAAAGCTCTCAAAGCTAATACAGCAGCTCTTACAACTGCTGGTGATATTGTTCCAAAGGCAGACACAGCTAAGACTACTTTATACTTTCAGTATATGTCACCTGCTGGGCTTGTATCAAGTGACAAGATTGACATTCAGAATGTAATGTATGCAAAGGCTACATCATCAGATGATTTAGCTCATAAGCTGATTAGATATTCAGTTACTCTTGATGCAGATGTATCTGCAACTCCTGTTGCAGGTCAGAATTATATCTTGAGATTGGCTTTCAGACAATACATTGGTTTGTCAGAGGAAGATCAATACTTCAAGTATGGTGAAGTAATTGCAAGAAGTGGAATGACTGCATCAGACTTCTACAAGAAGATGGCTATTTCTTTGGCTAAGAATTTGGAGAATAAGACAGAATCTACTCCTCTTGTAAATATTTACCTTAATAGTACAGCAGCAGATGGAACTGATGTTCCAGTAACAGCTACTACTAAGGAATCTGACCTTAATAAGGCTGATTATGATAAGATAATCATTGAAGAAGCTGAACAACCTTGGGTTCTTGGTATGATGCCTCAGGCATTTATTCCTTTTACTCCTCAGTTCTTAACTATTACTGTTGATGGTGAAGATAGACTTTGGGGTAAAGCTACTGTAGTTACTCCTAAGAAGACTGTTCCTGATGGACATCTTATTGCAGACCTTGAATACTTCTGTATGGGTGCAAGAGGTGATATCTACAGAGGAATGGGTTATCCTAATATTATTAAGACTACTTACTTGGTAGACCCAAGTGCAGTTTATGATGTATTGGATATTCACTATTTCTACACAGGAAGCAATGAATCAGTTCAAAAGTCTGAAAAGACTATTACACTGGTTGCTGTAGATGATGGTAGTCATACTACAATGAATGGTCTGATTGGAGCTATCAATACTGCATCAGGTTTGACAATTCCTACATTGTCCTGACAATAAAGGGGGAGCTAATCCCCCTTTTAAGTAATAAATTTAAAGGGAGAAGACTATGCTAAAGAGATTTAGTGGAATAATCTATATGTATAAATCTCCTTCTGGTAAGTATTATATAGGGCAAACTATTAGACCCAAGTTTAGGAAGAATGAACATGTAAGTAGAGCTTTTAATGGAAGTGAATTACCATTTCATAGAGCTATTAGAAAATATGGGATAGATTCTTTTGAATACTCAATCTTGTGTAGAATTACTTGTTCTAATACTAAAACTCTTTCTGAGATTCTTAATAATCTTGAACAATACTATATAATTAAATATAATAGTAAAGTTCCTACAGGTTATAATGTAACAGAAGGAGGGGAAGGTAATTTGGGTATTGTATTAAGTGAAGGAACAAAATATAAAATGTCATTATCAAAGATAGGGCATAAATGTTCTGCTAATACTAAAAAGAAGATGAGTAGGTGGCAAGTTGGGAAGAAACTTTCTGAGGATACTAAAAATAAAATAAGAAATTCTCATGTAGGAAAAGTTTGTAATAAAAGACCCTGTTGCCAATACACCTTAGATGGAGAATTTATCTCTGAATATAGTTCAATAAAGGAAGCAGCAGAAATGAATAATATTAGTAAAGTGAGTATATCTCTTGTTTTATCTGGAAAGCATAAAACAGCAGGAGGATATATTTGGAAATATAAGGAGGACAATGACAATGATGCACTTTAATGAGCTTAGAATTAGTCAGGATAACAGATTTCTTATTATTGATGTTTCAATAGATGAATCATCCTATTTTGATACTGTATCACTTGATAGTATAGTCATTGATACTCAGGATACTTATGTAGCCAATGGCCCTAGCTCTACACCTATATATACTTATAAGGTAGGAGAAGACTACTCACAAATATATTCAAGCCCAGATAATAGTCAAGTATTAACTTCTGCCTTAGAACCTGTTCTTGTTAAGAGTGAGTTAGAAAGTAGAAGAATTAGACTAAGTTTGGATGCAACAGACTTAGGAGTACAGTTAAATAATACAATGTTTTTTGTATATGTAATATCTACTGGAACTCCAAGTTCAGAAGCTCCTGCTGGTACTACCAATCCTATGATTATGGGCACAGTAGTTAATCTTTATCAGTTTTATCAAAAATCTATATACTACCTTAAGGGGATTAGTAAGGATTGTTGTGAAGTACCTAAGTGTTTTATTGACTTTATACTTAGATATAAGGCATTAGAATTATGTATTAAAACTGGTAATTATACAGAGGCAATTAAGTATTGGAAGAAGTTCTTTATGGATAAAACACCACTCTTTAACAACAGTTGTAGTATATGAATGAAATAACAGAAATCTCTAAGGTGGCTGTTGATAGATACTTTAATACATTAGCACTGTTTGGTTATAAGAATTATACGGATGTTTATAAGTTACTTGCTTTATTGTATATAGAGGAACTGTTAACTCAACAAGCCTATTCTGGTTTTATATCAGAAGAAGATTATAGGGTTATAATGGATGCTCTATACTGTCTTACTGGCAGTACATGCTTAATTCCTTATCCTGAATTTATAAATAATGACTCATTAATCCATGAAACTCTAAGGAATTATATCCCTAGAGTTACTCAGGATTCTAATTTAAGATACACCGAAGAATCTAATCCAAGAGTATCAACTGATAATACAAGATTCTTGGAGTGTGATGGTGTAAACTGTTTGAAATTATCTCATACTCATCTTGAATGGGGTGAAGATGATTTTGAACCAAAAGAAATAAGTATACAAGCACATGCAATACATGGTGATATAACATGTTCTTGTAGATAAAAAAAAAAGCAAATCATCTTTTTTTTTTATAATCAAACAAAACTTTTTTATTATGGCAAATTTTACATTAAGTACATCCCAACTTACAGGAGGGGGGGGTAGTGTAACAGTAACCCCTGTATCAGCAGCAACCTTCACAGGTAGAAAGGCAACAGGTACAGTAACTATTAAGAATGGGGCTACTACAAAAACAGTATCTCTGTCAAAAGATTATCCATTAACTGATAGTATTACTAAGGTAATGGTTGGAAGTACTAATATTCCAGACTGGAGAGAATTTGATATCCCTTCTGCTTCTACTACCATTGAAGTAACTCTTAAATCCAATAGATCATCTATTGCTCTTTATGTAGAAGGTAATCTTGCACCTGTAGCATGTTCTATTAAGATTGGAAATATTTGGATTTCTGAATCTGGAACTTCTGTAACTACTGAGCAGTGGTTTCAGTTGACTGGAGAAGTAAGTAATATAACCCTACCTAATAATTTAGGATTAACATCAGAATATACTGCAACTATAAAAATCAAAGCATCAGCTAATCCTAAATCTTATCCTGTAAGCAGTGATGTTTATATTGATTTAGACAGTATTACATACACTCAAGCTGGTGCTACTCCAACACTTACAGTGACTCCAACTTCATTAAGTTGGTCTGAAAGTGAAACAGCAGGTAAAGCTATAACTGTAACTTCTAATGGTTCAACTATTCCAGTTACTGTTGCATAGTAAAATAGTTGTTATGTAATAACTAATATTATAAAAACATTGCTTATATGAGAAATTATACTTATATTTGCAATGTTTTTATTGTTTATACCAATATGATTAATACCATCTTTCAAATAATATAACTAATGAAAGACTAAAGAAATATAAGGAGGATTAAATATGACATGGAGAGAGGTTGTATATATGTGTTTAGATGAATTAAAGCTGTCATCAGATGATAGTTTTTATACAACTGACCACTTGATATTCCTATTAACTAAATATAGAGGATTCTTACTAAAGCAAAGATACTCTGATATAAAAAAGCAAATACCTGATAGTAACTATCAGAATATATGCTTAGACCTTATTGAGGTTCCAGCTATTAGTGGAGGACCTTGTGAAGGTGGTTTCTACCTAAGAAGTAAGAATAAAGTACCTACTACAATGATGATAGGAAATCCTAGGGTATATCCTTTAGACTTCTATCAAGGTGAAATTACTTATATAAGCAGAGATAGGATGAGGTATGTAGGTTATAATAAGTTCTTAAGAAATATAATCTATTGCTCAAAGGCTCCTGATGGTTATCTTTACTTCAAGTCATGGAATCCCCAATTCTTATATCTTGAAAAAGTTAAATTTAGTGCAATCTTTGAGGATGCAAAAGAGGCATCAGAATTAGCTTGTCCAGAAGAGAATGGTGAAACATGTAGATTGGAAGATAAGAATTTCCCCTTAGAGGATGCCCTTGTCCCACCTCTTATTGAGCTTGTTGTCAAGGAATTAAGAGGTCCTGAATATAGTCCTAAAGATGAGGACAATAATGCAAAAGATGACTTACCAGATGCAAGATAAAAGGTACTATCTATACAGGCATACCACACCTTCTGGGAAAGTTTATATAGGTATTACTTGTCAAAAGCCTGAGAATAGGTGGAATAATGGAAGAGGTTATTTTAATGCTGTTAAGACTCCTCTTAAAAGTTCTATAATGAAGTATGGTTGGGAGAATATTAAACATGAAGTTTTATTTTCCAATCTTACAAAGGAAAAGGCTAAGAGTCTTGAGATTGAATTAATTAGACATTATAGGTTATTGGGAATAAGTTTAAATGTTACAGAAGGAGGTGAAGGTACTACTGGAGTAATTCCTTGGAACTACAAGAAGAAATTATCTTATGAACAATCCAATAAACTTAAAGGTAAGCATCTTAGTAATTCTCATAAAGAGAAACTAAGTAAAGCTCATTCCAAACCTATAAGAATTGAAGGTAATAATCTTGTTATGAATTTCACTTCTATATTAGATGCTGCTAAATTTTTAAACTGTAGTGATTCTACGGTCTCAAGATATGCAAATAACCATAGGATATATAATGGATTCAAAATAGAATATAAATAATGGAGACACTGGGAGAATTTAAAAAGAGGGTAAAAAGAGTTAGTCAACCAAGAGAATATAAAGTAAGAAATTCTTTAGGTGTTTATGATGCCTATAAATATTATAGAAAAAATAAACCTGAGGGTAAAGAATATATTCTTACTGAGTCACAATACTTCGCTATTATAAGAAAGGTAAACTTACTTTTGGTTGATGAATTATTACTTGGTAATGATATCAAACTTCCTAAATCAATGGGAACTATTGAAATAAGAAAGTTTGATAGGGGAGCTAAAATAGGTAAGGATGGAAAGATTCATATTAATCTCCCTATAGATTGGGATAAAACTCTTAAACTATGGTATGAAGATGAAGAATCTTATAAGAACAAAATATTAGTTAGAAGAGAAGAGAAAGAGAGTTTCCAAATTTATTATAATAAAGAATCAGCCACTTATAATAATAAATCCTATTATGAATTTATACCTAATAGAGATTTAAAGATAGGGGTTAAACAGAACATAAAGAAAGGAGTAATTAAAGATACTCCTTATTTAGGAAGGAAATTAAGGTATGGTTAACAATATAAATTACATTAACATTAGGGTAGTACTTGATAGACTATTAAGACACCCATTACTCACTGACCTCAACCTTGAGACAGCTATTCAATATACATTAGATTTTATTGGTGCAATGGGGCTTCCTAATGTATATATTGATAAGATACATACTATAGATATTAAAGATTACAGAGGTGAACTCCCTTGTGACTTAATCTCTGTTAATCAAGTTAGGCTCCACAAGAATGGGATAGCACTTAGAGCCATGACTGATAATTTTAATGCCTATCCTACTCATGATCATAGGGAAAGAGATTGGTGTGAAAGAGGAGAACCTTCTTTTAAAACACAAGGTAGAGTAATATTTACTTCAATCAAAAATGAAAAAGTAGACATTAGTTATAAAGCTATTATGTTAGATAATGAGGGTTTTCCCTTAATTCCAGATAACTCCATCTTTCTTAAGGCATTAGAACTATATATAAAGAAAGAATGGTTCACTATTCTATTTGATATGGGTAAAATAAGTCCTGCTGTATTAAATAATACCCAACAGGAGTATGCTTTTAAAGCAGGTCAATGTAATAATGAGTTTGTAATTCCTTCTGTATCAGAGATGGAAGCTATTACTAATATGTGGAATCAACTTATTCCAAGAGTTACTGAATTCAAAAGAGGGTTTAAGAATTTAGGAGACAAAGAATATTTGAGAGTACAATAAAAACTTACTAGAAATTATGCTTAAACAAGAACATCATATAATTAGAGGTATGACAAGGGATTTAACAGTTTCAAAATTTAATCCTGAGTTTGCCTATGATTGTAAGAATATTAGAATAACTGCAAGAGATAATACTACTCTATTAACAGTTACTAATGAAAGAGGTAACAAAGAGATACCCATATATATAGATGTAAAATCCAATAAGCTATCAGTTAGTAGTAATGGTATAGTTACTTCTCAGTATCCTGTTGCTTCAAAAATAAATGTAGCTATTAGGGCTGAGGGTAACAAGAGTTGGCATACCACTTTAGAAGTGGGAAGTAGTGAGGATTCTACATGGAAAGATAATATACAAGATACCATAATAGGTGTAACTGGGACTACAGACAGTAGTCTTGAGTATGATAGTACTTATTACTACTATTCTGATATCCAACCTATTAAGACAACTACTCTTCAAGTGTTAGGTACTCTCATAGGATATAATGTCCTGAATAATTATGTCACATTATTTACTACAGGAGATAAGGATAGAATATATAGATTAAAAAATGAGCAGACTTACTTTGGAGGTAAGTTACTATATGAGGGTGACCTTAACTTTAATACTAATAATCCTATTGAAACTCTTAGTGTATATGAGAATGATGATATTCAAAAGGTATATTGGTTGGATGGAATAAATCAGCCAAGAGTTATTAATATAGTATCAAATGAAGACTATAGTGATACATCTTTTGATTTTGTTCCAGCTATAAATGATAAAAGTATTTGTGAAGTTACAAAGAATGACACTGGTGGTAATTTCCCCTCAGGTGTAATACAGTATTGTACTACCTACTATAATAGGTATAGACAAGAGAGTAATATTTTCTATATATCTCCCCTATACTACTTATCAGGTAAGTTAGGAGCTTCTCCAGAAGAGAGAGTTAATTGTAGTTTTAATATAAACTTTACTAATCTAAATCCAGATTTTGATTATTTGAGGTTGTATGCTATACAGAGAACATCTATAGATGCTACTCCTACTGTAAGGATAGTAGCAGATTTAGCTGTAGGTATAAATCAACTTTATAGTAAAGGAGCTTCTTTAGGGAGGTTTACTAACCCTATACTAAGCAATACAGGGATAGATGATGTCTATATATTTGATACTACAACTAATGTAAAGACTCCTTTGAGTTCTCATAGTGTAAGTAGAACATGGACTGATAGTGATGGTAATACATACTACTACAGATCAGTTTATGTAAGAGACACTACTTACATATATAATGGTGATAACTTCTTTGATAGAGATGGTGAGTACTCTCTTATAGGTACTGTAGAGATAGTTACCCCTCAGGGAGATAGGTCATGTAGGATAGAAAATGTATCTCAAGTAACCAAAAGTGAAGTGATAGTAAGTAATAGGACTGAGGCTTCTTATGTGGATACAGGCACAACTGGAGAGACTATTGATCCTACTTTACTTCTATATGTAGGTGGTGAAAGTTTAGTAGCTGGAACATTTACTCAAAAAGACAATACATTATTCTTAGGTAACTGTGAACTCCAGAGGCACTTGATTAGTGACACACTTTATGGTGCACTAAAATTTGCTGGTATTAACATAGAGTTTGAAGACATTAGTATCTACAATATAGATAAGGAAGAGATTAATGGAAGTAACTATTATTATAATGGACAATTAAATAATTCCAAGAATGATATAACCCATTTCATGAAAGGTGAAACTTATAGGTTAGGAGTTATATTAAAGCATATCACAGGAAAATACTCAGAAGTAGTATTTTTACAAGATTATGTTATGGAAGAAGGTATAGAGGACTCTTCAACTAATGACTCTTTTAGAATCAGAATACCAAGGCCTTATTTTATACTGACTGAGAATGTTAAAAATTTAATGATTCAGGAGGGCTTCACCAGTATTAAACCTGTTATAGTATACCCATCTATTAATGATAGGACTATTATATGTCAAGGTGTGGTGTGCCCTACAGTAGCTAATTACTCTGATAGATACAGCAAGTCTCCTTATGTACAATCATCTTGGTTTGCAAGGGTCATGCCACCTACTTATCCTTGGACTGCTATTGGGCTTGAGAAAGGAGAAGTAGCTGAATTTAGGCATAATACTTACTTAAGGAAAGGAAGTAGAGGAGCAGAAATTCAATCTATGGAAGTTCCTGTATTTGATGATTTATACATTAATCCTGATGTAGAAGATGTTGCCTCTGTTTCTAACTTGAATAGATCAACTTTCTTTGTAGATAATAATGTATTAACATTACATTCCCCTGATATTGAGTTTGATGATGAGACACTTACTGCCCTAAAAGATGGGAAGTATCAGTTTAGGATAGTTGGATATACTGAGTTTACTGCTACCACATCTTCTATAGATATACAAACATCTACAGGAAATTATGTTAGTTCTGATTTAGGTCTATATAATATAGACATTGGTACTACCAATTTAAGTATAGATGCTACAAGAGGACTTCTAACAGAGCCTTTTTGGATGGCTACTGGTTTAAATGGGGATAATACTCCAGCTACAGGTATCTCTGGGTTTATGGTATATCCTTGGCATAGAGCAGGAAGCTTGATTAATATAGATAATGCTACAGATGGACAAACATGGATTCCAGCAAATTTATCCAATAAGAAGATGTCTAACTTAAGATACTCTGCAAAGAATACTTATTTGGACACTCCTTGGGAGTCATATAAAGAAGGGGATGATTACAAAACTGGAATTACTCCTATATCTATATTTGATTCAAGTGAACAACAGCTAATCAAAATAGCTGCTGCTGAGAATTCTGATTATGGAGAAATGACTTACTATGGTAATATAGACAAAATATTAACTGCTGCTAAAGGAACTGTTAGAGGCACTAATATTGAAGGATATGAAATAGCTTTAGTAAACCTTGAGGGTCAACCTTCTGATAACCCATATTATGATACTTTTAGGAAGGATGAGTTTATATATGCAAGTAGTTTATCAAATTTGGATAATAATTATAAGTATGGTACAAAACCTGTTCCAATGAAATACAAGTCAACTAAACATGCTGTGTTTGCTTTTAATAATACTAAAACAAAAGAGTATGTAAGTTTACCTGTACATAATATATTATGGAAAGGTACTACTCCTACTTCTCCTAATGTACCACCTTTTTGGCTTAAGAAAGGTCAAAATGATTACACTGTTGAGGGTAGAGTTACTCTAAATTACTATGGTGAGGATACTCCTATAAGTCCATTGACTAATCAATTATGGTATAAACCATCCATTAATCAGATGTATCAGTATGTGTCAAACAGTTGGGAGGGTATAGCTGTTACAGAAGGAGCATTATATGTCTATAGTAATGCTGGTTTAACTTATTTATATGATGCTACTTATAGTGAGGCTGCAAATAAATATGTATTAGTTCTACATCAATTTATACAAACAGATATAATTCCTATTACTCCTACTTATGGGTATTTGTGGTTAGGAGAACTTTATAGGTCAGATGTTCCTAATAGGTTTGGAGGAAACACTGAGGAAGCTATATTAAATAACTCCTGGGAGGCATGTGGGGAAGAAATTCCACTTAGTAGTGATAAAGTAGTGTACAGAGGAGGTGACACTTATTATCAAAGGTATGATAATTTAAAAACATACCCTTACACTCTTGAAGATGTAAATAGCATCACAGAGATAGTATCCTTCATGTGTGAGACAAGAGTAAACATTGATGGTAGATATGATAAGAATAGAGGTCAAAAGAATAATCTTGTAATGACTCCTACTAACTTTAATCTATTTAATAGAGTATATTCTCAAAGGGATAACTTCTTTAATTATAGAACTATTGATAGAACAAGATTTTCTCTTAATAAGTTTCCTAATATGGTCACTTGGTCCCAAGAGAAGTCAATGGGGGATTTAATTGATAAGTGGACTAATATTAATATGATATCAACACTTGACTTAGATGGAGATAAAGGAGAAGTTGTATCTTTAAACACTTTTAATAATGAAATATTCTGTTTCCAAAGAAGAGGATTAAGCAATATATTATTCAACTCAAGAGTTCAGATTCCAACTTCTGATGGATTACCTATTGAAATTACTAATGGGCTTAAGGTAGGAGGAAAGAGGTATATGAGTAATACTATAGGATGTAGCAATAAATGGGCTATTGTTGAATCTCCTTCTGGACTCTATTTTATAGATAATGAAACTAATTCAATGTATCTATTTAATGGGGAAATAAAGTCTATATCGGATACTTTAGGTATGAGACAATGGGTTAGTGATAATAATACTCATATAGATTGGAATCCAGTTACTTATGAAAACTTTAGGGGATTTTATGATAAGAATAATAATGATGTTTATTTCGTAAATAAAGACTGGTGTCTATGTTATTCAGAGTTATTAGGACAATTTACATCCTTTATGAGTTATGAGAAAGTTCCTGCTATGTTCAATGTAAATAGTGAGTTCTATGCCTTTAATGATAATAAGTTATGGGAACAATTCAGTGGAGACTATAATATGTTCTTTGGTCAATATCAACCTTATAGTATTACTATAGTATCTAATGCTGATGAACCTGCTGATAAGATATTTAATACTGTTGAATTTAGGGCAGATGCTTATGATGGAAATAATTTAGTTCCAACTAAAACATATGATACCTTAGATGTATATAATGAATATCAACATGGTAGAGTAGCATTAACTGACCTTAATGGTAAACCCTCACCTCTAAAGAGGAAGTTTAGAATATGGAGAGCTACTATACCAAGAGCTAATACACCAATTAATGGTATCTCAGCTAACAATAGAGATAGGATTAGAAATACTTGGGCATATGTTAAACTATCAACTAATACACCTAATACATATAGAACAGTATTCCATGATATGACAGTACATTATTTTGTATAATAATAGTAAGAGCAAGTAATTAAATTAGTTACTTGCTCTTTCTTTTTTAATTATAAGCTTGTATAAGTCAATAACTTTGATTATGTTTGCAACAAATTAAATTATACTATGGTTAATAAGAAAGTTATAAGAAGAAGAAAGAGTCCTTCAAATATCTTTGAATGGGGTGGACCAGTGGGTAATATAACTTCACTAGTAGATACTCCTGATTTATCTCAAATAAAGGAATTAGGTAAAGGGGGAATCTCTGGCTCTATAGGTATGCAACCTATAGTAAGACCTAAAGGCTTTGATATAGGTGGTATTGGGGCTATAGGTTCCTCAGTTGGAACTATAGTTAATACAGGGGTTGATAATGCTAGACTTGGGGACACATTCAATATAGAAGAGGGTATTAAAGATCAGGATTCTACAATTGTAGGAGCCTCTTCAAATACAGACCTTATTAGTGAATGGAATTCTTTAAATAGAATTAAAGATGACTATTCATGGAAGGATATAAGAGGAGGTAGTAATGGTCAGAGAGGTATAAACACCCTTAGTTCTACTGCTTCTGGTATAACTACAGGAGCTTCTATAGGTGGTCCAATTGGGGCTGTTGTAGGAGGTGCTGTAGGTTTAGGTTCTGCCCTTACAGGTTGGCTTACTGGTAATAGGAAGGCTAAGAAGAAAGCTAGAAAACTTAACCAACAAGCTAAAGAAGCTAATGAAAGGGCATTAAATGCCTTTGAGGTTAGAGCTGAGAATATAGATACACAAAATGATTTTAACATGTTAGCAAATTATTCTGCTTATGGAGGACCTTTAGACTTTGGAGGTGGGGCAATTGGCTATGAGTTTGATAATAGATACTTAAATAATCAAGAGATGAGTGCAATTGCTAAACAAAAATTAAACTCTCTTCCTAACTCATTTCAAGCATTACCTGAGATGAATACATATAATGCATTTGCAGAAGGTGGTGGTATCCATATTAAGGAGAAGAACAAAGGCAAGTTTACTAAATACTGTGGAGGTAAAGTAACAGAGGCTTGTATTAGAAAGGGAAAGAATAGTTCTAATCCTACTACAAGAAAAAGAGCTACTTTTGCAGATAATGCAAGAAATTGGAATGCCTTTGGAGGATGGTTGAATACACAAGGTGGAGACTTTACTAATGGAGTTACATTTATTGATGAGGGTGGTTCTCATGAAGAAAATCCTTATCAAGGAATACAAATGGGAGTTGACCCAGAAGGTACTCCTAATTTAGTTGAACAGGGTGAAGTAGTTTATGATGATTATGTATTCTCTGATAGGATAGAAATACCTGATGATATAAGAAAGGAATACAAGTTAAGAGGTAAGACTTTTGCCAAGGCTGCTAAATCTGCACAAAGAGAAAGTGAAGAAAGACCTAATGATCCTTTGAGTAAGAGAGGTTTACAGGCATCCATGAGTAGGATAGCTCAAGCTCAAGAAGAGGTAAAGGAGAAGAAGGAGGCTTATAGAGAGGGTAATGAATATCCAAGTATGTTTGCCTTTGGAGGTGATAAGAGACAAACTTTCACAAGATATGCACCAATTATAGGTTCAGGAATAGCTAGTTTAACAGATATATTTAGTGAACCTGAATATGAAGGTGCTGATATGATCAGTGGAGTAGATTTGGGGGCTGAAACTGTAGGTTATAATCCTATTGGAAACTATTTATCTTATAAACCCTTGGACAGAGATTTCTATATCAATAAGATGAATCAGCAGGCTGCTGCTACAAGAAGAGGTTTAATAAATACTTCTGGGGGTAATAGGGCTACAGCACAAGCTGGAATACTTGCTGCTGATTATAATTATGGTCAGAACATAGGTAATTTAGCAAGACAAGCAGAAGAATATAACCAACAGTTGAGAGAAAGAGTTGAGGCATTCAATAGAGGTACTAACATGTTTAATACTGAGACTGGACTTAAGGCTTCAATGTTTAATGCAGAATCAAGAAATGCAGCTAAGAGAGCAAGATTAGGACAGGCTACAACTGCTGCTCAAATGAGACAGGCTATTAAAGACCAAGATAGTGCAAGAAGGAGTGCTAATATAACTAACTTCTTACAAGGTTTAGGTGATATGGGATGGGAAAATGAGCAAGCTAACTGGCTTGATACATTAGCTAAATCAGGTGTTCTTAAGATGAATACCAAAGGAGAATACACTGGAGGAACTAAGAAAGCTAAAGGTGGTAAAGTAAGAACTAAAAAGAAGAAAGGATTGACTTATGGCTAATTTTAAAGGATATATTTATAAGTTTACTTCTTTAATAGACCCATCTAAGTGTTATATAGGAAAAACCTTTCATATAGGAAGCAGATTAAATAACCATTTGACTGGGAGAGGTAATACTTCTTCCTTTCAAAAGGCTTTAGATTTATATGGTATTACAAGTTTTACCTTTGAAATACTTTATGTTAGAGAAGCTCCAACTATAGAAGAATTAAATAAAACTCTTAATGAGTTAGAAAAATTCTCTATAGATAAATTTGATTCATTTAATAATGGGTATAATGATACTAAAGGGGGTCTTGGAAGTTTAGGATATTCCCCATCTGATGAGGTAAAGGAGTTAGTAAGTGCTAAATTAAAAGGGCATAAAGTTTCAGAAGAAACAAGGAAGAAATTATCTGAATCCCATAAAGGATTTAAACATTCTAAGGAATCCATTGATAAGATGAAAGAGGCTTTTAAAAATAGAAGTAAAGAAAGTGAATTATATAGAAAGAATAAACTTAAGGAGCATTTAAGTTCCCTTACAAGAGAAGATATTATGACAAGAGCCAGTAAGTGTAAAAAGCCTATAATACAATATAATCTTGATGGAGAATTTATAAGAGAATGGGAATCTGCAACTGATGCAGCCTCTTCCTATAATATTAACAAAGTAAATATAACTAAATGTTGTTTAGGTAAAAATAAAACAAGTAATGGTTATATTTGGAAATATAAGGAGGAATAGATATGGCGAATTATTCATTTGTTTCCAATGCTAAGTTCAGACCATTCTCTTATCAGGAAATGCTTCAACCACTTCAAGCATACACTCAAGAATATAACACTATTCAAGAGGGTATGGGTGAATTAGGAACTAAAGCAGATGTCTTTGATAAGATGGCTAATGAACAGACAGACCCACAGGCTTATGCAATGTACAAACAATATTCTAATGACTTGGCTGCACAAGCTGAGTCATTAGCTAAACAAGGACTTACTCCTGCAAGTAGGCAAGGATTGATTGATATGAAAAGAAGATACTCTTCTGAGATTGTTCCCATAGAACAGGCTTATAAGAGAAGACAAGAGTTAGTAGATGAACAAAGGAAATTACAGGCTCAGGATAGTACACTATTGTTTGATAGACCTGCTTCTACACTTTCCTTAGATGAACTAATATCTAACCCAGCTCTATCACCACAATCCTATTCTGGAGCACTATTATCCAAACAAGTAGGTACTGCTGCACAGAATTTGGCTAAGGAAGTAAGAGAGAACCCAAGAAAGTGGAGAACAATCTTAGGTAATCAATACTATGAAACTATCATGCAGAAAGGATTCAGACCTGAGGAAATTATGCAGGCTGTACAGAATAATCCTGAGGCTTCTCCCATACTTCAAGGTATTGTAGAAGATGCAGTAGGAAGTTCTGGTATCAAGAACTGGAATGATGAGAATATACTCAATAGAGCTTATGATTATGCAAGACAAGGTTTGTGGAGTGCAGTAGGGGAAACCCAATATCAACAGCTATCTAATAAGGCTTATGACTATGCAATGCAGGAAAGGTTAGCTGCAATTAAGAAAGGTAACACAGATGGAACTCAATCCAAAGTTTTTAGGGCAGTACCTAAGACTAAAGTAGATGGAGACAAAAAAACTACTGAACTTAATAATGAACTTGAGTTTATACAGCAGTTAAGAGCTAATCCTGCATTATTAAATGAAGAAGTTGAAAAGTACCAAGCTGGTCATGCAACACAATATGGAGCTTCAATTGGTGGATCAAGATATAAAGTTAAACCTAATGCAGAAAGACTCAAGCAGATAATTGATAAGTATGGTATGAAGGATGGTGATATGGACCAACTTGAACAAAAGCTACAAGCTGACATTAGAAGTAGTGCTGTAAGGAACTTTATATATAAACCTGATATAACTCAGAGTGATTTAATATCACAGGTTATCAAGGAGAATGTAAGAACCTTAGGAGCAGCTACAGAATCAACTGGTCTTTATGAACTTGATGATAATAGGAAGGGAGACCCTATTAAGTTAAAGAATATCTCAGATTACTTCACTGGTGACAATGATATAAGTTATGACCCAGAGGTTGGACTTATAATCAATGCCACTAAGGATGGTAAGACTAAAGCAGCAGTTATTGACCCTGAGTTAATTGATGATGCAAGTAGGACTGTAGCAGGACATATGCAGGATATTAATGTGCTTCTTGAAAATGGCTATGATTTAGAAGCCCAAAAGTACATTGAAAGTATGATGAATTATATCTATGGTAAGTTCAATACACTTGCTAAGAGACAAAGTAATACAGATTCTAAATTAGAGTAGAAGAATATGGCAAATAATCAACAAATCCAGGACCCATCTACACAAGGAGTAGGTGGGTTAAAAGGAATCAAAAGTATAGATGCACTAAAACAGGAAGGACTTCTTAGAGATGTTCCTCTTATCAATAGTATAGAGGATTATAAGCAAGTTTCTAATAGGGCATTAGAAAAGGCTGTGCCTCAAGAGGTAGGTTTTGTTGGGATAAATGATAGTATGTATGATAGAGATATCACATCTATAACCCAACTTGATAACTTATCTAATACAAGGGGTGAGATGCAACCTTGGTATGCTCAAATAGGCTCTGGCTTAGCTAAGGGTGCTGTTCTTGCAGGTACTACTTTTGCTGATGGTATTATTGGTACTATAGTAGGTTTAGGTAATGCAGCAGCTACAGGAACATTCTCAGGATTCTGGGATAATCCTTTCTCAAATGCAATGCAGCAAGTAAATGAATGGTCAGAATCAGCTCTACCTAATTATTATACTGATGCAGAACAGAATGACCCTTGGTATGAGAATATATTCTCAGCTAACTTCATTGGAGATAAGTTCCTTAAAAACTTAGGTTTTGCTGTTGGTGCTGCCTACTCTGGTAAGATTAGTGCTGGAGCAACATCAAGATTACTTGGTCTTAATAAAGCAAGACAAGCATTTAAAGGTGCAGTTACAGCATCAGGTGAGGCTCTTAACCCTAATGCAGCTTTACAGGCTTACAGGGAAGGGGATTTATTCCTTGATGGTGTAAGACTTACTGAGGAATTAGCAAGAGATGCTAAAAAACTTAAGATGGCTGAACCTACTCTTAAACTTACTGGTGCTTTCTCAGGTGCATTAGGTGAAGCAAGGATTGAGGCTATCCAAAATAGTAAAGATTGGTTTGAACTTCATAAACAACAACTTGATGATGCACAGGCTAAAGTAGCATCACAAGAACAGGAAGCTATGCTTAAAGAGTTTCCTCAATTTGCACAGTATCAAATTTCTCCTGATGGAAATTCTTTTGAGCAAGTTCTCACTCCAGAAGGACAAGCTATGTTACAGGAAAGAGTAGATGCTAAGTTTAATTACAAAGGTGGGCTACAGAAACTATCAGAAGATAGGGCTAAGATGGGTAATATAGACTTTGCTCTGAATATTCCATTACTTACTGTATCAGATGCTTGGCAGTTTGGTAAGTTCTATGCAGGTGGATATAATACAGCTAAGAAAGGTAGTCAGATACTAAGAACAGTTGCAGAGGATGGTACTGTAAGTTATAGTGCAGCTAAACCTTCTGTACTTAGAAATGCTTTGAAGATTGCAGGTAAGGGTGTTGCAGAGGGTCCTTATGAAGAAATGGGGCAAGCTGTTGCAGGTAAAGTTGCAGGATATAAATATGCCTCTGAACTCAATGACTTCTATGGAGCCAAGATAGACCCAGATGCAGAGAGTGAAACTATTGACTGGTTACAAGCCACTGCCAAAGCTATTCAGCAAACTTATGGTACTGTTGAAGGATGGGAAGAAGGTTTCATTGGAGGTCTAACTGGTTTAGTTGGCATCCCAGGTTTTAGGAGTGCAAAAAATAATGAAGGTGGTTTCCAATCTCCAGTGTATCTGCAAGGAGGTATTAAGGAAGATATTCAAGAGATAAGAGAAAGAAGTGAAAAGGATGATGCTATTGTAACTCAACTGAATAATAGAGTACAATCACCTGAGTTCCTTAACTACTATCAATCAGCTATCAGGCATAATACATATCAAAAACAGATGGATGAAGCTGCTGATAACAATGATAACTTTGAGTTTAAGAATGCTGAACACAATCAGCTTATTAGTGATGTTATCATGTTTGATAAGGCAGGAAGAATCAATGACCTATATGATATAATTGAGGAAGCTGGTAATATAAGAGAAGAAGATGTTGAACAAATAAGACAACTCACTACTAATCAGGAAACTGGTACATCAGTGTATGATAGTATGACTGATGCAGAAGTAATTGAACAGATTCAAAAACAGACTCAAGAGACTAAGGAAGCTGTAGATAACTACAGAAAGATTAGTCAGGACTTACAAGTTAAGATTGGTGATTACTTTGATGAGGATGGTCTTGAAGAAATGACTTATTACTTCTCAAATATTGATAATCTTGAAAATAGGTTTAAGTCAGTACATGAGGATATAAAGGACAGACTTCAAGGAGTGCTGGATGCTTCAATGGATAGGGAGTTTATTAGTGACAGTAATGAGAATAAGATTAATAGGCTATCAGATTTCTTAAACTTCTCCCCTGTAAGACTAATTAATGAACTTGCTGATTCAAAAGAAGCTCAATCATATGTTTCTTTATTAGACAAGGCATTACAGACTGACCCTAATAAGCAGGATATAATTGATGAGGTTAATGACCTACACAAGATAGCTGAGAGGAGGCTTGATTTCATTGACAAGTATGATACTTATCTTAGAAATCCTCAAGCTTTACAGCAGAAGCAAGAGAGACAAAGAGAGAATATTATAAAAGAGAATGAAAAACAAGAGATAGCTAAGACCAAGGATGCAGCATTAGCTGCTACTAACCTTAATGAGTTCAGAGAAGCATTGAATAATGAGCCTGATTCATCTAAAAGACAGCAGATTCTTGATGAACTTGAGGATGAAGGTAATAAGATGGCTAAGGACTATAAGGAAGTTCAAATGTATAATAGTGAAGTAAGTAGGGCAATAGATAGTAACCAATCTATCTCTCCTGAGGCTAAAGCTAATGCACAAGAGCTACTTAGAATTCAACATGAAAATGCCAATAATCTTGAGGAAATGGCTAATCCTAACTCAGTATTCATTAATAATCCAGAGAGTCTGTATGATGAAAATCTACCAGATGATTTGAATATGATGAATTTTGCTGAGGCTCAATATGGACTTCTATCTGCAATGAGTTCAGTAAATAATGACCAAAGGTTCAAAGCAAGATTCCCTTCTGAATATCTAAAGCCAGTTGAGAGAACAGATGGTACAAAAGGAACCACATCAAAAGATACAACTGGAGATAGTGGTACACCAACAGTTCCACCAGTTAATGCTGGACCAGTTGATACTTATGAACCTCCTGTAGGTAATATTACTCCTCAGATGGTAGCAGAGGAAAATAAGAAAGCCAATGAAAATGCTCCTACTCCTCAATCATTGGATAAGGATGCAAAAGGTAAAAGGCAGTATTATAGACCTACTATACCTGAATTGCATATTAATGCAAGTAAGGATGGAGATTTCAGACCTTTCAATGTAGTAGTTGCAGAGAAAGAGAATTTGAACTTTGATGAACTTTATAACTATCTAAGAGATAATAGAGCTTTCAGTTATGTAAATGAAGGTAATCTAAAGGCAGGTGATGAACTTGGCTTTATGATTGACCCTGAATTTAATGACCATACAATCTTTATTGTAGATAAGAGGAATAACCAAATAGTAGGTTCATTAGATGAAAGTCAGTATGTAGTAGATAGGTATGAAGGGTTATCAGGTCTTATTGAAAGAGTAAAAGAAGAGTTCAATCAGACTGGAAAGGATAAGAAGTTTATAGCTACCCCTACTACAAGAGTATCTCAGATAATGGTTGGTAGAATACCTTATGGTACAGAAGAAAGAAACATGGGAGAAATACCTAATGTATCTTCAAATTCTATCTTTGGTATTGTAAAGAATGGTGTCCTGTCTACTAATGGTAGAATCAGTGATGATTTAATTACCAAGCCAATGGACATGAGCCAAAAGGAAGGTAGGATGTATATCCTTATTCCTAATGCTGCTGGTAAATATAGTCCTGCTGCTGTAAGGGTTAAACACTTCAATGAAAGTGAGTATAATCCAGAGGATGTTACTATTAATTCAACTCCTTTATACAATAATATAAAGAAGAGTATTGATGCTTTAGCTAATGCTTTTACAGAGGAAGATGTTAATAATGCAGTAAAAGACTTGGCAAGAAGTCTGTATATTGGTGATGTTCATATTGACTATATTCAAGGTAAGAATGGTAATGGTATCAGGTTTACTAAGGTTCAAAGAGATGCTAATAAGAATGAAATCTATGATGAAGTAGATGGTAAGAGAGTTAGAAGAGAAGATGCAAGAACTGTATTCTTAACTGAAAGATGGGACCCTAATGTTCTCTATGAATTAGGTGGAGATGATGTTAAAACCCAACCTGATACAAGGGATTCACAGGAAGTAGCTAATGAAATACAAAACATTTTAATGGCATTCAACCTTCCATTACAGGTGAATTTAGGTATGCTTAATAAGGGGGGCTACAATAACATGTTACTCTCTTCTGGAGTAATGACATCTAATATAATAGATGCCAGTGTAAAAAGTAACTGGTTTACAACAGATTACTTTGATATACAAGGCAACTTACAGCAAGCTCTAAATCCTGCATCAGTTAAGGCTGAGGAAGGTAGAAAGATACAAACTCCTGTAGGAGGTACAGAGGGGGCTATTGCAGGAACTACAGTTTCATTTGATAATGCTACATACCATGTAGATTTAACTTCAAATACTATAAGGGATGATAATGGTAGAACTCTTAATTCTTTCCCAGAGTCTATTCTTGATATGGCTTATATACAGGAAAACTATGGGGATGCTCAGAATGGTTCTATGATGATGGGGGGTATCACCCTTCTTCCTAATGGTAAGGTTCTGAACAGAAATACAGGTCAGTATGTAACTGGTGCTGCATCAGATAAATTCAAACAGAAGTTGGCTGATAGAAAGAAGACTGTAGCTGACTCTAAGAAAGTTATAGACCAGATTGCAGAGAACCAAGCTAAGGTTGATAAGACAAGAACTGATGGTGAGTTCTATTATATACTCGAGGATGATGGTGAATACCATGAATATAAGAGGGTACATTCAGTATTAGGAAGTAATTGGATTGAGTCTTCTGCACAGACTAAAGCTCTACAGGATTTAAGAGTTAATCTCTCAAAGAATGCAGATAATGTAACACAGTTCAATAACTATCTTAAGAACTTAAGTAACCATTATGGTGTAGACCTTACAGCCTTTGAGGGTAAGATAGATGCAAGAAGTAGAGATACTATTGTGAATATAGTGAGAGATAAAATGTCTGGAACTAACTCACAAAGAGCATTAGAAGCAGGTACTTCTGTAGATAGTGTAATCAGAAACTTCTTCACATCAAGTGAGATGCCAGTTAAACCAAGCAATATGTCTGAACAGGCATTCAATGATTTGGTTACTTCTCTTACTGAAATTAAGAGCAATATTGAGGCAAGGGGTGAAACATTCCTTACTAATAATATAGTACTCTTCAATAAGTATGAGAATGGAAACAGAGTAGCTGGTGAGGTTGATATTCTCTCTGTAGATGCTAATGGAAACTTCAAGATATATGATGTTAAGACAAGTAGATATAGCTTCTATGACTTTGTTGATAGAAATGGTAGAAAGGTTAATTACTTCAAGAATAAATCTAATACCCAAACAATGAGTCAGGAGCAGTATTATACTAAACAATTAAGTGCTTACAAGAACTTATTTGAGTCTCAATATCATACTCCTATCACTACTTTAGCTATATTACCCTTTGTACTTGAGTACAACAAGGAGAATGTTAGTAGAGTAAATAAAGAGAAGGGTATTCTTCTTAACTATGATTCATCTGTGAATGTTCCTTTAGTTGGTAGTGTAGCCACTCCAGAAGTGAATAATACTAATAGTAGCTTACCTATATTCAACAGTACATTTGAAACAAGAGAGCCTATAAACAATGTTCTACCAGACTATAGTATGTCAGATAGTAAAGTAGGTTACTTCTTGAGAGATGGAAAGTTGCATACAGGTTATCTAAGTCCTATTGGAAAGGTGAATGGAGTTGAGGTATATATGACTAAGGTTCCTAATACTACTAAAGGGTTTGGAAATCAACCTGCACATGTTGCATCTAATGATTTCTATGCAGTATTTCCTAATGGTAATACTATTGCTTTAGTAAAGAATACTGTACTGTCATATAGTGAGACTGAGGCTAAGAATAATATAAAGAAGATACTGGAAGGTAATCCTCAAAGAGTTATAGATATGTCTCAGGAAAGTACTATACTTTATACTCCTTCTACTGAACCAGTTAAGATTGAGAAGCCTATTATTCCTGCTACTATTAATCAGGGAGAATCTAATGGTGCAGCTTCAACTGTAGCTAAAGAGCAAGCTATTAATCAGACTGATGAAGAGTTTGATGTAGAGTTTGAATTAAGACAAATAGATAAACTTGATAGACCTGTATGGAATAAAGAGAAAGAACTATCTTGGCTTAATAAGATTCTACCTCAATTGAGTGAGGATGGAAGAATCCAAATAAGTAATGGTCTTATTGAAGTTGCTGGTAAAGGAGCTATAGCATGGGGTCAATTTAAAGAAGGAGTAGTAACTCTTTCTGATATTGCAGCAGAAGGTACTACCTACCATGAAGCATTCCATGTTGTATTCCAACTAATGACCTCTGAGGAAAATAGAGCAAGACTATTTGAAGAAGCTAAAGCCTTGTATGGTAATATTAGTGAGAGAGACCTTGAGGAAAATATGGCAGAAGGATTTAGAAGATTTGTCATGGCAAGTAATGTGAATAGTCCTTCTGTTGTAACAAGAATCAAGGATAGTATGGAACTTGCTGCTGAATATATGTTTGGTGATGATATAGAGTCTCAAAAGGCTCTGGATGAATACAGGAGTAAACATTCAAATGATAAGTCATTACTTAATCATATCATTGATTTCTTCAAATCATTAATATATAAAGTTAGATTCTGGAACTACTACAGTCCATCTCTAACAGCATTATATCATGACATTAATAATGGAAGATATAGCAATGCTGAATATAGAGTTGAACCTTTAGGAAGTAAGAGAAGAGAACTTGATTATAGCAGTCTTTCAGATAGTATGAAAGAGAAGTGGAGTGAAGAAAAATGGAATGAAGTATCCCAAGAAGAAAGAGAGCAAGCATTAAGATGTAACTCTTAAGCATTAGGCTGAAATTTTTTTATTAGGGAGTAAATAAAAAGGGAGAATAGAATTAACTATTCTCCCTTTCTTTTTTTTTTAAACCTATTGCTTAAAGAATGGTATTTGGTCTTCAATAAAGATACCTCTCATAACTGTGTTGTACATAGGAGCAAGAGGAGACTTAAGTAAGCTCTGTTGAGCTTTAGACTTATCTTTATAAGGCCCAGACTTAAGTATTGCATCTTCTCCATTGAATGTTTCATAGTTCATTGGATTCATTAGGTCAATAAGATTAAGAGTCTTTTCTACTGTATTTACACCAGCAGCAGGAGACTTTAATATTCTCAAACCTTCACCCACCATCTCTGGAGTAGGAGTAAGAGCACCTAATTCAGTATATAACCTTCTCAATTGGTATTCAATCATTTTGACTAACCAAGGTCTATCCCTATCATCACTCCACTCTATTAATCCAATAGCTGCTGCTACTGCAAGGAAGTGTGCTACCTCAGTTAATGCTCTCTTGACATTTGCCTGTTCTGTGGGAGTCATTTCATCCCACTTACTTGCAATATCAAACTGAGCTTTCCTTAGGTCTTGGAATAGGGCATTCATAAACCTGCCAGTAGTAAGATAATAACCTTCTGTCCATGCTTCAAGGTCATAGTTATATGTGGCAGATTTAAACCTCCTATTGAGCGAGGGTTTTATCCATTTCCTGAACATCATACCCAACCTACCAATAGCCAACCTTTGTACTGCACTTCTATCAGCTTTATTGTAAATACCATGCATTCTTTGATTAATAGCAGCACTCTTTCTACTGAACTTGATTATGTCTTCTTGAGTAAAAGCTGAGCCATCAGCCTTAGTATAACCCTGTTTTAGCTGTAATTTAGCACCTAACTTCTTGTTACTACTATCCAATGGTACAACCTCAAAAGCATCCCATAGACTTACTAACTTACCATTAGGAGCCTTCATTTTATAAGCATCAGCCAGAGCTAATGATGTTCTATTCTGCATCCAGTGTTCACCTGCATTATTCATGAAGAATAGGGCAGATGTACCAAACATTCTACTAAACCAAGTCTTCCTGTCAAAGTTGACTTCTCTTGTATCCTGTTCATATTCCTGCATTACATTGAATAGTTCATCCCATAAAGCTAACTTATTGGTCTTTACCCTGTCACCTAACTGAGCTAAGAATGATGGCAATTCCTTACCATAGGTTCTATCAGCTTTTAAAGTATTCTTTTCACTGAAGAACTCTCCTGAGAAAGATTCAATTCTCATCATCACCTTACCAGTAGCCACATTGGAAACACCTGAAAGGACATTCAATGCCAAGTTATTCATAGAAGTCATTCTATTAATAAAGTTAGCTACCTTTCCCTTGTCAATATTAGTCTTACCAAATGTTCCTTCATCTGCCATATATCTTCCATATACCTGCATTTCAAAGAAGTCATTCAGTCTTTCCATAAACCTTGACTTGTCTCCTGTCTTAGTTAATTTACTCTCAACCTTTCTACCTACTGCCTTAAATTTCTCAACCATAGGCTTACCACCTTCTGTTTGAGTAACCTGTCTTTCTCTCAGCATATCTCTACCAACTTCAAGAACATCAATGACCTTATTCATTTCATCAAAGTCATTAGCCATTGCTGCATAAGCAGTCATAGTGCCTACTATATCAGTAGATAAGTCATTAGCACTTTCTCCATTCTTGAGCTTTGTAAAGTAGATAGGTAACATTTGTACCTCTCTATCCTCAAAGTCTTTTACAGTTGCCTTGTCTCCAAATTCTGTATCATCAGTTCTTCTAATGAAATTGTCCTTGATACTTTCCCAAACTTGTTGAGTACCAGATTTTACACTTTCAGAACTTTTAACCCTCTCAACCAAGTCTTTCCTAATCTTTACAGCACTATTCAGCTTAGTATATTTATCAGGAAGAAGAGCATCAAGTTTAGCCTTAATATCCATTACAGTAGTATAATAATCCCTTTGGGCTTTATTTAGCCTTCTGAACTCCATACTTTCATAAATAGATTTCTTAGGTTGTCTGACTCCATCTACAGTCTCCATATTGGCATTAAACCAATTCTGTCTCTCTTCATTGTATTTATCAGCATTCTCTCCTACAGGGTTTCTGCCATACTTTTCATTGAGATTTTGGAACATAGTCCTCATTCTCTCCCTGAATAGAGCATGGTTTATCTCACTGATATAATTACCACTCAGATTACCTTTACTATCTCTCTCAAACATCCACTCAGTGTCTTTTACACCAGCCTGTTCAAGTTTAATAGTGGCAGCTTGTAGTTCCTTCTGAATATCAATAGTCTTCAATCTAGCTTGTTCCTTGCTCTTTTTAACAGCTTGGTCCATAATCTTCAACATATAATCAGAGCTGTCTGCCATACTATCCAGCCATCTATCAAAGAAAGAAATATCCTCATCAGCTACTTTAACCAACTCTTCTGCATTAAGAGTCTTTCCTTTGTACTTTCCAAATGGAACCACAAGGTTATCTCCTACAAAAGGTTTGATGAAATCAACAAATAAAGGCATAGAGATTATATTGTAGTCCACTGCAAGGTCATTAAGCATTGTAGTGACATTATCTAATGCAACCCTTACCCTTTGACCATATCTATTGTCTGTAGACTTCTCTTCCTCTCTAAGAGCCTCTCTTACTGAATCAGCTATCCTCTTATAACTGTACATATAGTTTCTGATGTCCCTGAGTACTCCAGCTCTTTCATTAAGATTGGTTGCAGGAGTATTCCTCAATACCTCAAGCCTACTACTCACTTTCCTTAGTTCTTCAAGTGCATTATCAAGGAACATATAGATACCTTCAATCTCACTATTATCAGCTAATTCAAGCTCTAACCTGTCTATTAATAACCTCTGGTTGGCACTAAATTGACTATTAGGATTTCTCTTTTCATAAATCTTAAGTCTCTTCAACTCATTATCTATAATCTTCTTCAAGAGAGTTTTATCTCTATCCACTCTTTCAGTAGTGGAATAGAATGCCTCGGAGGTACTGATGTTCTCAACATTAATAGCTTCATCCATCTGTCCAGTGAGGATATCACCAGCCAGCTTACTAAAGCTACTTTCTGCCTCAAGCATTGCTTTTTGGAACTGTGAAGCCCCTAATCCTCTAAAGAAATTTTTTACAGCATTGATAAACCTCTCCAGAAGGGATTTATAAGATGAAGAAGGGATGGGTTCAGACTGTAGTAAGTGTTTAGCAAGTAATTTACCAGCAGCTTCTCTGGCTAACTTTGATTCATCACCTTTATACAGACTATCATAAGTGTTGTAATCATCACCTAATATCTCACCTACCAAACTATTGTTAGCCAAGTGATTAACCAGCCTGTTGATAAGAGGATTATCCCCCATTGCCTCAATAGCAAAGTGAGCAAACTCTTCTGGTAATGCTCTCTCACCTTTAATACCATCAGCAAGTCTAATCAATTCAATTATACCTGTTGCAGCATCTCTGGCTTGACTAAAGTCTGTTACTCCTGCCACTCCCCTTCTCTGCTCCAAGTCTGTAAGAGCACCTATCCCAATACCATTAGCAGCTAATATCTCTCTCAATCTATTATTAAGAGTGTAATTATACTGCATATTGTTAGCTTCAAGACTGTTCATCTTGTTTCTTACTCTGACAAAAGGACTGATATAAACCCTATTACTTTCATTGTCCCATACCTTCTCAACAGATGCAACATAGTCTTCTCTAAACTCTGATTGAGTATTGAATTGAATAGCCTTTTGGACTAACATTCTATAGTTTTCATCATTGTTCAGATATAACTTAGCTCTACCTGTCTTATGGTAATGACCAATCTCTTCATTAAGGTTCTTTAGAATCTTCTGTTCATCAATAATACTTCTTAGATTAGTTTTCTTCAAGAGACTGCTTAGAGTAGGTTCACCATTTTCATCCATCTGTAGTCTTGGATTCCAATTAGTAACAAAGTCACTACTCTTTGTAATGAGGTATATTCTTGTTGCCTCCTGTCTATTAGGGGCATAAGCCAGCAGGTCTTTAAATAACCTGCTGCTTACTACCTCATTTTTACTGTTCCTCACTTGAGGAATTATTGCACATTTCTTAGACATATCTATAATTCATATAATGTATTTGCACCACAGATTTTATCATTGTTTGCATCCTCATACTCAGTATTTGGATTGATAGAGTTAATATCATCTGCTTTTCCTTCATTTACTTCAAGTGGAGCACCATACACCTGACTGAAAGCCTCACTTGCAATATCTTGAGTCAGACTTGAGAAGTCATAGTTAAGATATTCTGGCATGGAGTCATAATCTATATTAGCTTCCTGATAGGCTGTTATATCCTGATTTACATTAGGAGTATAATCCCTGTCATTCTTATCAATTACTGACTTCATTTCAGTAACATCCTTACCATATTCATACTCAATGAAACTGTTCTTGAATCCAAGTGGGTCTATCCTTTCATACACAGCTACATTAGGTTGTACATTATCAGCTTGTGTAAGCCTGTAATATATTGTACCTCCTTTGTATCTTCTTGCTATGTAATTAAAGAAGTCATAGGTTGTTTCCTCTCCTATTCCCTCTCTCTTCCTTATTATCTTCTTATCACTACTGTTAGATTCAGTATCAATGGTTATTTTAACCATATCCAAAGCATCACCTTGTTCATTAGTAAAAGAAGTGGAAGCCTCTGTAGGAACCTCAGGAACCAACTGTCTATTATCCAAATGATTGTAGATGTACTGGTCAATAAATTGACTGTAATCATCTCCACTTCTCAATAACCCTCTCAAAGTATCAATATACTCTGGAATAGATTGTCTAATAGCAGTTGGTGCTAAATGAATGAAAGTAGAAGGTCCAAATGCAAACCCATTTCTGTAATAACTGTATCTGAATAGATTAAGAGCTAAAGCCTGAGCTTCTGGTCCCATATATAACAATGATTGCCAGTCTCTCATATATCTTTCTCTCAGAGTAGGACTTAACTGACCAACATTCTTAAATACTACTGTATCTACAGGATTATTTTGGTTAGCCCTTATTACTCTTAATCTCTTAACAAACTCAAGTTCAGCTATTTCAGGATGTTCACTCAATGTTCTGTTGAAATAATCAGGGAAATTATTGATAAAATCCCTTCTCTTATCACTGGCTGTTGTAACCTTATCATCTGCTCTGAGGTTAGCTTCTTGCCCAAAGAATGATGTCTTGGACATAATATAAGCTAACAAATCATTGTAGATGTTATTGAGTGTCTTTGCATTCAACTTGCCTGTCTTAGTGTACTGTCTTAAGCCTCTCAATCCCTCTTTACCATCAATTACTTCTCTAAAAGAGTCAGTGAATTGAGGGAAATATCTACTGAACATTTCCTGTGTCTGGTCAATACCAAGACTAAAGAATGCCTGTAAATAAGGTAATGGAGAGCTTAATAATCTCTCTCTTATCTGGTCAAGATTCATACCACTCATACTGAAAGGCATGATAACATCTGCACCAGTTAAAGGAGAATTTTCATTTAACACTACATTAGTCAGGAAGTCATCAACCTTCTGTATTTTAATCTGTGTATCTGCAATAGTAGGACCTGCTGCACCACCTTGAGTATCTGCTCTTGTAGCTTGAACCAACTGTCCTAAAGCATCTGCTGTGCTCATTATTCTCTTGAATAAATAACCAGCAGCCACTTGTTTCTTATAGAATTCAATCTTTCTATAGTCAGATGTGTTATTCCTATCACTTAATTCCTCTACTTCCTTTTGGAGAATGATATTGTCTGCCAATTCATCTGCCATGAATTTATTAGATTTATAATTGTCATAGGTTACATCTTCCATCATTGCAGCCCTTTTCTTGTAGTTCCCAATGACTTCATCAATGATTGTGTCCTTTCCTTTGCCTTCTCTACTCTCTCTGAAATAGGTATTAGTAATATCCATCACAATTGGTTGTGACATAATCAAACCAATCTCAATAGGATTATAACCAAGCCTACTTAAAAGCATTGAGGCATCAGCAGTGAATGTATTCTGATTCAATGAAGCAAGCACAGGGTCTTTCACATTATCCACAGATGCAGCAAGGAAACCTGCATTATTTCTTGAGATATACTCTTTATTGTCATTCATTAGACCATGAAGAGAAGTCAATCTCTTACCATTAAGTAAGAAAGAACCATTCTCAGTATCAAGACCTAATTCAGTATGTTGCATCAAAGCATGGTTTGCATTATGATTGGCATAAATACCAATCAATGCTGCACCAGTCATATTCTGCTGATGAAGTTGAACCTGAGTTCTTGGGTTAAGAGGGTCAAGTTTCTTCTTGAACTTCTCTGCCAATTTGTCAAGCTGTTCCAAATCCATACTGCTTAACTTGTTAAGAGTACTTTGATTCTCAGGGATATTCAGTTCCTTTCTCAGTTCAGATTCTCTACTTGATTGAAGGATATTAATCATTCTTGCAGACTTCTTCTGATAGTCAAAACCACCGGGGTTAAGCATCTTTGAAGCAGTGTCAGCATTAGTCAGAACACCCCACATCATATCAATCAATAGATTGTTTCTGGCTTCAAGACTATTCTCTTGTAGAGACTTGCTAAAGTCATATTCAATCTTCTCAATCTTATCCTCAGAAGCTACTCTATACTTCTCTCTGTTGGCTTTATATGTCTTCCAGAGATTATATTCCTGACTATCCTTGGGAGCTTTCCTACCATCATCTATGGCTCTGTTTACACTCTGTCTATATTCCTTCAACATTTCAGGAGATACAGCTTTTCCTTGTGTCAATTGAGCAACCAAATCATCAACAAACTGTCTTCTATTATACTTAGGAGTTATCTTGAACTCAGGCAACATGATATACAATTTATCCACATCAAAGTCAGAACCACTCAAGGTAGTAATCTCTGCTGGGAGCATAATTGCAGAACCATTCTGCTGAGGTAAGAAACCTTTAATATAAAGAGGAGCCATTGAATATTTGTCCTCAGTTGGAACTCTATAACCAATCAACTTTCTCAAGCTGTCTGGTAACTTATTTATATCCAGTTCATGAGAACCTGCCTTCATAAGAGGTTCATAGAACTTCCTACTATAAGCTGGCATGTAAACTTCGAGATATTTAATTCTCTTGTTCTCCCCTTCACCTTCAAAAACAATCTTCAATTCATCAGTAAGACCATAGTCAGATACTTGAATAAGTGCTCCTCCTCTAATCTTCTGTTTAGTAATTCTATTTTTGATAATACTATTCAGCAATGTCTGTACTCTTTGGGATTGTACAGGGTCAAATAATGGAATATTGAATTGTCCTTTCTCATTAAGAGTACAGGCTCTAATCATGTCAATTCCATATCTTTGATTACCTCTTAATTCCTCAAGAAGAATCTTCTCAACCTGTTTAGGGTCTTTAAAGATTTCATTTACATCAGCAAAAGCTTGAATGATATTCTCAGTGTTAACAGCATTATACATATCTAACCATTCCTGCTTAGACATCTCTCTACCATTTACATCAATCTTAATATCTGGACTAATATCTGCTGTAATCAGCTTTCTAATCTGAGTACCAACTAACTGAACTGCATCAATAGCATGTTCTGGAGTTGCAGTCTGAATACCATAGTCTTCATAGCTTACTTTATGAACCACATTAGGATTCTCAACACCATTCTGAGTAGTACTGTTCTTAAGAACAGCCTTGACATCTTCCTTAGTATTGACACTATTCAAATCAATTACACCTTGTTTTCCAACCTTAGTAGTTGATTCAAATTGAACCACATCAATTCCATTCTCTTCCATGAACTCATTGATAGCTACAAGTTTACCTGATTTACCAAGTGGACCTGAAACTAATTGGTGCATAGCCATAAGAAGGAACTCTGAGTTCTTATGCTGAACTGGTGTCTTAATGCCTGTATGACCTTGAACTCCACTTAGATTATTCACCTGAGTGTACACATAAGGTTTCTTAGTCTGCCAGATAATATTGAAATCAGCCATATCCCACTTACCATTTTGGAAGTTATCAAAGGCTCTCTGCATATCATCTGTCCACTGACCAGACATATCAAGGATAGCTCTGTAAGAACTTAGTGACCTATAAGCCTGAGCATCTGCCACATTTACTTCTCTGAACTTGTTTAAGATTAAATCTCTGTCTCTCTTTGACATCTCACCTTTCTTGACTCTTTCATCAAGTACAGTTGCAATATCATCAAGTGCAGAAGATACAATCTCATCATCCTTTAGATAAATAGTTCTCTCTTCCTTTCTACCATACTTAGAGTTGGTATTAAGTCTGAGGGCAGGAGCATGAACTTCCTTATATCTCTTTTGGAAGTCCTCTATATTCTTGTAGAAAGCAAGGTCAGTTGTAGTGAGTTCAATAATTTGTGATGTAGCAAACTTACTATTCCAAAAATACTCTCTCAACTTAGCTTTGGCATTATTTCTAATAACCAAATTTCTGTTGATACTATCCATTTCCTTAGCAGTAATCTCACCTCTCACCATCTTCTCTCTCAACAAGTCCTTAATACTTTCAAAAAGAGTAGTTGCCCTTCTATCATCCACTGGATTATTATTGTTGTAATCCCTTAAAAGAATATCCATTTCTGTAGTCCACATTCCTTCAAGAGCCTTCTTTGCATTATTCAAAGAAGTTGCTGTATTTCTATTGTAAGAACTTTGACCAGCATTTACACCAATTACCCCAAGATATTTGTACTTACCATTAGGCAGTTCTTCAAGTAAACCAGCTTTAGCCCATTCTCTATAAGTTTGTTCAAACTCATTGTCAAGAGCTTCTCTTACTGACTCTCTGATGAACTCTCTTAATTCAGCACCAGTTCCTTCATTCTGAATTCTCTGGAATCTGTCAAGGAAAGTCTCACCATTGTCATATCTTACATCATTAAGAGCTGTAAGGAACTTAAATTCAGCACCACCAATACTCTTGATAGTACCATCTTTCTTTCTTACTATATCATAATTTGCAATGGGAGCAATATTTGGATTACCCTTTTGGTACTCAACATCTCTTTGATTTACAAGAGCTATTCTATCTATCTCTTGATTAACCAAATCAACCATCCTATCAAGGATAATATCATCATACTTCATATACTCACCATCTTCCCCAATTATGCTATGATTGTCATACTTTCTGAATCTAATGAACTCAGCAGAAGGACTATCTGAAAGAATTGGCACATGATAATTAGCCCATTGAACATCAGATTTACTGTTATCTGGGTCTCCAAAGTATTCTGTCAGTAATACTAAGGTATAATCCAAATCATCCCAGTTCTGATATGCAACCTTATCTGAGTTAAGTAGAACCTTATGGCTCAATCCTCTTCTCATTTCAGGGTTATTTACCAATTGCTCAATCCAGTCATTTCTCCATCTACCATCCTTATAGAACCATTCATATTGTCCAAATTCATTTTCAACAAACTCTTTGAACCTTGCTTCATTACCCATAACATTCTTAAGCTGTTTAATCAACTTACCAAGATAGTTAGGAGTAACATGACTATAGTATGACTTATCATTTTCCCTCACACTACTTTCAATGGCATCTTCTGTTACTTCTGCAAGCATCATAGCTATGCTATTGTAAGCAGAACCAAAGGTATTTATCAAATCTCCTCTCTTTTCAGTTCCATCTTCAAGAGTCTCAGATTTAACATCACCTTTTTTTACACCACTGAATATGATGTTTAATTGAGGAAGAAGCAACATAATTGGGTCTGTTGCAGTACCACCTTCATATTGCTTTATATTGGTCAGAGCATCTAATAATACACCTTGATTAGCATTGATACCAATCATATTAAGGAGCTTATTCAATGTCTTCCATACCTTTTCATCTTGTAGAAGTTCCAACCTTTGTTCTGTACTAAGATTGGTAAATCTGTTATTGAGAGCCTCAGTCCATTTAAGACCATTCTCTGCATTCTCAAGATTCAAGTCTCCATTCTTATCATAGATACTATCATCATCAAGCAGATTACCATTCTCATAGTTATCCCTCCATTCATCAAGCAGATAATAGACCCCCTCAGGTTTATTGATAGCAATAGTTTCCATCTTGAAAGTACCATCAGCCTGTAGCTTCTTCTTCTGAATCCAGTAAGGCATAAAGTCCTTTCTGAAATCCTGATAGAACTGACTGAATAGTTTAGGCTCAGCCTGTAGTTTCTTGACTATTTGCTTAGTCCAAGGTTTGGTATTACCCAGGGTCTCCAGAAGTGGTAACATATCATCAGATGTAATCATATCTCTGAGCTTATCTATAAGGGTTGCATGAACATAGTCTGCATCAAGAAATCTAAGATTTCCTAAATCATCCTTATCATACTTTCCTCTGTAGTCAAGTTGGGGTATCTCTCTGATTACCTTTCTAACTTCCTGACTTAAAGACTCATGAGAACTTACTTCCCTATAATTAGTCATCCATCCATCCTTAAAAGCCTCATCCTTTGAAAAGTCATCAGCCTGTGTATCTAATTCACTTTCTCCATCTGGAGTATCATCATTAAGGTTGGCATCTTTAGGGGCAATATAATTAGGGTCAATCCTAATCCCCTCAGTAGCTATTAGTATAGTACTTGCTTCCTCAGCCAAAGGTTTGAAGTTATCTACTACCTTCTGATAAGCATTGGTTTTATATAATGCTTTCTTCTTTGCAGCCTCATACTTCTGCTCATCACTATATCTTTCAGAACCCTTCATACTATTGATTGTATTCAGTTCTGATTGTATCCTATTCTCCTCAGAGTCAAGTATATAGTTATTAAAGTAATCCTTTACTCTACTAAATAAGCCAGCAGGTGTATATAACTTGATTATCTTAAATCTATCAAGAGTTCCTAACTCTTCTTTTAGTTCATTGACAGCAAGTACATCACCTTCTTTTTCAGCATCAGCAATCCTCTTATTAAGAGTATCATTATGTTCTTGCAGTGCTGTATCTATTTCATTGCTAAAGAATCTTGCAATCAGACTAACCCTATCTCTTCTTGTTCTTGGGTCAAAGTCCAAATCTACTTTAGCTTGTTCTTCCACAGTGGAAATCCTTGGAGCTTCAAATGAAGGTGAAAGTGCTTTATCTAAAGCCTCTATCATTTCATCCTTACCTTTCCTTAGTTCTGCCCTAAAGTTATTTAGTTCAGAAGCAGTAGGATAAGTGTCCCAGTCCTTATTATTCTTGTCTTGCCACAGCTCAACAAGTCCCTTGACTGATTCTATAGTTTCACCCTGTAATTTAGCAGCCAATTCTTCTATTGTAGAATTAGTTGTGATACATCTTTTACTCATCTTGTTATAGATTTATAATTAAATTTATGTGCAAATATAAAGGTTGTTTTCTTAATATGCAAGTTATTAAGGGTTTTCTTTTTGAGAGGTAAACCAAACTCTTTAAAAATAAGAAAGGGGAGACTTAGCTCCCCTAATTACTATTCAACTACATACTTAACACCATTGAAGATAAGCTGTTTAATTGTATTGATATTAACCAGTCTTTCACCAGTTTCTTTTGGACCTCTTACAACATCCATATCCATACATTTGTACTTACCATCCCTTGATACAAACTGCATCTTGTAGCCTCTTAGTACCCTATCTTCTCCTTCAATGAAGTCCTTAATAGGGTTATTCTGAATGTGTTCCAGAGCTTCTTTATAAGCTACAGCCATTGACTTCTTAGCTTTCTTAGCCTTGTCAATCAAAGCTACAGCCCCTTGTCTTTGTGCTTCCCTCTCAGCTTCATATTGCTTCTTGGTCTTAGCTTTATCCTGCTTTTGGAACACAACAGTGAATACCTCAGAAGATTTGATACCCTCAAAGATTGTCCTTATACCCGGAGTACCATCTTTCTTATCTTCTTTAGTCACTTTTACTTCTTTGTCATACTGGTCAGAAGTATTAAGCAGGTCTTGAACATAACCATAACCTAATGTCACTGACTTTCCACTCTCTGTATGCTTGAACTTGATTGTATCTTTACCAATCTCTTCAACAATGTAATGTGATTCTTCTGAGAATACATCACCTACTGCTATTTCTTTAATATTGATTTTCATTTGTTCTTGATTTTAATCTGTTACTTCTTTTGAATAAGCAGTATATACTGCATTTAATTCTACATCATCCTTTACAGAATCCATAGTAGCCATATACATAGCTTTTGTCCTTGTTCCACCTCTACTTAATGCAGCAGCTTCAATCACTTGAGAAGTTTTACCACTATTCTTGAAAGGAACACTTACACCATTTGTCATGGCAGAAAGCTCTTTATACCATTCAACATACATAGGGTCAATAGTCATGGTATCAAATTTGATACCTAATTCACTTGCCTTCTTAGCTTCTTCTCTCCAATCAATCTGGGCATTACTTATAATACCCTTGTAGCTGTAACCTACCTTGTGAGGTGATGCATCAGCAATTAATAATACTGCCTTAGTAGAATCCTTTCTCCATGCAGTTTCCTCCGTGATTTTCTTAATGACCAATTCATAGAATTCATCACCATCCCCACCACTTGTATTCTGAGCTTCATTAATAAACTTGATGATTTTGTTTTCATCATTAGTAAGGTCTAATACTTGGTAAGCCTTACCAAAGTTATTTTTGCTCCTCATATCACAATAGTCACCAAATGCTACTATACCAATCCTTAAATCAGGATTAGAACTGAATAATTTGGGAACCAACTCCTTCACATGGGTCTTTACTGCATTAATATAAGCTGACATAGAACCAGTTGTATCAAATGCAATTACCATGTCAAGCATACCATCAGTAGTAGATGGCTCTACTACTTTAGGTAGCTCTTTTGTCTTAATTAAATTTGTTCTCATTAAATGAACTTTTTAAGATTTGACATAAACTCCTGAGCTTCTTTCTTCTTTTAATAATTCCTCTTGTATCTTTCTATACTCAGATTCTAATATACCAGAAGGATTTCTTAACTCTTCCTTATCATCTGATAAAGGGACTCTATAACACCTTTCTTGAGTTAATAAATGCAATTCTACATTATTCATTAATATACCCTCTTTTAATAAACTCTTCATATAATGGATGTGCTAATTCTCTTGCATCAGGATGAGCATGAGAATCATCTCTTAATCCAAAGAAGTGATTCCAGTCACTTACAAATGCAGTATGAATTAACTCTGTATTAGTGTCAAGAGGTAATACCACTCTTGCTTCTTGAGGTTTTCTACCTTTCTCAATAAGTTTCAAGTAGGATTCCTCTGCAACAAGGTTAGACCATAACCACCATTCAATATCTCCCCAATCATCTTTAGTAATGCCTTGGTCTGATACTGAGAAATACTCCTCTTTTAATTGCTCAAAAGTAGGAAGTACATTTTCAGTAATGTCTTCTAATCTTTGAATCTCAGAATCTACCCAACTTGGAAGATTAATACCTACACCATCAAACTTATCCTTACCATAGTTACAATATCTTGTGGATTGTTCAGCCATAGAATTAACTCTATGTCTATTATATTCTCTGGTAATAGCTATTTGAGTGGTAAAGTGAACTGTAACTCTCTTCTCATGAAACTCTGTAGGCTCACATAAATACTGTAAATCATTCATCCAATCATTCTCAACAAGAACTCTTAAATTAGTAGTGACATACAAGTAGTCAGGGAAATCTTCATAGTCTTCTTTAACTACGGAGTAAGGATTGTTAGAATATTTATAGAGTGGACATTCCATAGTCTCACTCCCCATTCCACCATGTATTGTAGTCTTAGCTTTAAGATACACAGTACCATGTTCTAACATAGCACCATGTCCACTATTAATCATTCTCTGTACAAACTCCACAGGATTACCCTTTGGTTCACTGGCATAACAAACTCTTCCACATCTCTCAATCTGTTTATAGATTCCTTCAAGACCTATTTCTTGGTCCCAAACCTCAAAACTTGGTTTAATTATCCTCATTATTCTTCTAATATTATAATTTCATCAATATCAAATTCCTTAGGGAACTTACCATCACTTACTTTTTGTTTGAAAGCTTCCTCAATCTGTTCTTTAGTAGCATCTGGAGGTAATTCAACCTCATCATAATATGATATGGTTACACTCACAAACCTCTTATGTTTTACATCAAGAGGTGCATTCCAAGGTGCTCTGGGGTCCTCATCAGCCCCTAATGGTGCATTACTCATTCTCTTTTCCTTTTTAAGTTTCTTAATATTTATCTCTAAATTATTCTCTTTGATTAATCTCCTTGCAATAACACTTTCAAGTTTTAATGGGATGCTAATATGCCTGCCTTTCTCATTAAGGTAGATAGCATGGTCTCCACTTTGTCTATTATAATAAAAACCATTGGCTACTACCACCCTAACAAACTCTCTATGTGTAAATTGCTTCATCACCAAAGTTCTTTAATTCTCCTAAAGTCCTCACCTTGAGGAAGTGGACAATTCTCCAGCCACTTCATTTCCTTGACATTCCATAGTGACAAATCAATATGCTCAGGAAGGAGAAGTTTCATATCAGCAAAGAGATTAAGTCTAAGAGATTTCCCTTTAACAAAGTCAAAATCAGTTTCCTTAACATCTTGCATCATATTGTTCAGTTCTACAAACCTCTCAACATCCATTAGACTATGAGGAGTCAAGACTATACCATCTGCATAAGCTAATATAGTTCTTACTCTATCCCAAGCAGCTATTGAAGTGTACACATATACCTTTGGAATGTCTGTATAAACTTCACTAATAACTCGAATAGACCTTATTAATTCAGCCACTTTATTAGTGTGAATCAAAGGCTCTCCTCCAGTAATCATTATCTCTTCATAGTTCCATCTATCCACTATAGGTAAAGATGAAAAATCCCATGAGTTATTACAACACATGGGACACTTATTAGGACATTTGGTTGTTACTAATAACCTAAGTTTCTTACTCATAATGTTACATCTTTATAAGTTACCACTTGTTCAGCCATAAGACCATTGCAAGGTGGTACAATCACTTGTTCAATTCTTGTTACTTTATACAGGTATGGACTCCCATTGTATATACCATTACTCTTCAAGAGCATTTCTGCTTGTTGAGGATTAATAGCCTTACACATTGCACATCCCTTACCTATACCAGTAACTTCATACTCCATAACCCAGAGTTGCATTGCTCTATCAGGAGCACAACTTATATCTACCCTATCTCTATTAGGGACTATATTGTCTGGGGCACAATAAATTCCTTGTTGTCCTGCCATATTAGTATCTCTTATCATAACAATTATCACATATACCACCTTCATGTGTTGATAGGGCTATTATAGCTATTACTACTATTATTAATACTTTCCAAATTTCCATAATCTTTTTAATGTATCCAAAAATCTGCTTTATCACCCTCAGCAGGAAGTTCTACTTTTCTACAGAAGAATGCTCCAGCCTTTTTCATACAATCCTTCAAAACCTCTGTCATTTCATCAGCTATCTCTTCTGGAACCTCTATATTCCATTCATCATGTGCTGGAATACATAACTTTACCTTGAATAACAAATCATGCTCTACAAGATATTCCCATAAGAAGATAGATGCAGTCTTGAACATAGTAGCACCACATCCTTGACAAGGATAATTGATTGCTTGTTTTTCAGATGCAGACTTTCTCTTGAAGAAGTGTCTTACAGGATGCACATATACATCAGCTATACTTACATAAGCCTCTCTGACAGCATCCTTTCCTGCTTTTTTGGTTGTATAATGATACACTCCTACCATAGAATTAAAGTTATCTCCTTTGGCAAATCTCTGATATAACTCATTCTTCACTTGTTTAGGAAGCAACTTATTCTCTTTGCCTTTATAAGGTTTATAAGTAGCCCAATACTCTTGATTGAACCTTGCTTTTATACCCATTAATATGTCATAATCATAGATATAAGCCTTTCTTCCACTTGAAAAGTCAGTAATGATATATCCATGCTCCATGACAAACCTTCTCTGTCTGTCTTGATACACTTTCATACCTTTAAAACCTTTCATGTAGTTGTTATAAATCTTGTTGGCTTCTACAAGAGGAATACCCTTATTACCATGAATAGTATTAGCATCACCACCATAATTAATGGCAAATTCAACACCCTTAGCTTCACTTCTATAATGTTTGAATTTGTACTTAATTTCTTCTATAGGACAATTCCCTATTATCTCAGGATAAGACATCTTGGCTACCAGAGAATGAATATCACCACAACCATTATTGAACAAATCAATCATAGCTGGGTCATTGGTTACATCTGCAATGATTCTTGACTCTTGCCCACTATAGTCACAAGAAATCCATTTCATTCCTTTTCCTGCAACAAAGCAAGCTCTTGTCTCACTATCAGATGGAAAGTTCTGAAAGTTAAGATACTCAATATTGTTTGATTTATCCTTACCTCCTGAACTTAATCTTCCTGTATCTGTTCCTAACTGATTAAAGTTAGTATGTAACCTTCCACTCTTCTCATTTATCTGGTTAATTACATTCTGACCATAAGTAGAAGTAACCTTCTTAGCTGCCTTATATTGTAGATACAAATATGCAATGGTAGATTTATCTTGCTGAGGTTCAATTACTTTTGCTTCAATACTATCCTTCCATTCACCAGTATCCTTATCTTTAGCTAACAAATCAAAACCTAATGATTTGAATAATGGAATTACCTGTTTAGGACTATCCCAATTAATCAAACATTGAATCTTGTTTTGAAAGCCAAGAAATAGGTCTCCTTGAAGGTCTTCCTTTATATACTTGGTACTTAACCTTGCATCAATAGGAACTTTCCATGCTTCACAATAACCTCTCTTTTGCCCTTTAATGTCTGCTTCTGGACATCTCTCACCCTTCATCTTTTTCCTTGCTTTCTCAAGGTCATCAGGGTCATCCCATCCTTCTATCTGCAAGTAATGATAAGCATAATTCTCTCCTTTAGCTGAGTTAATAACCCAATCACTAAGTGCATCCTCAAATACTTTGACAGTGAAATTATCAAGAAGCATTTTTCTTTCCCACTTACTTCTGTCTAATAACACACCACAATATTCAGTATATGCAACCCAAGGAACAGACTTATTCTCATACACAAGAGCTGTAACTAATCCTCTTTTCTGGAGTTCTTTCTCCTGTGCATCCATTATCTTCTCCAGATATTTCACATCATTTGCACCATACTCAATAACATCTTCTGAGAGACCAGCCCACATCACTTTACCCCGAACAGTTTTATCCAATTCAACACCAAGATACCTTTCTCCTGCTGCCTTAAGACCCATTCCATGAATACCAGAGGGATAACCTAACCACATAAGTTTCTCTGCCAAGAAGCCATCAAAGCATTCTTTTACAACTATCTTTTGGTGTAATAGGAACTTCAAGTCAAACTTAATATTCCAACCAATAAATAGTCTGTCAGATTCCAAGAACTCTTTAAAGAATCCTATACTTATAGTAGTTATATCAATTACTACTTGAAACTCATAACACCCCAACTGGAGCATTATGAGTTCTTTTGTATAAGGGTCAAACCCTCTGGTTTCAGTATCTAAGCCAACCTTCTTTAAAGGCTTGAGCATGTGCAATGCAGCTTGTGGAGATATTATCTCATACTTGTCAGATTCAGGTAGTATTTGTTGTGTACATACATAAATCATATATTCACTATTGCATCAATCAACTCTTGCTCTTCTGATGTATTCTCAAAGGTAATAGTATAACCTACTCCCATTACATGGTCTATAGATTTAACTACTGCCTCAGCTTCTTCAAGATATTCTCCCTCAACTATCATTGGACCACCTGATGGGTCTATGAACTTCTTCTTATTTGTCAAACCACTCCTCATAGTGTATGTAGAAGTCTTTAACATATAAGTGTGTGACTCACTGCCATCTGGTTTAGCTAATCTCCTAAGATAATTATGTTCCTCTCCTCTTGATTTTAACTCTATTAAGTCTTTCATACCATTGAATATGCTACTAATTCATCAAAATTCAGTACATACCTATACTTCTGAAAGAAAGTATTTCCAATAATACCATGTAAGTTAATACCAAACTCTTGCTTGATATTACCAAATGCTTGACTTAAATCCACTACTTGGAAATCATCCTCATAGCTCTGACTTCTATATCCTACATTCATTCTTACATACTTAGATTCTTGGATAGTACCCTCTATTCCAAAATGACCTCCACTCTCTCCAGTCTCTTCATAAGATAATCCTTCCAGAGCTGCTTCATTAATTGAAGAATAAGATGCACCAGTATCAAGAAGGAAGTTCAGTTTCCTGCCATTGTTCATAAATGTGACAAGTGGCAGTCCAACCAAATCCATAGACTCTCTAAATGAAATTCTTCCTACTTTAGGGTCTATCTTCCTTCTATTCATTATTAGATTAACAACTCCAGCAATAATGGCTACACAAGCCAGTACCACTATCATTGCTACAGTTTTCCATACAAACTCCATGTTTCATGTTTTTTTTTTAGTGATTACTTTCCTGTACTACCAATACCACCTCTACCTTCATTTCCAAGGAAATCTACAGGCTCCAGAAGTGGTTTAGATGATAATAGCCATTTTAATTTCTGCCATACAGTAGCAAACTGAGATAATTTAACCTCAAATTGGCATACTCTTGTGCCTTTAGGGATAGTTACAGCCTTGAAAGCATATAATGGTGCTCTCCATTCATCTGTATCACCATTATAAATAGTGTCAATGAATCCAAGACCATTAGCAATAGTTACTCCTAACTTACTTGGAGCACTACTTCTACTATAAATCTTAGCTACTATTCCTTTAGGAAGTTCAGTTGCAATACCTAACCTTGCAACATAAACCTCTCCTTTCTTTAAAGTCACATCTTCTGCCAGACACAGGTCAAAACAATCTGACTTATCCTCTCCTGTCCTCACAGGAAAACAACCTTTTGTTATTTCTTTTACTTTTATTTTCATATTACAAACATTTACTATACCCACAATCTTTACAGTGAATACAACCACCTTCTCTTACTAATGTTCCACCACAATCAGGACATACTTCACCCTTGATTTCTTCATTAGGGATATACTTACTAAGTACTCTACACATAGCTGAACTGAATGAAGTAATATTGTCATTGACCTTCTTTGCAGTCTTGACAATATACTTAATATCTACCCCATGTCTTAGTAACATAGATGAATACAAAGTAGCTGCATTCTCTTCAACATTCTCATTAGCTAACTCAAGATTGTCTATATGAAAGACATCTGATGTAAAGCTATAGTGCATCTTACTTACTTTAGTTATAACACCTTTATGAGGTTTAAAGCTGATAGGATTCCTTGGTCTGAATGCAAAGACTTCATAAGGTTTACCTTCTAACATACCTACTAATATAATGAACTGTTCACCTTTTGCCTTAATCAAATAAGCATCAGCTTCAAGTTCTTTTGGTCTTTTAGGAGCTTGTCTTCCTTCAATGGTCTTAGGTTTCTCAACCTTAGTTAATACACCTTCCCTACATCCATCTCTGTATATAGTGATACCTTTCAATCCCTGTTTCCAAGCCTCAATATAGATGTCAGCAATCTCTTCTTCTGTAGTTTCCTTAGCCAAATTAACTGTACTACTGATACTGTGAGTGATATATTTCTGAACTACTCCCTGTAATTTAACTCTTTGCCTCCAATCAATCTCTGGTGCTGTAGAACCATAGTAAGGACTTTCTTTCCAGACTTCCTTCCATACTCCTAAGCTCCATTCATTGACTTCTGACTCACTATAGTTCATAGTTTCTATTGCCCATTTCTTCAAGTTAGGATGAACTACTGTAAACAAAGTGTATTTCTCACCTACTTTATCTACATAATCTATCCTATCACTCTCAGACATACACTTCCTCTTTCTCTGATAGAAAGGCATGAATACAGGCTCAATACCACTACTTGTCCCAGCCATGATACTTACAGTGCCTGTAGGAGCCACAGTAGACCAACTTATGCTTCTTCTGCCATTTTTAATCATCTTAACCATTTGGTCAGGATAATTATCATAGATAAAGTTATACCATTCATTATACCCATTATAAACAGGCATTTCTCCTGTAAGCTCACATACTTCATCACCCTCAAAGAATAGTTCTTTATATTTGTCCCAAGCAGGAAATGCACCTCTCTCAATAGCCATATCAATATTACTATCAAGTTGACCTTTGAACATAACTTTCATTAGCTGTTTAACCTGATTAATACCTTCATCAGAATCATATTTCAAGCCTAACATAGCTATTGCATCAGCAAGTCCAGTGAAACCTAAGCCAGCTCTTCTTCCTTGAATTGCAGTCTCCTTAATTTTACTCCATAGCTTAAACTCAGTATCATCAGAATCATCTTTAACTGTATTAATAATCTTATCTACAGCCTCAATCTCCAAATCAACTAAATCATCAGCTAATCTCATAGCTTCATAAGAGTGCATATAAAGTAACTCTTCATCAATGTGAGCCTTATCTGTAAATGGATTTATAATATAACTTGCTAAGTTAATATGAATTAATCTACAGCTATCAAATGGACCCATTGGTATCTCTCCACATGGATTAGTTCCAACCATCTTGAAGTCAGGATATACACCATCAGGAGAATAGTTGTGCATTGCTCCTTCAAACATAATCCCCGGTTCAGCAGTATTCCAAGCACAGTGCATAAGAGTATTCCATAACTCTCTTGCTCTTACTTTCTTTATAAAACCAAAGACACTATTGTTGTATAACTTGCCATACTCAAGAGTATTTTCATGTCCTATATAATAGTTATGCTTTGACATATCAGCATCTACTGGGAATCTAAGAATATAATCCTTATTCTCTATTACTGCCTGCATGAATTCATCAGTAACCTTGACTGATATATTAGCTCCAGTTACTTTGGTTAAGTCTTGCTTCTTGGTTATAAACTCCTCAATATCAGGATGATTGATACTCATACTTAGCATAAGAGCACCCCTTCTTCCATTCTGAGCTACTTCATTGGTTATATCTGAACATACATCCATGAAAGATGCTGCACCTGTTGAAGACTTTGCTGCATTATTAACCTTAGCTCCTCTTGGTCTAAGCTGAGATAAGTCATAACCAACTCCACCTCTTCTCTTCATAAGTTGAGCTTGCTGGCTTCTTGTCTTCATTATCTCTGAATAACTGTCTTTTGGACTACCTATTACAAAGCAATTACTAAGACTTACTAATGCTCCAGTTCCACAACCAGACATAACTGAACCTCCGGGTATAATATACTTGAAGTCCTTGAATAACTGATAGATAGCTTCTTCATCAAGTTCTGGTCTTTGATAACCATAGTTTGAGAGTTTCATAGCTTTATTAGTTGACATATGCCAATCATAATTACTCTCAACTCTTGCAAACTCTTTAGCTAATCTCCTATGAGTATCATCAGGAGTTTGTTCCCCCTCTGCTGCATATTTATTCCTCCAAGTTGAGGCTGCAAGTTCATCCCCTTTAAAATATTCTAACTCTGTCATGCTGGTACTAAATTCTTTATTTCCATAATACAATCATTTGCTATCACTTCCTTACTATATTTCAAGTTAGGATTAGTAAGATAATAATTTAGGTCTGTCAGAATCTTCCTCCAATCCCTATATATCTTACCTGTTTCATCCTTTAAATCTACCATACCAAAGTTCCCATAGAATTCCCATACAATAGGAGCAACTGTCCTTCTGTTGATAACAATGAATTGATAATGTTGAATCTTGAACTCACTGAAATAAGGGTCATCCTTTATACATTGTTCAAGAATATATGTGTATAGTTTTGCTTGAATATCATATCTCCAATGAGCAAAGGAGTCTTGAAAGTTCTCCTCAGGATAACCTGTAGTCTTTAAGTCTATTGGATAAATGATTTTGTGATGATGGTCCACCACAAGTTCATCAAACATACATCTTACTGGTATTCCATTCCATTCAGCCTTGAATTTCAACTGAAACACCTTCTCAACATCTGTATTCCAAGGGTCTATATAGAAGAAATCCTTAGTTATTGAGTTAGTTCTTAACTCTTCAACACAAAGAGACACATCATTATAATCCTTTTGGGATAATATAGTCTTGTCTCCTGCCAGTGCAAGTAGTGAATAATATTCATTACAGCTCTCTTTTACCTTCTTTATTCTGGTAGCTTTGTAAGAGTCTCCTGCATAATATCCATTAGCTACAGCCACACTACTAACCACTTCATCATCAATTGTATCTACCCTTCTGTGTGTATCTCCATACTTGGAGAATAATACTTTGGTAATACTTATTAGGCTATCTGATAGATTAGGAAATTCACATACAATAAATCTTTCAGCAAAGGCTTGTTCCCCATCAGTAAGCATACAATCCACTGCACTGCCAAATAGTAATGCTGGGCTATCTATCTTATCAAAGAGAGAACTGAGATTCCTCCATCCTTCCCTTTCAAATCTTGATAATGTAGAGTAACTGATTGCAGGGTCTTTCCTGTATTCTTCCTCTGTTACATTCCAAGCTAATTCATTAATACTCTTCCTCATAATAATCTTCTATTATTTCCTCATCATCCCATTCATTAGTGGGAATCTCAAGCTGGGTTAAATATACATCCACCTCAGCCTTTAAATTACTTAACTCTGTCAAGTCCACATCAAGATACTCCTGTTTAGGTGGCATTCCACCTTCTTCATCTTTTCTGGCTTTGTGCTTTCTAACCTTGTAGATTGCTGAATCCACTAAGTCCTTGAGTGACTCAAAATCTCTGCTCTGAATAAATTGTTCACCAAGTGGTTGGTCACTCTTGGGTAAATTATTGAGCAGTTCCTCCATTCTTTCTACAGCTCTCATTTTTGATAAGTTTTATGCACTCTAATAATTGTTTTTTAGAGTGTATTTCAAAATACATAGATTTCTGCCCAGTTTCTTTATAAAGGTCTTCAAGATAAGCCCTAAATAACTTCTTTTTTATATAAAAAACATCATTCTCCATTCCTTTAGCTTCTATAATAATAACAATACTATTATAGAGAAATATGAAATCTGGTGTATATTTAATATCAATGATTTTCTTGTTATTTAACTTAAGTAGCCTTGTATTCTTATCTCTATCATAGAATGGAATAGTAGGCTTAAATCCTTGCCAAACAGTATATGTAGTAGGTTCATATAAAGGTTCAAATCCATCCTCTTTAAGAGTTTTATAAACCATCTTTTCAAGTTTTGATTTAAACCTTATATTATTATACTCTTCTGGAGTGGCATTTATGATTTTTTTATTTTCCATTCCTTCTAAATAACTGTTTCATAGGTTCCTCTAAGATTTTCTTAGCTAAGATAGCATCCTCTAATGTTCTAAATGCAGCAAAATTCTTGAAGTTCTTGATTTTATTCAAGTCCTTGACCTTTGATATTTCTCCACTTAGGCAGCTAATGACATAAATCTCTTTGCTGTTCTCAATGTGGTTATCATACTTTTCATCAAGCACAATAGCTACCTCTCTCAACAGGATTGAGAATACAGCAGCAGGATAGATTGTATATAGATTTCCGAGGTACTTCCTCAGATTATCCACATTCCAATGAATCCTCTTTGCAAGGTGTTCCAAATAGAAGTTAGGGTCTACATGAGTTCCTTCATCTTCTACTTCTTTGATTATGCCTTCTTCAATAAGGAATGGAATACTTTCCTCACAGACAACTACAGGGTAAAATGACATGAAACCATAAGCCCTGTTCATTCCAAAGGTAAGTGTTTTGCCCATTTTCACTTCCTTACCAGTTTCCACAAAAATAAATTTCTTCATACTTTTTTTTTTGTACATTAATACTCTGAGAACCATATAATTGGCTCTCCATACTTTTCTTTAGTTAATTTGCTAACCTCTTGAAATACAGTAGATGGTATCCTTTCCTCTTGCCTTGCATAGTATGCAGGATGCTTCTCTTCCAATATTATATTGGTATTCTTATTGATATAAGGCTTAAGTGTTTTAGCCTGTTCACCAAATAGAACATATATAATACCAGTCTGCCACTCTGATAAATTCTTTAGTAACTTGGTCATGAAAGGTCTCCACATCATTGTGTGACTACCTACTTTATTCACTTCACAAGTCAGTGCAGAATTAATCATTAGTACTCCTTGTTTAGCCCAACTCTCTAAAGTGGGGTCAAAGATAATACCATTATGTGGAATTTCAAAATTAATGCAAGCCTCTTTAACTATTTCAAGAGAAGAAGACAACTTAGTCCCCTCCTTGTTTCCAAACAGGACACCAGTAGCCACATCCTTTTGAGGATATGGGTCTTGTCCTATCATTACAACTTTAAGGTTGTTGTAAGGGCACAGATTAAAAGCCTTAAATATATCAGGATATGCAGGACAAAGTAAGTCTCTTTTAATTAAACTTACCTGTCCTACTACCTTATTTAATTCTTTTGTATCTATAACCCTTACCCATCCACCAAAATATTCCTCAAATGTCATGATATATAGGTCATTTGTACAACCTTATCAAGATGCTCCAGAAGGTAATCATTCATAGCATCATTGTTGAATGTAGAGGGAGTTGGCTTTTTAGGTCTTACTATAAACCTATCAGTCACATCAGCTACTATTATCTCAGGCAATGGTTTAATTACTTGAACAAAGCCATTTGAATTCCCTATAATAGTATTAATATCCTGAGCAATAACTTCAATGTTATTTGTATCTACCATAATACCCTCCTGTACAAATGCAGGAATGACTGTCTTAATAATACCCTTTTCAACTATACCATTGCTTACAAAGACCTTTGGATTCACATAGATTCTACCAGTTTTGTAGTGTAGAATTCTATCCTCCATAACTCCATGAAGTGTGTACAGTATTAATAAGTTATAATCTTTGTCAAGGATATAACCATTACCACCATAATACACCCCACCAGTGTTAGTTGTTATCTTCATAAGCCTGTCTCTATTATCATTCATCTGGAATGTCTTGAAGATTGAATTTGCAGTTCTTCTTGATTGAGGATAACTATTCTCAAATAAGGCAACAGCCATTTCCTTTAAACTATTAGGCTGATAGTAGTTACTCAATAACCCTTCCTCAACCTTATGCTTACACATTAATGGAACATCAATCTCTGGTCCACTAATATCTACTCTTAAGAATAGATTGAATACATTATGGTTTTCAAATGCAAGATTAGGTTTAATATAGGCTGGGAATTGAATAGCATCTCTACTCAGGAATATATCATGAAGTTGCCTGTTTAATTGTGCACTTATTGCCATTACATTTCTACTTTAAAGTACATTGTATCAGCAGAATACTGAGTCATAAAAGGCACATCCCTATCTATAATAGGGTTGCATTCATTAGCCACGAAGTTTACAAATAGATTAACCATTACTGATGCAATCATATTTGCCATGAATGTTGTCTGTTTGTAGCTACAGATAGTTTCATCTGCTGCTGCATCACTGAACAACCATTTACTTCTATACTCTCTTATAGCCCTTGTATCATTGCCTTGAATGGCAAAGACCTGAAATTCTTCTGCTGCCAACCTACCATCAATAAATAACATTTTACCTCTCTCTTCCTCAGGTTTGGACATTAGTCTGGCTTCCCAAGCATCAAAGAACAGTTTCCTTGCTTCCATGTTATCAAAGCCACAAATCATAATATCTGTAGCTTCACTCTCAGCAGTAAACCTTTCTTGATATGCTACACTGTTATAGTAGTTTGCATATACTTGTAACATCCTATGAAGGGAGCTAACCTTTGCTTGTCCTAAGTCACCACTACCATACAATTGACCAGACATATTAGCCTGTTCAACTATATCTGGGTCATATAAATATAATCCAGCAGGTTTCAGTCTTGCAAGTAGGAAACCAACATAACTTCCTATACCACCTACACCAGCTAATGTAATAGTCTTAGACTGAATGGCACTATACCAGATAGCTCCACTGAATCTACTTGTAGCTTCATCTACAAGCAAACTACCTGAATTAGGTGGAATCACTACTTCCTCAGCAGCTAATGCAGCTTCAAGTAATGCTTCTCCTCGTTCATCAATCTCTAATGGAGCATCCTCAGTATTCTGAGCATCATGCAATAAATTAGACCCTTCCCTTGTTACTATAAGAGTTATAGAAGCCATAGGAGTTTCCACATTCACTGCACCAATGGTCACTAAATAAGCACCACTTGCATGTTGCTCTTCACGAATAATTTCCCATTCACCACTTTGCAATAGAGCAATTGCTGAAATTAACTCAGAAGCAAAACTATACATTAAGTTCTCTTCTGGAGTCTCTGAATGAACAGTTTCCAAATGTTCATCAACCATTTGGTTTATAGCACTTTCTAATACTTCATCTTCCATAATCAAATAATATAATCATCCATTAATTTGATATAAACACTTAACCAAGGATTCTTTGGTAGTTTCTCAAGTTCTTCTCTTACATCATGTGCCAGTAATGCAGCCATAGCAGAGTCATCATTATTAACTGCTATCATGACATCTACATCATAGGTGCAGTTAATAAGATAATCTACATAGTTTGATGCAAAGTATTCAAACTCTTTGACAGTTCCAAATCTCCTTCTATAAAGACTCTCCATAGAATTAGCCCACTTCTTGACATCAACTGCACTTTCATTTGAAATGATAATACTTGATGTAACAAGTTGCCTTACAATAGATTGAACTATGTCTTCATCTACTGTTACAACACCATAAGGAATGTCAAGATTCTCTTCCTCAGGCTGGTCAAAAGGCAACTCATCTTGTTTAACAGGTAATTGCTTAGCTTCATTAGCTTTATACCAGCCTTTTCCTTCTTCCCCATAGTATTTATCTTTATCCATAGGAAATGTGCTCCCCACCTCCTTGATTGGGGCAATGTTCTTTCCATAGTTACCATATTGAGGATAACCCTTATATACAGGAGTTACAACTTTCTTCTTAGACTCTTTGATTTCCTCGATTCTTTCCATCATTTCAGTCTCAAAGTCATCAGTTGCATTCTCAAATACTATGTCCAAATTGAACCATTCAAGGTTCTCTTCTTCAATATCAAAGGTCTCTATTCCCTCTCTTACTTCACCATTCCAAGTAGGATAAGTGTATTTCTCAGATACAGTCTGTACACATTTGTACTTCCTTGTAACACCAGCAGTATATTTACCTGCATTATTTACAATCAAGGATACAAAGTGAGCCATATCATTACCTTCTGCACTCAAAGTAGCAGTATCAGTGCCACTAAAGAAAGTAGCCATGTTATTATGGCTATGGATTAATCCTTGATATATCCCCTCTTCCAATAATTCAGGATGGTCTACCATATATGTAGCCATATCAGGAGATACATTGAACTCAGTATATGCACTTGTACCAATGTCCATTTGGAACAAATCCACACATCTTATAGTTAGGGATTTATCTTCAAAAGCTCCCTCAACTTTATAGAACAATACACCTGACCATTCTACATCCCAGATGTTCTTGCATAAAAATCTTATCTTTTTCTCAACCTCTGCTGGAATGACAATCTTAAATATATCCTGTCTGTGGACTAACTCCAGCACTGGTTTCACTTCTTTCTTCTCTTCCATATCCATAATTTAATATTCTCAACATGCTACATACAATAGCTTCAATATATTGTAAATTCAGTATCCTTGTTCTATTAAGAGACTCCTCCTCTGAGGATAGTACTCCATCAATAGTCAAGGTAATTTCCCTACCTTTGAATGTACAGATTTTCTTTCCTACATATCTCTGATAGTCATCACTACTATTCCTTCTTACTGGTCTTGGTATATAGACTTTACCATTAGTCATGATACATTCATTGATAACATCTAAACTAACAAGGTCAGCATAACTAATATCAAAGGTATGCTTGTTATATTCAGTATTATACCAGCTAATAAATTCATTACTGATAAGAACCACTGTATCAATGAAGGACATTCCTATCCCATAACTTCCATTACTATAGTTAAACCTAATCTTCTTAGTCTCCAGAAGGTATTTAATGAATAGCTTGAATCGCTCTCTTCCAAAGGCACTATTCCAAGGAACCGCACCTCTAAGGGATTGCATAGAGAATTTATCTTTAGCATCTCCCATCTCTGGTGCAGGAATATTCTCAAGCCTGTGGTGTGGAACTCCATCAATAGATTCTACTCTTACATACCTATCAAGCTCCAGACATAATAACTGCCAAATAGCTTCATCATATCCTATAGCTAATGTAGAAAGAGAAGAATTAATAGGTCCTCTACCAGTACAAGGTGTCTGGAAGTTCTCAAAGTTACTTCTTGGAATAGAGGATACATGACTGTGCATATATCCATGCTTGAACTGATTCAGAGGATAATTAGACCTGTTCACTCCAAAATACCCCTTACCTTTTCCTAACCAATTGAAAGGAACTTTAAGCCATAAGTCCTTAATATCTACATACTTATCATATTCATTTGTAATCCTTACTGTAGGAAAATAAACAAGAATGAATAAGTTACTAAACATAGTATTGGCAATCTTCTCCTTTATTACTGGCAAGAAATATTTAGCTAATGCAGAATCACTTACAACAGTTTCATTATTAGTACCTTCTGCTGTCCAGAATAGATTTATTAACTCTCGGTCTTCTCTATTCATGTTTTGATAGGCAGAAGAGCCTGTTATATTACTCCATTCCATAAATGTTCCTAAGGGGTTTGCACTAAGGTATGTATATAATTCATCCTCAGTAAGAAATCCCTGCATATCTACTCTCCCTTCACCAAAGAAGTCTTGAAAGAACTGTAGTATTTGATTTGGTCTTTCCATGATACTATCATGTAGTTCATGGACTTGTTTCTTTATTTCTTCGGTCATTGCATTATAAAAAAAAAATGAGGGGGAAGGCTTATCCAGCCTCCTCCCTCACAAGGTTTTTACTTAATGAACAAAATCAAACATCTTATTGATTTCAGACTTTGACATCTTCTCAGGTGCACTGTATGATGTACCTTTCAATACAGCCATAGCCCTGTCATAAGTACCTTCTTCAATGACATCACTGCCATAAAGGTCTTCCAACAGAATCTCCAGAGCACCAGCAACATTACCCTCAGAAGTTGCAGCAACCTCAAGCTTTTCTTCCTTGGTTTCCTTTACTTCTTCTTTCTTTGCGGGTTTTTCTTTCACAACCTCTTTCTTCTCCTCTTTTACAGCAGGAGCAGGTTTTGAGCCTTCATCCAACAGGTCAATCAAGTCCTGTGTTTTACACATGGTGAAGTTCTTTCCGAATCTTTTCACACATTCATCTTGCAAGCCTCTTGCCTTGATTGCATTATAGGCTTCTGCCCTTGACATTGCACCAGACTTGATTTTCTTTTCAGGTGCAGTCAGCAGGAATGTCAAATCATTTACTACCTGTCCTTTATAAGGAATGTTGGTAGGAAGGATAGAAGCATCATCTTTCAATTCTGCTCTCAAATGACCTTCAAAGAATGTCATTCCTTCATATTCAATACCTGCTTCTCTCATTTCTCTTTTCAACTCACCCAGTGTAGTTGCAGTAGATGCTTGAATAACTTTTTGAGACTGAGTTTTGTTGTTAATAATGGTTACTTTTCTAGATTCCATGATTTTTTTTTTAGTGATAAAACATTACCTATTAAATAGGCTTAAAATTATTTCTCTGAATTGTTCTTTGTCTCCTATTGTTTTATAGAGGTCTGAGACATCTTTTCCTCCTTCAAAATGTGGCAATACTATATTAGTGAACCCAGTGGATGCTGAGAGCTTTGCCCCATCTATGAGACCAGCTTTATCATTATCCAATAAGATAAATACTTCCTTGTATCTTCTTTTGAGTTCATTAACAGCAGTATCACTGATACCATAACCCTCTCCTTGGATGGCTATAGATGGTATTCCAGTATTTGCCCATAGACACAAAGCATCTTTCATTGAGGAACAGATACATATTCTATCCCCAAATTCAGGTACTTTAGTCCATAAACTAATTACTGACCTATCATGTCTATTGGACCATTTGTATCCCTTCTGATTAAATGGTTGATATATCTTTAAAGTGACTTTCCCTTCCTTATATTCTACATAAGCATAAGAATATTTATCTGCTGGAAAGACCATTCTGGTTTCTCCTTTTATGATTATTTTATAGGATATAGGATAAATGTCAGCATACTTCAACCACTCCAAAGTGATACCAAATGAAGCCCAATACTCAAGGTCATACTCTCTCCATTCCCTTGTCTTACACTGTAAATCAAGGTTAGAACTGTACTCCTTAGTAGTGACAATCTTAGGTTTACATAATGCACTATAGCCATTAGTCTTAGTAATCTTGGATAAGTCCTCCCAAATATGTGCAAGCACATCATTGTAACTCTCCCCCCAATACTTACCTAATAAATCAAATGTTCCTCCTCTATCTTTTGTAGCCAAGTCTGTCCAATGTATCTTCTGACCATCTATGCTATAAAAACCAAAGGATGGATGGTTATCAGTCCTTAATGGACTTGATATAATACAGGGGACATTACTTACCCCAAAATAATGGTTCAGAATGTCTAATTCTGATACCTTTGATAAAATCTCTTCTAATCTGATATTAGGTTTACCGATACTAATAGCCATAATTCTAAATCTTTATGTTATTAACCCCAAGGAGTTGTTGTAGGAGCTGTTGCTGCTCCTAATGGGTCATTGTCAGCAGGTGCAGCAAATGAAGTAGCTTCCACTACATTTTCATGCAAAGGTTGAGTAGAAAACTCAGTGCCCGGAGCACCACCTGCATTCTGGAACTCAGTGATTGCAGCATCAATCTTACTGTAGTCTGTCACAGCATTCTTTGCAAACTTCCTTGTGAATACAGCCTGATACTGTCTTGTACCATTTTCATTATCCACAGTTCTGATACCTACTGCACCCTTTACTGTATAAGCAGCAGCCAAAGCAACAAGCTCTTTAAGCTCTTTTACATCACCTTTGAATAGTGCTGCCATGTCAAGAGAAACCTCACTGTCCTCAGTGTTCTCTTTCATTACCCAAACCTTGTCCTTATATACAGCAGGACCCGGAATATTCAACCACTGAATAAGGAAATCAATCAAGAATTCCTCACCCTGCCATGCAGGTCTATAATCAGCACTGATATTGGCTGGTCCAGAAGTGTATTGTGGAATAGACTTGGACTGCATCTCTTCTTTTGTAGCCCAAGCAGTTCTACCAAACTTATCAATAATCTGGCATTTACCACTGTTCTGACCAATCTTGAAGTCCTTAGTCAGCATAAAGCTGATAGGAATAAGCAATTCAATGCCATTGTTCAGTTTAGCCTCAGGAGCAGTCTTTGCATAGAATACTACCCTTACTTGCTCTTTGCCTTCATCAGTTTTACCAACATACTCAGGCTCATTCTCAATGTCTCTACCTGTGAGAGCTTCCAATTCTGCTTTAGTAGGATTTACAGCTACAATATTGAATGCAGCCATACCTTTGTACATCTTGAAAGAACCTTCAACTGATTCTTTACCTACCTTAACAGCCATGAAACTTTTGTTTAAATTCTTCATCTTAAATTACTGATTTTTAATGATTAATCTTTGAAAGGCATGTCATCACTTGCTTCTCCAAAAGGATTTGCAGGAGCTTCTTCTGCTACTTCCTCTGCCAATGCAACTGCCTCAGATGCAGGTACTTCTACCTCACCAACAGCTTCTTCTGAAACTTCTCCTTCTGGAGCTGCTTCTGTTGCTTCTGCTACTGCCATGATACCAGCAAGAACTTCCTCAGAAGTGAAACCACCAGTCATAGTTTTGATGGGTGCTTCAAAGCCTTCAATGGCTTCATTGATTACATCCAGTTCTGCCTGTGCTTTCTCAATCTTCTCTACCAGTTTGTCCCTTTTGGTTCTCAAACTTTTAGTGTTCTGGGCTGTTCTTTTAACAATTGCCAGTTCAAATCTGCTTAACTCTTTCATAATGTTTAATTTATAAAAATTATTTGTCTTTGCCCTATTTCATTGGGCTTACTTTGTAGTTTATTTATGGTGTATTTTCTTTCATAATATCCTAATGCCTCTATAAAGAAAGGCTCAAATATCCCCTGTTTCAAGAGAATAGTAATGAATACTGTAGTTTCATAATAAGGTTTGCCATGCTCCAAACAGTAATTCATTAATAGAATATTTATGTCTATTTCAGTCAGTCCACCAAAGGCTACAAGCCTACTAATCCTGACTACTTCATCCCTATCCATAGTATTCCTGTGCTTTCTCAACTACAAGACCCAAGTCATTGGGAATATATAGAGGAAACATGCCAACAGGACTCTTTGCAGGATATACTCCATCATCATTGGTAACAAATTCTCTGATGGATTTCTTCTCTTTGGAATCAAAGGAAGATTTACCATAAAGAACTACTTCAAACTTACCCTCAGGAGTAATATATGAATCAACCATGTTACCAGTACTCTTATATTTGTAAGAGATACTATCACCATTCTTGTCTTTATACTCTTCATAATGAGCAAGACAAATCATATTCTTGTTTTCTGGAACAAGATTGATTGCATCAAAGATTAATCCCATTCCATAACCAATCTGCTTAGGTGTATCCCAACCACCTTTCATTGCATTCTTCATATAGAAATCCTGACTGATATAATTCATATCATCCAGTACTATATTGGTGAATGGGGATTGAGGACTGGCTAACATTTCAATGATTTGAGCAACTTCTTTCGCATCATTGGTTATAATCCTGTTACCTTTACCAATCTCCTTAAGAGTAGTAACTTGATACTTACTTCCACCCCCTCTAAAAGGCAAGGGCTTATTCACACAACTTATCAAATAAGTCACTTTAGGGTCTAACCCTTTCAATCCAAGCTCTGGTATTTCTCCAATAGAGGTTGATTTACCAAAGCCTGACTTAGCTAAAATCAATGCTTTCATTCTTCTTATTTAAAATTTAGTCTGCAAAGGTAATCAATTTAACTAACCTATGCAAATTCATCTCCCACTTTCTTATTCTGGCTTTTCTTATAGAGACATTCATGAAAGTATAGTTAGTCCTCCTTCTTATAACTGTCTCAATATATTCAAGACACCTTTCCAGTTCAGGCTTATTATCAGGTAATGGAAGCTCAGTAAATGTACTCACTGCTCCATCAAAGAACAATGGACATATTTGACCTCCTGCTCCATTATCTCTATCCTCAATAACCTGCATAAACCTTATATTGTTTTTGAATTTGGTAACATCATAACCTTCATATTCCCTTAGACCATACTTAAATGGACTATATAAACCAAGTACCAGATTTGCATCTCTGGTAGTAGTCTTACAATCTGCAAGACCATCTGATGAAGGCATCATCTTATTCAACTTCTGATTTTCAATTCCTTCCTGAGCCTGAGCTTGATGCTGAATTGCAGTGATATTGAAATCAAACTGGTCTCTCTGAGTGATGAAATACTTACTCATCTTCTCAATAGTCTGCATCTTATTCATACCACTCTCTTGCATAAGATTTGAATAGTTGTCTAAGATAATTTCAACATATTCATCCTTATCATCTGGTTCATAATAGTCTATTACCTCCCTTTCCTCTTCAAGCCCAGCTTCATTCTTCATGATAACTTTCTTGAAGTGGAATTTTCCTCTACTCAAAGCAAAATTCCTACAATACTTATTAATTCCTGTAGGATTTCTCTCAGAGTCAATATAGATTACAGTCTCCTTAAACTTCTGAATGTATGTTACATACCTTTCAGATGCAAGTAAGTCTAATATCTCTTGAGGAACTGGTCTATCAGCAGAAGTACTCTTCAAGTCAGTTGGACTTATTCTTATTCTATCAAGCCTGAATAACAGGTGACATAAGAACTCATAGAACTTTTCTTCCTTACCCATTTCAAGGGTAAAATAGAGTATCTTCAACCTTAGTTGGTCAGGGTGCTCAATTGCATAGAAGAAGGGTTCATAAACAAGCATATAGTCAGCAAGTTTTGATTTTCCTCATACCACTATAGTTTTCACTACACATGACTTTAACCACAGTTAAAAGCCACAGCAAAGCATCATGTTTTGTGGTCTGGACTATGTCTTCATCCTATTATTAAATAGGAGCACCTGCATCTAGTCTCTGGGGCTGAATCTATACTCAAGGTATAGCCTATGCCTCCTCAAGTTGGCATATCAATTTCTTGACTTAGCTTCCGAGGATATTCAGGTGTTACATCTATAGATTACTCTATAGTAGGGCAGTGCCTATAATTATTATATTTGGTATTTTGTTTGTTAGATTTAACTTTGAGTGGTGGTAACTGTTCAAGTTTATAAGAGAACCTATAGCCCTTACATTGTTGATAAGTTCCATTAGTTACCCTACATATACTTGAAGGTGAGATACCTAATTTAGTAGCTGTATCTTTCAATCCTAAAGGATTTTCAAATAACAGATTACCATCTAAGTCATAAATATACAAAGTAATAGGATTGAAATTAAAATCAAGTTTGCCTTCTTGATGTAACCTTCTTCTTGTTTCACCTTGCTTAATTCTTGACTCCTTAGATAGAATATTCCTTTCTACTTTCTTAGTAATATTATATTCTCCTCCTAATAAATCTAAACAATATTGTTCTCTTTCAGTCAATATAGATTTATCACACAACTCTAATATGAACCATTCAAAATTCTCTTCACCATATTTATTCCAAGCACTCTGCAAATGAGCATTTTCATGCTTATTATGTCTTAATAAGGCAAAGTGTTTTAATAATCTTTGATAAAGATTCTTTGAACTTCCTATATAAGTTTTATTATTAATCTTATTTTCTATACAATAAATACCAGATACTTTCAAATCTCTTGTTATCTTTTCCATACTATAATATATTTGTTAGTGCAAATATAAAACAATACTTCTAATTACACAATAGATTAAATAAATTATTTAGCTTTTACCTTTTGATTTGCAGTAATAATGTTATACCTTCTCTTCTCTATTCCAGGGAGCCACACTCTTAATCTTGGAAAGGACAATGGAATACAATTTATCTTGCCATCCAGTATCCTCTGCCTTCGGAGTATTAACTTCTCCAGTGCCCTATCAAATGAATCCTTCTCTTCCATAGCTTAAACCAATGTAGTTGTCCAATTATTAGTGAGGTCACTTTCCTGACCAGCATTCTCAATGTAGTTAGCCAGTTCTGAGACAGGTACTTTAGTACCATCCTTTACCTCTTCTTTCCAAATGAAATATTGAAGTAATCTCATGAACTTATACTCTCCATTGAAGCCAGAAACATAGGCTTGAGTTGCATTAATGATTTGTTCATCAGTGTAATCATTCCCATACTTCTTAAAGAAAGTCTGTAACTTCCTCTTAATGTCAGTTTTATTTCCTCTCCAATACTGATTGTTAAAGTTCTTTCCTTCTGGATAAATGGATTGAAGTTGAGGCACTAATGCTTCAATTCTTTGATTGAAATCATCAGTCCCCACAGACTTATCAGAGTCAAGAATGATATTATTGACCACATTATTTCCCATAGAAGTTACAAACAACCCTACAGGAAGATATGTTTCCCTATCATAACTTGTACTGATAAGTCCTTTTTTCTTCAACTCACTTTCAGCAGCATTGAAATCTACATTGTTTTGAATAGCTATCATAAGTAAGACCTCTCCAAGAGAAACCCCACTCTTCTTAATAACCTTGTCATTCAATGAGATTGTCATACTACTATCCAATCAGCAATTCAACATGAGCTTCCTCAACTTTCACAGTTTGTTCACAAGCCTCTACAGATTCATTCACAAGTGCAGCACAGTTCAAGAAATATTTCTCAATTTCCTTGTAAACCTTTGCAGCAGTAGCAAATGCTTTACCTTTTGCTCTGGATTCTGCAATCCTCTTACCTGTTTCTTCATTAAAGGCATCTTCTTCATTGCATCTTGCAATAGCTCTTACTTTAAATGTACCATTGCCATCTACAAATGGAAGATTATTCCACATATATGGATATATGTCCATATATGCAGGATGCTTACACAACTGCATATTACACTCTAGAACACAAACTACCACCTTCTTTTCAGGATTTACAATATATTTTGCCCTAGTAATTCCAACTCTATTTTTCATACCTTTATTTCACTTAAATTTGTTTTCACAACCAACTCTGGATTATAGTCCTCAAGCATCTTTTCAACTAACTCCTCTTCCCTTGTACCACTAAAGTATGGGATAATAATGATAGGGTCTTTGTGCCTGAGTATTCTACCCAATCTTTGTTTGATGATAATATCACTGCTGTTCAGATTAGCATATAAACCAACTCTGCAATCTACAAGGTTCATACCTTCATTCAACATATTACATGCTGTAATGTGGTCCAACTCCTTATGATTGAACATATCAAGTACCATAGAGGATTCTTTGTTCTTACTGTTAATACAGTTTTCCCCTAATATTTCTGTCTGCTCAATAGAGCTACAGAATGTAAGTACCCTTTCTGATTTCAGCTTCTCCAGAAGAGATAAGATAATAGGGTTCTTTAATTGTGAAAGGAATTTGAGCCTTTGACCTGCAAGGAATAACCATTTTGTCTTTACTCCTTCATTTCTTGTTCTCATATACTGCTTCTTCCAGAACTCTATCTTGCTTCCTAACTCTATCACATACTGATATTCAGTACACTTAATATGCACCTGAATAGATTTATCCCTTAAGTAAGACCATCTATCTTTATATAGACATTCTTTGATAATCTTAGCTTTGGGATGCTCAATCATAGTATGTACAGCATGTGTATTATCAAGTTCAAGAGGGATAAGGAACACTCTTGGGTCAGGAAGGATTTCATTGTCTATAGCTTCCTTCATTTTCACTGTATAAATGTATAAATCAGGAAATAGACTCTTGAGTTCCCACTTCATATCTCTGGTAACTGTAGCTGAAAGCATGATAGAATGATGTATCTTCATTGTAGATACAAATTCCCTACATCTTTCTGACATGTGCTGTACTTCATCAAAGATTACACAATCCCATTCTTCCTCTACATGTTTATTCAATCCTACATAAGTACTGAAATACACTCTTTCAAGCCAAGATTCTAATCCCCACTTAATAAACTCCTCTTTCCAGTTGTTTATCAAGACTAATCTTGGTATTACTATAAGTATGCTACTGGGATTATCCCTTAAAGCCAAATCAATACCTATCTTAGATTTACCAAAGGAAGTTGGAAGCTCTACAAGAATAGCATTACTCCTTATATTCATTATCTCTTCCTGAGCCTGTTCTCTATCCATATCTCTTTACTATATTCTTTAGTTTTTCTACATATTGCGGGTCTTCCGCATAACCTATTTTAATCAAAAACTGATAGTAATCATCCGGGGGTTTGTATCTATATTGTATGTAATTGAGATAGGCAACCACACTCTCACTCCAATGGTCAAACTTATAATAGTCTTTCTTGTAACTATTATAGAGTCCAAATAAGTTATTGTACTCTTTGCAGACCTTAGACCTGAAATGACCTGTCTCAAGAATAGCCTGAGCATATACAATGTTCTTATGTTTAACATTATAATACTCTAAAGCCTCCATAAGATAATCATCAGGAGCCTCTGATAATAAGAACTCTGGTTGTTCTAATCTCAACACATCCACCTTTACAGGCCCCCTGTGCTCTTCTTGATAGTCCATATAGTATAACCCATATAGACCACCAATTAGTAAGAGCATAAGGATATTATATACCCTTTGTTTCATATTTTTTTTTTTACATTATACTTTAATGTTTAAAAAGTTTATAACTGATAAAACAGCTCTGCCCATATAGGTCTTTCCTTGAAGTTTAAAGGCGTATTTAACAAGCCATTGTTCAGGAGTAGTATTATATAGTATAACATACCATACAACAAAGCCTATAAATGCTATAATGTTGATAAGAGGAATTAGCTCAACAAGCAAGAGAACACAAAGCATCCACAGAGGGATTTCTATGTCATGTTCTTCTGAAACCTTCATGCCATTATACACTATGACATGAGTATCTTTCATAATCCCCACCATAATAATAGTGAGGATTATTCCTATAATTACCCAAATCATAACTACTTCTTATCAAAGGACTTTGTGATGTCCATTAACATCTTAAGACCCACAGCATCCATAGCATTATTTCCAGAACCATTACCACCTCCAAACATTACTGATGGAACCCATTGTACCTTTGAATTAGCCAGTGCTTCTGCAACACCTACAGCAGTCTTATAGTCCCATTCAGCCTTTTCTGCGGGAGTTAAACCTGCTGCAACCAATGCTCTATTAGCTGCTGCTTTAGCCTCACCTTCTGCCTGAACTTTAAGAGCAACTTGTTTAGCTTTCTTAGCTTCAAGTTCTGCTACTTCAAATTCCTGTTGTGCTTTAGTTACAGCTACAGCCTTCTCTTTCTCCTGTTCCCACTTGGCTTTCTCAGCAGTTGCTTTACCATCTTCTGTAATCTGAATAGTCCTTTGAACTGCTTCAAGGGATTTAGTCTTAGAAGTGATAATTGCTAAGTTAGCTTGCTTCTGTGCATCAATTTGTGACTGAGTTGCAGCATCATATTTAATATCTATAATACTAACCAGACCACAAGTTACACCATACTGTGAGAAAGGTGAGTTCTCCTGTCTTTTATAACCACCCGGAGCATTACCATCAGCTATAATCTCAGATTGTGCTCTTACTTCCTCTTCACCAGTGATGTCATTAATAACCTTAGTCTTCAATACTCTGGTCTTATATACACCATTATTCAACTGGTCTGTAATATAGGCAATAAGGTCAGTCCTTGTCTCTGAAACTGATTCCAATGAAGACATAAGAGGACCACAAGAAGTTACAACTTTATACAGTGTAGGTTTAACTAAGTTAGCTATTAATGCTTCCTCAGAACCAAAATCTGTCTGTATCTTCTCCATATTCTTGGCATCATTAGGCATTACTACCCTGAATGAACCAACAATGAAACCTCTACCTTTGTCATTGAATGTAAGTGCTGCTGCTGGATTACTTCCTGCTGCTATGTAGCCATCTTCATTCTTCTCAAGACCTGTAAACTCTATTTGTGAAGTCTTTGAATAACTTCTTACAGTACCAAGCCCCTGCCATTGCAATCCACCATCAGTCCAGACTACATAATTACCTGTTACAGGCATCTGACATACATAGTTCTTTGACTTGTCTGCATCTTCCCATAAAGCCCCTGCCATTGCAATTATGAGCACTGCAACAATAGCAATAATAATCCCAAGGATTTTCCCTTTGTTAATTGGTTTTTGATTTCCCATCTTTTTTCTTTTTAATGTTAGTTTTTCTTTTTACTTGTTTCTTCTCCTCCTGAGATACCATCCAATAGTATAATGGAATACACAGAAGTGAGAATTTGATTTCTCTGTTTGTTATTTTCCACTTGCCAAACAATTGTCCTATCACCATTATATAGTATATAACAGCAAGAACAATAAATGCAGCAAGCAATACTCTTGCATAAATCATGATTCTTTGAATTTTTGTTTTGTATATTCTTCTATATCTGTTATCTTGACTATATAGTCATAATAAGTAATATTATCTCTCCAGCTATAAGGAGTCCTTTCAATGACCCTGTAAGAATCTCCTTCTCCAATCACAATAACTCTTGTGAAAAGTTTCATGTGTTCAATAGAAGATTTATTCCATAGAGCCATAATATGAGGGTCATTACTCAGCTTAGCTTCATATTTTCCTCTATGTACACTCCATACAGGCAATAGCATATAATTACCTTTTACTGATACCCATAACTTACCAATATAAAGTGGACCTGTACTCTTGTGTCTCTGGAAGAGATATGAATCATAAGGTTGGAATCTCTCTAACATTTCCCTGTCAATATGAGTTTTATTCCATCTAATATGCTTAGGACTAAAAGTTTGTTTCTTTTTGGAGTACTTCTTGTAGTTCAAGATACCATTAGTAACATAAAAGCCTGATGCCCATTGGTATCCCTTCATCCTCTCTTCTTCATAATCAAGGAAGTAATCAAAGGTTTCCTTAATGGATTCATTCTGTTCATGTTTCTTCATCTCTACTACAAACTCTGAGAAGACATCATTCACTGGTCTACCAACTCTTGCCATCAAGAAGTCTTTTACTTCCTTATAAGGGAACTGTCCCCTTCCTCTGCTGGTTTGACCCCAATAACCATTCTTATCAGACTGTACTCTCATAGGTAAATGACTTACATCCATTCTATTCATAGAAGCTCTCTTAGTCTTCTTATATAATCTGGACTTCCTGCCATTACCATAACCCTCCATCTTAAATTCATAGCTCATATTTCCAATAGTTTTATGTAAGTTCTTCCACCATCCTTATCATACCATAGTAATAGTATATAACTGTTATAGCTTGGGACTAAATCAAGATGGGGATGGTATCTAACAAAAGTATTTATTAGTAAGATAATACCAAACAATCCTACTATAATTGATACAAATAACATACTACCTACACTATAAATGAATTAATTATCAAACACAACATAGGTAAAACTCACCCCACCAAGCCCTTCACATATCCTTTTGAGGTGTGCTTCAAGCTTCTGTTTCTTAGTAAGTCTCTTCCAATCTCTGGGTTTAACAAAGTAAGGAGCTTCTTTTCCTATCATGTACTCATAAGCATCCATACTAAGATTGAGAGATTGACCAGCAGGTTTACACTTTCTGGTCTTTACAGTAATGGTTTCAGCATCTTTCTTACCATTCTTAAGACTTTCTACTCTCATAGAGAAAGTATCATAACCTGTGCCTACTTTTTCTTCCTCAAGAGCTTTAGCCTGCTCTTGGCTATACATAATGCTGCCCTGCAACACTATAGATAGGCTTACTTTAATCTCATTCATTCTTTATATTCAAATTAATCTTTGTCACCAAGCATAGCTCCCATAAGAAGCATACCCAACATGGCTTCTGGACCTTCACCTGCCAAATTCTTAGCTGTAAGAGCAACAACAATCTTTTGCTGTTGGTCTGCAATGAATTTCTGCAAATCCATAGGCAGAGTACCAAGTAGATAAGTAATTACAATAGCCTTGCTTTGGTTATCTTTTAATCTGTTCAACTCAATCAGGCAGTTATCCAATACATCTTCTGCATCAGTATCACCTGTCTTTTTACCAAGGTCAATTACACCTTCCCTCAAATCATCCATTACTTCTTTAGGAAATGGTTTATTAAGACCTAATTTTTCTCTCATGTTTTCTGCAAAGCTCTCAGCTCCACTCTTTTCATTTTTCATTGTTTTTTTTTTTAGGTGAATACTTATTTGTACATCTTTAATTCCTTGCCATTGCACTGTGCAATTAGCATGAATAACTTGCTACCTTCAATAATAGAGGAATTAATAATCACTTGCATATATTAGTTTATTAGAATTTACTCTTGAGCATTTCTTGATATTTACAAGGTAGAAATGTCTGACAGCCCCTAACACCCTTTATAGCTTACCTATTAGCAATTGGTTTCTGTATTTATTGTATTGCAGAACCTTTCAAAACCATTTACAATTGTGGAGCATGAGGGATTTGAACCCTCGTCTTACCAATCTTTAATAAAAGAATTTCACATGCTTACCTCTTTGATATGTGGTTGGTTATCCACTGGGGTTGACCAGAAATCAACACAATCCACCACTCTATTTCTGTTCTATCTACTGCCACAAACCCATGAAACAGAGAACTATCTGTTTGGGCAGGATTGCACCTTTCTGTTTCCAAGTAAGTGCTACTCAGCCTGTTTAGGCAGCAACTCTATAAGTGTTGTCAGTTAATTGTTTGATGTCTTTCCATCAGTCTTTGCATGTTCTCTTACCAAATAATTAGCAATCAAAGCCAAATTATGCCCCTTATTGTACCCCCAAGAAGACTCGAACTTCTGTCTAAAGTTTAGGAAACTCTTGTTCTATCCACTGAACTATGAGGGCAGTTTGAGTAGCTGTGTTTCACAACATGAGCTACTCTTTAATTAACCTTATAATTAAAACACATACCTAAAACAAGTATCTTATATCAGCACCAAGCATTTTGGCTGCTTTCTTGGCATCCTCAGCATTCTTGAAGTACACAATACCTGCATATTGTACAGTCTTGTGTTCATAGATTGCAATACCATGTGTAAGGTCAACCTGAGCAATCACTGCTGAACCACCCATAGATGATTTACCAATGAAGTAGCCAGTCCTGCCTGCACCCATCTCCCAGCAACCATTGAGATACTTAGCTATGATAGCCAGTTTACCATTGGTTAATACTTTGCCACCATCACCATGAGGTATAGTCAGACTAACTGTGTCTTTATTCACACATGACTTCATATAGTCATACCCAACCAATTCACTTTCTGCATAGGCATTCAATGCTAATGTACGGAGAGTTGTGTTACCACTGTTGTACCATTCTCTTGCTTGTTCAAGAGTTACTGAGATATTTCTTGCTTCCATGTTATTTCTTTGTTTATCAATGTCAAAATCACTTCCATTAAGTGGTAGTGTACACATAACTTTTGTACCATTCAACCTTGAGGGTTCAATAGTCTTGAGAGTGATGCCATTCTGTACCTGAGCTGTACATCTATTCCAACTTACTACTTGCATAGAAGTAGAATATCTGTTATCATCAATAATGTCACCAGCTTGAATTATGTCATAAGGACACAGAAACATATATTGTTTCATACCTCGAAGCTCTGAATTACTCAACTTCTTGTTTGTAAAAACTACATAAATTGTTCGTACCATTATAGATTATTAGCAATTTGAAGTAACTTATCATCAAGGTTATCTTCGTTAGAATCTTCACCTAATTCAAATATTGCCATGCTAATAAGATTAGCAGCATCTTCGAGAGTTTGTTTAGTACTTGGTATTTGACACACCTCTTCATATAAATCAAGAGGTACTGCATAAGTACTATCTCTTACTGGAGGGTTCTCTATTTCTATACAGAAAACACATTCATTCCATCTTTCATGTACCATGAAATCTTGGATTTCAGGCCACCCCACTAACACATAATGTTTCATATTATTCTTTATTATTATTAAATTCAACAAACTTAGTATAAGTATCATAGTAAATACTACTATTAAACTCACTATAAGACACTGGTTTTATACTAAGAGTTTTACAATGATTGATATAAGCACCATATCTTTTCTGCTTAATATCTTTTGCTTCTGAAATGTATCCCATACTAAATAAGGTTTAAAGCTTCTTTCAACCCTTCTTCAAGTGCTTCTTCATAAGTATCATAACACCCTTCTGATGCTACAAATCCACACTTTCCACTCCAATACTCATAGTTCCATTTTCCTGAATATACCATATTATAGTCAACGAGAACTATAGTTTCTTTAGTCTCTCTTAGCCATTTCTGAACTAATGATTGAGTAGGAACTTCGATATAATCTTCCTCTAAACCATTAATATAGATTGAGTCATTACCATTTCTGTGCAATTCCTGTTTAAAGTTATCATAATAGTAAGCACTGCCATTGCAGAATCCCTTCTCTTCTAATAGCCTTGCTATTTCAAGAGATACTAATTGTTCTTCCATACATTTAAATTTTAAAGTTATAAATCATTGTACTCCTTATAAGACTCGAACTTATGACCTAAAGTTTAGGAAACTCTTGTTCTATCCAACTGAGCTAAAGGAGCATTTAATAGGAGAGCCATCTTACTCTCCTATTTTATCTATTTGTTTAAGAAGTATGTTTGTCTTCTTGCTGTGTCTTAATCAAATAGATATTTAATATCTTCTCCAAGAAGTTTCATTGCTTCTTCAACATCTGTTTCACTCTTAAAGTATACTGTTCCAACTACCATTCTTGTAGCAGTGAACTTAACTTTATATCCTTCTCTAGTATCACATTTATAGATGAAATAACCAGTTAAACCAGGTCTCATTTTCCAGGAACCATTAAAATAGTTAGCTATTATTTCTAACTTACTAATAGTTTTTATCTTATTGGCTAAATGTGTTGGTATATCCACATTGATAGAAGTAAGATTACTATTTAGTGCAATGTCTTTATAACCAAATGAGAGTTCTTCTGGTTTATATACAGTTAAAGCTAACTGTTTAAGAGCTTCATTGTTACCTTCATACCATTCTTTAGCTGTATCTTTAGATAATTGAATGATTCTGTCTTCTTCAAGATCAAGATCAGCTGCAGTCCTTATAGTATGCTTAGGATACAACTCTATGAAGTCTTTAAGATTATAACATCCAATTGACTTGCCAATAGTTACATAATAAACAGAAGTATTAGTTATATAACCTGTAAAGCCTTCATAGTTAATATTGCCTTTATTTGTAAGGTATTTAATTATCTTACATGCTTGTTCAGTAGTATACGCTAAATATCCTATCATATCTTTTTATCTTTTTATTAATTTACCAATAGGCCCAATTGCCTTTAACTTATCTCTGAGAAGAGAGTGTTGTTTAGCACTCTCTTCATTTTTAAAATCCTGCATTGTTTTCATTTAACAGTAATTCTATTTAGTTTAAATTCTTCAAGTTGTTTAATCAAACCTGCTTCAAATCTCTCAAGAGGTGAGAGAGTTTTAGGTGTAAGAGTAGTGCTAATTACAAGAAATAATGCATTATTATTAACATGATTCTCTTCAAGCATAACTCTATGAGTTTTTCTTGATTGAGTATAATTATTTGATGAAGCAATACATACTCTATTAATTCTCTTTCTCATACTAATTGATTATAGTTTTAATTGGATTTATCATCAAGGTGATTTAAATACCTGCTTAATGTAAGTATCTCAAGCTCCTTTTTGTTAATAGTTTTATAACATACTCCAATAAGTATTAATATAAGTATAAGACCATGAAAGAAATATCCATTGTCATAAATACTATCAATACCCATCATATATAATAAGGTGACAAGAGTGGTTACATATAGTAACACACCCTTGATAATTAGTTTAAATGTTTTCATAGATTCTTTAATTGATTTGTCAATTTGTCTATTCTCTCTTGTCTTGAAGGAGAGTATGAAGTAAAGGTTGCATCTTGTTTCTTTTCAAGCTCCCATATTTCTTCTTGTATTCTCTCTCTTTCTTTATCTCTTGGAGATGGTCCAGTATGACTTATATAATAGGGCATAATTAATATGCCAACTACAAGTAATACTACCAACATTGCAGTTTCATTCATAATTATCTTTTTCTTTTGTATTTATTGAACTCTTTTCTTGCAATATCACCTTTCTTAAAGGTCTGCATAGTGATGCTATTGTCTGATGCAATTACTATTGACCATTCAAAAGCATGTGTCCCAAACAGTGAAACTGTTCTGCCTAAAGCATCTGTAACTGTAGCTCTCAATGTAGAGTCACAGTTCTCTCTTTTAAATTTCTTAGCCATGTGTTTATAAGTTAATTTGTTAATAATATCTCCAGATGTATCCTTTAGCTGTTTTAGTCTCTCCTCTACAACAACCTGATATTTGTCCTTGACTAAATCCTAACTCTCTTTTAATATCTCTCACACTATCCCATCTCCTAATCTCATGACCTTCCAAATCATATTGGATAACTTTCTTTGATAATATAGAATCTACCCCTATTTTACCTTTATTTGGAGACTCTTTATTATACATAGGATTACTTGAACCCATTTTTAATGTACTAATCTTATTAATAGTAATAGGGTTGTTCATATTTTCTTTTCTCGAACACCACCTTAAATTAGTATAAATGTTATTAGTTTTATTCCCATCAGTATGGTCAATTTCAGAGTAATTATTTGGATTTGGTATAAATGCTTGAGCTACCAATTTATGTACATAAGCCATTTTATTAGGTAAATGCGCAGTAATATACCCTCTATTATTTAATCTTTTAGCTAATATTCTGCCTGTTTTGTTATTTCTAACATTACCCATGTTAGATATAGAATAATTAGGATAATCTGCTATTGTTTTATATTCTTCCTCCATTTCTTAATCTTTTCTTTTTTTTTTGATGTGGACACATACTGGATTTGAACCAGTGACCCTCACAATAACTACCTTTAAAATCATCAGTGTGATGCTCTAACCACTGAGCTAATGTGCCTTTGATATTGATGTTATTATATCCACCCATGTAATATTCCTTAAATAGGCTGACTGTCTTATTAATGTTCCTTTACTCGGTTAATAGTTGTAAGTCCCTCAGACTTGGCTACTAAGATATACCACCTGTTGTATAGTGTGTAATAAATTACTCTTTTACTCAGTGGACTCACCGTTCCGCACTGCTTTCTCTTACAATATTTCATCTTTCAGGTGGATGTTTGTTTAGTCCCCTAAGTGGTCAACACTTACAGTATAACACCATCAAATATCTTATCCTTATCATCTATTCTATTATATATATTAGTTATTTCTTAACACATTTTAATGGCATGTGTTCTGTCAAATGCTACTATTATTCATATCTGATTGCCTGAATTAGCCCATTGGTATGCACACTATGTGTATATTATAAGCATGATTAGTGCTTAATTAAACAATAATATACTCTGTTCATAAAGATTAGAACAGTAAATCCAGTTATTCTATTACTCCTCTTTTTCTTTTTGACATGTCTTTGATTGTGGCATAATGTGGGGGAATTGTTATAGACTAACACTCACTCTTCCACACTTTCACACTATCAACAAACATAGAAAGAAAGAGTAAAGAAAGGACATTTGAGACACTATTCTTCATACACTCTAATACAAGCTCTAATGCAATAAGATTGACTACTTAAAGCCTACAACTTACTATCTTCAAACATAGAAACTCCCCCACTACTATCTATACTCCAGAAGAGAATTAGTATAATAGATGGGAGAGTATAATAACTTTGGTTAGCATTTTACAATTCACTTCATTAAGTCCCTTCTGTATTTATCCTATTAAAATAGGTTAGCATATAACTTAATTGTGTAATTATAACTCTCTGTATTTATCCAAAGCAAGCACTATTAATGATAGAAAGAACATCTATTAATGCTCAGAAGAATAGAAAAAGAAAGAGGGCATAAAGCCCTCAATCATTAGAATGTTACCAACACTGGTGCACCACCTGTGCCTTCTTCATGCAACAGCCAGAATGAGCTACCATCAGGTGCTTCAACATTTGATACCATTGGATGTGAAGGAATACCCTTCACTGCAACTGCTCCTGTCTTTGCACCAAATGTGAAGAACAGCTTATTGGTCTTAGGATTCTGTTTCACTTGAATCTTGTCTACATGTTGAGCTGCTTTAAACTGTTCAACTGTCAATGTCTCACGGAATTTTAACTGATTGTCCATAATACTTAATGTTAAATTGTTAATGATTAATTTGTTTAACCTACGGGGGTATGACCCCACTGGCTAAGTGATGGGGGAGGTGGGGTTGGTGTATACACTGCTCATGACTATAAATAAAAAAAAAATTAAAAAAAAAAAATTAAATTATTTGGATGGCATCTACTATATACTTATCTTTGACCAAAAATTAAAGGTATGAAAGAGAAGAGTTATAATTTATTTGGGAGTACTTGGGTAGTACAGTTTGTAGATGAAGTAGTTGATGAAAATGATAGGTGGTTATTTGGAAAAACAGAGAGTCCTTCAAGGGTAATAACTATTAGCACAAAGAAGCCTGATGGTAGTAAACTTTCAAAGGATGAAATTGAACTTACTGTCCTACATGAAATAGTACATTCTATATTCCAAACTGGACAATATATGAGTTGTGATAATGATGAACCATTAGTAGAATGGACTGCAAGATGTTTAAAATCTTTAAAAGAACAGCATATTATATAATCAATAGTTAAACTTTCATAAATAATAGTCTCAGATTTGGATATATCATTTATTTTTTGTATGTTTGCACCATAATAGTGAGGCTACCTATTAGTAGATACATTGGTTCAGCCAACATGGGAAAGTAAAGGATACCATTAGCAGGGCACAGGTAATGAACCCTTGAGATAAATAAGAGAAGAACTAATAATATATAAACGGGTGTATCTGCTGGTCTATAGGAGTGAGAATCTGGTTAATCCAGTCTTAGTGGTGAAAAATAGTCCACAGGGTCTCTTATTATATGAAACTAAAGTTTTACTCTTTATTTACTTTAGTTAGTTAAGAATAAAATAGGAGGGAGGGATAACTGTATCCAGTTTTAAATGAAGCAATATGAAGACAATTAAGAAGGTTAAGAATGAAACTATAAATATAGTTCAATGTGAAGGGGCTATATGTGTATCTACAAATCATAATGATAGTAGATATTATGCACCTGAAATTAGTTCAAGAGTACTAGATATAAAGAGATATAAAGTATGAAACACTTAAGTAGTACTTTACTTTGGTTATGGCAATTTCCACAGAATTTATGTGGCATAATTTATAGGATTATATCTAAAGATAGTAAAATAGCTACTATAAGTACTAAGGAATCAAGAAGTGTAGGTGCTAAAGTTTATCTACAAAGAGCTTATGGTGGTGTGACCCTTGGAAAGTATATTTTTATTAATCAGAACTATACTGATAAAGAATTTATTATAAAGCATGAATGTGGTCATGTAATACAAAGTAAGATACTAGGTCCCTTATATCTATTAGTTATTGGAATACCTTCTTTACTTCATGCCTGGTATAATAACTATATAGGTTGTTGTTATAAAGATAGTAAATATAACTACTATCACTTTTATACAGAGAGTTGGGCTAACAAGTTGATAGATACTAAGTTAAGATAGTATCCCAAAACTATTATCTTAATTCACTTCTGGAGTATTTTTATACTATCTTGAAAATAATTAGTGGAAGATTTGCATATATCAAATATTTGACTTATCTTTGTATCATGATTAGAAGATAAGAACATTGTTCCATAGTATAATGGTTATTACACCTGATTTTGGCTCAAGTAATGTAGGTTCAATTCCTACTGGAACAACTATAAATGCCCTGTTGGTGTAATGGAAGCACAAGACTCTTCTAAAGTTTTAGATAAGGTTCGAGTCCTTAATGGGGTACTTTTGAAGGTGGATTTTTTTTTTGTTTCATGATTTTTAAAGATTGGACTATCTGGTCTGTGAAGATAGGATAGTCAAAATGGTGGGTTGGACAAATTGGTTAAGTCACTGCCCCTTCAAGGCAGTCATTAGGGGTTCAAATCCCCTACCCATTACAAAATGAAAGTTGTATGAATAGAGAAGAAGCATTAAGAAGATATTACCTAAATCCAAAAATATGTTTAAATTGTGGAGAAATTATAAGAGTAAGAGATGTGGAACATCCAGCAGAAACAAGAAAGAAGAAATTCTGTTCTCAGTCCTGTTCTGCTACTTACAATAATAGAATTTCTCCAAAGAGAGAAAAAGATTTTAACAAGTTCTGTCCTATATGTGGAAGACTTAAAAATGCAAAAGCTAAATTATACAATACATGTGCAAAAGATAGTAGAAGCATAAAGAATAGAACATTAGGTAGTTATATAGAAGGAAATAAATATCTAACATCTAAAGTAACATCAATTAGAGCTGATGCTAAGAGAACGTTATTGGAAAGTGGAGTAGAGAAGGTTTGTAGTTATTGTCATAATCATGAATTTGATGAAATATTAGAGGTTCATCATGTAAAGGGTATATTACAATTTTCTCCTTCTTCTATTGTGGAAGAGATAAATTCTTTAGATAACTTAGTATGGCTATGTCCTAACCATCATATAATGTTAGAAAAAGGTTTAATTAGTCTATGAAGTGTAATGGTTTTGCATACCTTCCTGTCAAGAAGGTGGATAGGGTTCAATTCCCTCATAGACTGCAATTATTAGTTCTTTTCAAAGTCCTCTACCAAAGAGTTGGAGAGGCAAATGGAGAGATAACTCAGTGGGACTGGGAACTGTCTTGAAAACAGATTGGTCATTTATTTGGCTGGGGGTCGGGACCTCATTTCTCCGCAATTTAAAATAAATAATTATGATACAAATACTTCGTAAAGAAGGGTGGGTGTTAAACCCTAATGATAAAGTAGTGAATGCTATACTAAGAAGATGTGAGGCTAATAATGGGGAATGTCCATGTCATAATACAGGAGAAGATAAGAAATGTCCTTGTTCTGATTATAGAGAAAATAATACTTGTCATTGCGGTCTTTATTTAAAGATGGAGGATTAACCCTAATGGTAAGGGAGCAGTTTGCTAAACTGTCAGTAGTCTTAAAGGATGTATAGGTTCAAATCCTATATCCTCCGCATGGAAAAGAAACTGGAATATAGATGTACTCAATGTGGTGCCACAGTTTATAAACCTAAGAGTCAGGTAAAGAGAGCTAAGAATGGGAATGTATTTTGTAATAGTAGCTGTGCTGCTAAATACAATAATTCTCATTATAGACTTGGAGAAAATAATCCTAATTGGATTGATGGTTCTCATAAAGGTTCCTTTTATCTTACTTTAGCTTTTAGAGAGTATAAACATAAATGTGCAATGTGTGGTCTTGAAGAAGAGTGTTGCTTGCAAGTTCACCATATTGATGAAGATAGAAGTAACCCTTCTTTGGAAAACTTAATAATACTATGTGCAAACTGCCATAATAGAATCCATAGAGGGGGTTATAGGATAACAGAGGAGATATTAAACAATAGGGAATTGGTCCAGTCAGGTTAGGATGCTACATTTGGGATGTAGAGGTCAAGAGTTCAAATCTCTTATTCCCTACTATTAGTTTTCACAGAGAGAACTAAGAATGGAAGTTAAGGAGTTGTAACCAAATAAAAATAAACTCCAGCATGGGTCATGTAGTGTAAATGGATAACACACCACTTTTGCAAAGTGGAGTTGGGGTTCAAGTCCCACATGTATCCACTGTTTCATGTTTTCATAATGTTTGTTTTTTTTTTACAGGTATTGGGCACACCTTAAGTGCCCTACACTGCTCCTTAGTTCAGTGGTTTAGAATAGCACTTTTACACAGTGAAGGTCATTAGTTCGATTCTAATAGGAGCAACTAAATGGGTTGTTAGCTATAATTGGTTAGAGCAATGGACTGTTAATCCAGAGGCTATAGGTTCGAGTCCTACTGAGGGTACAAAAAAAAAATATGCAGATTTACTTGCATATATAAATTATAATACATATCTTTGTAACATCAAATTAAAACAATATGATAGATACATTTGGAGACAATCTATTGGAAGGTTTTCAAAGAGAAGAAACAGTAATGGAAGAAGATAAGGATGCTGGTTTATTCAGATTCTTCCATGAATATGTGAATGTTCTTGAGGGTATTAAAACTCAAACTAAGAATGTACATTGGGCTTCTCTCAAACTTCCAAACAGAGATAAAAGAGGGGCACATCTATACTTAGATGATTTCCTTGAAGAAGTAGGTGATTTTCAAGACTTGGTAGCTGAATCAGCTATGGGTATTACTGGAGTTTCTTTTGACTTTAATACAGTTCATGGCACTCCTTTTAATGCTACTTCAACAAAGGAATTTATGAAGTATGTACAGGATAAGACCAAAGAGTTTTATGATGGAATACCAGATACCACCATATGTGCTGGTATTAAGTCTGAGACAGAGACATTCATACTAAAGATTAATCAGTATGTATTTAGATTCATGCTGACTGAATGATGGCTCAGTGGTGCAACTTGGTAGACACAACAGGTTTAAGCCCTGTAAAAGTGAGGGTTCGACCCCCTCTTGAGCTACCATAATGGGTTTGTAGTTTAATGGTAAAACACTGCTCTTGTAAAGCAGATTTCTCAGTTCAATTCTGGGCATTCCCTCAACTTGTAGGTATGGTGTTAGTGGTTAGCACATGACATTGCCAGTGTCAAGGGGACAGTTCAAATCTGTTTATCTACTCTATGGAAAATAAAGTTTGTAGTATATGTGGAATAGAAAAACCACTAAGTGAATTTGCTTTAAATAAGACCAGAAAAGATGGTCATGCTTCTGATTGTAAGACTTGTAGGAAGAAATACAGAGATGAACATTATAGGCTTCATAAAGAATATTATAAAGAAAAGGCAGCAACCTATAAGAGAAAGAAGGTCAAGGAGTTAGAGGAATTTAAGAGCACATTAAAATGTGAAATATGTGGTGAAAATAGACCTTGGTGTTTAGACTTTCATCATGTAAACCCTGAGGAGAAAGAAGGAGAGATAGCAAAACTCATTGAATCCCCAAGAAGATTACAAGAAGAGTTAAAGAAGTGTATAGTCTTATGTGCCAACTGCCATAGAGATTTACACTATAAAGAAAGAAATGCAGGTGTCGTATAAAGGTCAGTATAGGAGATTTCCAATCTTCTGGTTAGAGTTCGATTCTCTTCACCTGCTCTATAAATCGCGAGGTAGTGTAATGGCAACATGTGTGGCTCATAACCACAAGAAGCAGTAATACTGTGTTGGAAGTTCGAGTCTTCCCTTCGCAACTAAGTTAAAGTGAATAATATGAAAGAGGAGAAGACATTAATCACTTGCATTATAGGCTCTACAGTTAGAGAAGTAATCAAGCAAGCTCAAGAGCTTGAAATTAAAAGAGAAGACATAGTAAACATGTTTCCTTTAGGAGGACAGGTTTACTTAGTATTTTATAAGTAAAACAACTAACATTATGGGAAAGAAGAAGACAAAAGAACCTCAGTACAATGAACCTAAGATGATGCTACAACTTGCTATTTATAGTGCTGTTGGAAAATATAAGAGTATCAGGAGAGCTATCAGAAAAGGTCATGTAACATCTTGGGGAGAGGAAGTTCCAAAGAGACCTTTCAATAATAGAAAGAGGACTCCTGGTAGAAAGTTACAGATTACTAAAGAGAATATTTATGGAGAACTCAAGTACAGAAGTCAAGCAGTTTGAGCTTAGGACTCCCAAAGAAGAATATAATAATATACCTGTTGTATATTGTAAACATTGTCTTTCATTAGCAATAAGAAACTCAGATGGCATAGATTACTGTGACAAATGTGGTGCAACTGAAACTGGTGAGACACACATACATGAATGGGAGAAGATGTATGCTACCATGTATGGAGGTAGTTATGTGAATAGGTAATAAGATGGAAATTTGGAAACCAACAATTATAAGCCATAACTATGAAGTATCTAATCTTGGTAGGGTTAGAAGTGTTGAAAGGAGGGGAATGGATAAGAGAGGAAGACTTACATTAAAGAGGTCTTTTATCCTTAAACCTCAAGAAAATAATAGTGGGTACTTAAGAGTTAATATCTATGGGAAACTTTACTTTATACATAGATTAGTGGCTCAAACTTTCATTCCTAATCCTGATAACTTGCCTGAAATAAACCATATTAATGAAGATAAGAAAGATAATTCTTCTTCTAACTTAGAATGGTGTAATAGAGGAGCTAATGTTAATTTTGGAAATAGAAATTTAACAGTGAGTAATAAGTTATTAGGTTTGAAAACTAAAAGAGTTAAGGTTTTCTGTAAAGAAGGAGAGACTATATTTCAGTCTCTTAAAGATGCTTGTAAGTCTCTTAAAATATCCAGAAGTACACTTAGTAGATACTGTATAAATAAATCTACTATAAACAATTTAAGATTTGAATATATCTAACAGAAAAATAAAGATGGAAGAGAAGAATAAAATGAAAGTTATAAAGGGTGACAAAGATACTCCAGAAGTGAGAAAGCTAAGTTATGAGGAACTGGAGAATACTGCACATCAATTGTCTGAACAAAGCAGACAGTTATATATGCAGAACCAAAAATTAAGTAAAGCTCTGCAAGAATCTAATCTTACTAACTTCTATGAAAGACTGAAATGGTTGTGGACAGTAATTACCTCTACTACACCTTATATTTCAGAAGATTTCAAACAGAAATGTGGTGCAGAATTTGAATTACTAATGGCTCAACCTGAACAGGAATCTAATGAAGAAGTAGAGGAGGGAGAATAAGCTATGGCTAAGCAAGTGGATTCAATAGTGAGGATTCCTTGCAAGGTAGATGGTAAGTTCTTTAGATATTGGTTCGAGTTTCTTACTCCATTCCATAATCTCACTGAGAGAGAAATGGATGTTATTACATCCTTTGTGAAGCAAAGATATGAGCTTAGTAAGGTTATAAAGGATAATGAGATACTTGATAAGGTTACTATGAGTGAAGATACTAAGAAGAAAGTAAGAGAAGAATGTGATATATCTCTTCCCCACTTTCAGGTCATCATGGGTAAGTTAAGAAAGAATAAAGTCATCATTGATGGGAAGATAAACCCAAGGTATATTCCATCAGTAGATGAGAAGAATGATTCATTCAAGATGATGTTATTATTTGATTTTTCATGATATACTCAGAAGTAATAAAACAAGTATCTATAGAACTTGGATTACCACCACAAGTGGTAAAAGAAGCCTATGAGTCCTATTGGACTTTTATTAGGAATAACATCAAAGCCTTGCCTCTAAAGGAAGACCTAAGCAAAGAGGAGTTTGATAAGTTGAGAACCAATTTCAATGTTCCAAGTATCGGAAAAATGTCAGTCACATGGGAAAGATATTTGGGCAAGAAGAAACAATGGGAGCTACTAAATAGTATGAGACATGTATAGTAGAGAGTGGTATGAGAAAAATAAGGAAAAAATAGCAGCCCAACAGAAAGAGTATTATCAAAATAATAAAGAAAAGAAGAAACTTTATAGGAAACAATATTATCAGAATAATAAGGATAAAGCTAAATTGTGGAAACACAATAATAATTCTGAGGAGGCTAAAAACTATAGAAAGCAATATTACTTAGATAATAAAGAAAAGTGGGAAAACTATAAGAATAATATGACAGATTCCCAAAAAGAATCAAGATTAGAAACTGTTAGAAAGTTAAAGAAGTCTTATGGTCATTCCCACAAATCAGAACTCATAGCACTTAAAGGTAATAAGTGCTCTATATGTGGCTTAGAATATAATGGGAAGAATGGGGCAATATTTGATTTTCACCACATAAATCCAGAAGAGAAGGATTTTAATATAACCAGTTATTTAAGGCATTATAGTAAAATTCCTGAAAGAATTTATAAAGAAGTGGAAAAATGTATTTTACTATGCTCTAATTGTCATAGATTAGAACATTCTGATGAATACTAGGTAAACTAAGTTGTACTTATGATAGGATGATAGGAGTTAAGAAAAGATTTGAACATATAAGAAGATTAAGAGATGATTACAACAATCAAAAAAGTTAAACCCATGTTTAATAACATGGTAGTCACTTTAAATAAATACCCTAATGACCTAAAAACTGCTGGAGGTATTATAGATAATACCAGAGCTGGCTCAGTAAAAGAATATCAAACAGTAATAGCTGTTGGACCAATGATTAGAGGTATTGAAGTAGGGGATATAGTATATATCAATCCTAAAAGATACGCAGTAATGAAACATAAACCTGGATCATTGCAAGATGGGGTTATTAAGGATAACCCTGTAATTGGGTATAAGTTTGATATCATTGAAATTGATGGGGTTGAACATATGCTGATCCAAGATGGAGATGTAAAATTTGTAGCAGAGATTGAGGAATTTGAAGAAAATCCTACTATTGTTACTGAATCAAAACTTATAGTATAATATAAGCCTGCTTGAGATATAAATCAGGCAGGCTTTTTTTTTTTAGTTATTTATGTTAGGAACACACAATAGTTTAAGTTTTAATAAACCACAATGGTGGTTAAGACCTTTTGCTTGGATGGCTAGATGTCAATCTCTTGATATTGAGAATCAATGGAAAGCAGGAGCTAGATACTTTGATATAAGAGTGAAGGTTAAAGAAGGTAGGTTAGTATCAGGTCATGGATTAATGACTTATGATATTAATGTAATAGAACAATTATATATACTAGAGGAGTTAGCAAGGATGAATAATGAAACTTGTTATATAAGATTTATTATGGAGAGTAATAATAACAAGGAGCATGTTACATCTACCTATGATACAATTACCTCATTATTTGTACATTTAAACTTTCTTGGTCTTATAGTTAAATCAAACTGGGAGTATTTAAGAAAGTCCGATTATTGTGTAGATGAGATACATGGTTATAAGTTCCTTACTTGGAAAGATTTCCTATTCCCTAAATACTGGGCAAAGAAATACAGAAGTAAAAATCAGGAAATAGATCATACTGGTAAATATTTAGTATTAGATTTTATAGAAATGTATAATAAGTAGTTATGAGATTATTTAAAAGGGATGGTTATAATTTAGTTATATCTGATGAAGCTTATGCTTTAAAAGCATTTAGACAGATATGGAATAGAGATAAATCTCTCTCAAAGGAGAGGGCTATTACAGAGCTTGGATATTGTTACTTTATGGAGGACTCCAGAAGTGATTACAAGTATATAATAGATGAACAGGAGAGGAAAGAAGCTATTAAGCAGGGTGAAGGTATGAAGGATAGCTGGGAACCTGATACTACTGTAAAAGAGGCTCAAGCACTATATGCAAGTTTTAAGACTACTTCTGAGTTACTACTTGATGATACAAGGATGCTTGTAGATAAGTATAGAATGAAGTTAAGGAGTATGGATTTAACTGAACTTGATATAAAGGAGACTAAGGAATTGGGTGCTATTATTAAACTTATACCATCAATGGTTAAGGACTTAGATGAAGCTGAAAGAGCTATTGCTAAGGAATTGTCACAGAATGACAAGGTAAGGGGAGCACAAGAAAAAGCAATTTATGAGGACTTGTAATATGGAAATAAATGATATAGTAGAAGGTTTAAATCAATATTATGAGACATTTCCTAACAGAAGAGTAGGAAACTTTGTACTTAGAAAGGTGATAGAAAATAATATAGTTGTTAAGTCTCAGAAGTTATATAGGGTACAGATTTATTTTGTAGGTAAAAAAGGTCCTCATGTAGCTGTTGAGACCAATATACATCATAGAGTTGTTACTGATGCAGAGGAAGCCAAAGTCTTATCTCTCCTAACCACTTCTATTACCAAATCTCTTCTGGAGTATATTAATACACAAAACTTTAAGGAGCTGTGCAATGATTCAAATGAATAAATATCAAACTGAGCTGACTGAGGAACTAATGAATACCCTTCCTCAGGAGGTTCAGGAACAGTTACTTGAGACTCTTACTACAATAGAGTTTATAAAGAGGCTTATATCTCCTAACAGACCTTATGCAAAAGACTTACCAAGAGATGAAAAGGGCAGGATTATAGTAGATATTACTAATCCACACATCATTGAGGATGCTGATTATTTCAGACAACCAGCTATTCATTTCTTAAAGTATGGATGTTACACTTTCTTAAAACCTAATAGTAATCCTAATTCAGAGTACAGGAAACATTGGGATGAAGAGAAAAGAAGATGCTATGAGGGTTATGTGAGAGAATCAGATGGAGAATGGGTTACAGGCTTTAACTATTGGTTTATGAACTATTGTCCTATGATGGTTAATAAGCTAATAGAAGGCAGGAAGAAAGCTATCAGAACTGAGGCTTTTCCTTTCTTCTTTGAGGGTATATACTGGAGATTCCATTACCTATGGCAAGCAAGAGAAAGTGGTAAACATGCTATTGAATTAGCAAAGAGAGGTTGTGCTAAGTCTTATAGCTTAGCAGCAATTATGAGTCATAATCTTATACTTGGAGAGAGTGAGGAATCAAATAGAAGGGTTATTACAGTACTTACAGCTTATCAGAAGGAATATCTGAAAGATGATAAGGATGGTACTCTATCTAAGTTCAAGCCTTCAATTAACTTTAGCTTTGCTAATACTCCTTTTCCACATCTTATGTTGAAGAACTCTCCTAATGAGATGTCTTGGCAAATGGGTTATAAGGATGAATATGGTGTAGAGAAAGGCTCTCTAAATCAAGTACTTGCTGTATCTGCAAAGGATGATAGTGAGAAGTTGAGAGGTAAGAGAGGTTGGATTCTATTTGAGGAAATGGGTTCTTTTAAAGGATTGCTTTCTCTTTATGATATTACCAGAAAGTCTGTAGAGGATGGTGACTATACTTTTGCTACTATGTACCTTGTAGGTACTGCTGCTGAGAGTGAGTCTGACTTTAGTTCAGCTAAGACTTTACTTTATAATCCAGATGGTTATAATATATTATCTATAGATAATGTATTTGACAGACCAAAGCAAGGTAAACCTAAGTTTGGTTTCTTCTTTCCTTCATATATTAATAGAGCAGGATGTTATAATAAGGATGGTGTATCAGATGTAGTTAAGGCTCTTATAGAGATTCTTATTGCAAGATATAAGGCTAAGTATAGTGCTGACCCTAAATCAGTATTGAGAGTAATTGCTGAGGACCCTATTACACCAGCAGAGGCTATTATTAAGGTCAAAGCAGCATACTTCCCTATTACTGCTCTTACAGAAAGATTAAGCCAATTAGACCAAGATGTACATGCTTATGATGATGTATATATTGGTAAATTGGTACAGAATAGTAATGGAGTTGAGTTTACTCCAACCAGTGATATACCTATCAGAAAGTTTGGAGTAGAGAATGATACTCCAGGTGCTGTGGAAATCTTTGAAATGCCAGAGAAAGATAGAAGTGAAAAGATTCCCCACACAAGGTATATTATTGGTCATGACCCTGTAGATAATGACCAAGCTGAATCTTCCTCTCTCTCTTCTACCTTTGTTCTTGACTTATGGACTGATAAGATTGTAGCTGAGTACACTGGTAGGCAATCATTTGCAGATGACAACTTTGAGATAGTAAGGTTACTGTGTCTGTTCTATAATGCAAAATGTCTGTATGAATCAAATAAGAAGGGTATATTTGCTTACTTTAGTAAGATGAATTGTACTCATCTACTGGCTGATACTCCAGAGTTCTTAAGAGACAAACAGTTAATTAAGTATAGTTCATTTGGTTCTAATGCTAAGGGTGTCAATGCCTCAGCAGCTATTAATGCTTATGCCAATAATCTTATAAGAGATTGGTTGATGAAGCCTGTTACTATTATACAAAATGTTGATGGGGAGGATGTAGAAGTGACTATATATAATCTAAACTTCTTAAGAAACAGAGCACTAATTGAAGAGTTAATTGCATTTAACCCAGAGATAAATGTGGATAGAATTAGAGCATTAGGTATGGTTATGCTATATAGAGAGGAGAAGATGGTTCTATATCAAGGAAACCCTTCAAGAGACTCAGAAGAAGTACCAAAGGATTATTTAGGGAATGATAAGTTCTTTACTGAGAATTATAGGGCAGTACAAGTGCCTTTTCAGAAACCCAGTAAATTTAGTACAGAAGATGCAATTAAATAAACAAATCACTTATGTACTTGACTAAATGGACTTTTTTACTTACTTTTGCAAAATGGAAGAAAGAAAGTATATAGTGTATATTCATAAGAATAAGATAAATAGGAAAGTATATGTGGGTATAACCCACTATACTAATCCTGAGAAAAGGTGGAGAGGTGGTAGAGAATATAGAAGGAATATATTATTTAATAAAGCCATAGAGAGATATGGATGGGATAATTTTGAACATGTTGTTTTATTTAAAAATCTACCACAGGAGATTGCTTGCAGAATTGAAATTTTACTAATAAAAAGATATAGAAGCAAAAATATTTGCTATAATATAGCAGATGGAGGTCAAGGGATTTCAGCTATGAATGAGGTGATAAGAAGTAAAATAAGTAAAACTACTTCTGAAAGATTACTTGGAGATAATAATCCTATGAAACATTTAACCCCTGAGCAAAGAAAATTTCATTCAGATAAAATGAAAACAACTTGGGCTACTACAAATATTTTAGAAAAACTTAGAGAGGGAATTAGAAGAGGAAAAGAGCTTGGAAAATATAAAGGCAATCATAATAAAATGTCTGAACATACTAAACAAGCCCTAATCCAATCTAAAATAATACCAGTTCTATGTTTTGATTTGAATGGAAATTTTATAAAAGAGTATAAATCTATAAGTGAAGCTAATATGGAATTTGGTATAAATAAAAAATCTTCAAACATATCAAGAGCTTGTAAGAAGGAGAGAAAAACTGCTTATGGGTTTATATGGGAATTTAAGGAAAAGGAGGTAGAATATGGAACTTAATTTTCCAAGACAGATGCTTCCTTTCTCTAAGAAGACTAAGCAATGGAGAAAGGATTGTCTGTTGTGGGCTAATCAGAAGACATTCTTCAATTATAGCTTGGTTAGGAAGTCAGTAATCCATAAAAAGATAAACTATGACTTACTTAATGGTAGGCTACACATGTCAGACTTAGAACTGGTACTCAATCCAGATGGTATAAAGGCAGCTTACATTCCTGATAGGTTACAACATTATCCCATCATGAACAGTAAATTAAATGTACTTAGAGGTGAGGAAAGTAAGAGAGTATTTGACTTTAAGGTTGTAGTAACCAATCCAAATGCTATCTCAGAAATAGAGGACAATAAGAAGAATGAGCTATTACAAAGGCTTCAAGAAATGATAACTGACACCTCAATATCTGAGGATGAATATAATATCAAACTTGAGAAACTGAATGACTATTATACCTATGAATGGCAGGATATAAGAGAGGTAAGAGCAAATGAATTGCTTAACCATTATATCAAGGAATATGATATTCCTCTTATATTCAATAATGGCTTCATGGATGCAATGACTTGTGGTGAAGAAATCTATCAATGTGATATTGTAGGTGGAGAACCAGTTATTGAGAGAGTGAACCCATTAAAGATTAGGATATTCAAGTCTGGGTACAGTAATAAGGTGGAAGATGCTGATATGATAATCCTTGAGGATTACTGGTCTCCTGGCAGAGTAATAGACACATATTATGATGTATTATCTCCAAAGGACATAAAGTATATTGAAACTATGCCTGATTATATAGGTCAGGGAGCTGTTGATCAGATGGATAATATTGATGAAAGATATGGATTTGTTAATCAGAATATGATTGGTGATGAAATAACTGTCAGAGATGGAACCTATTTCTTTGACCCAGCTAATCTATTTACAGAGGGTATAGCAAATTCACTACTTCCTTATGACTTAGCAGGTAATCTTAGAGTTCTGAGATTATACTGGAAATCAAAGAGAAAAATACTTAAGGTTAAATCTTATGACCCTGAAACTGGTGAGGAAGAATGGAACTTCTATCCTGAGAACTATGTAGTAGATAAGGAAGCAGGAGAGGAAGTACAGTCATTCTGGGTTAATGAAGCATGGGAGGGAACTATGATTGGCAATGAAATATTTGTCAATATGAGACCAAGATTGATTCAATATAACAGATTGAATAATCCTTCAAGATGTCATTTTGGTATTGTAGGTTCAATCTATAATCTTAATGATAGTAGACCTTTCAGTTTAGTAGATATGATGAAGCCTTATAACTATTTATATGATGCTATTCATGATAGATTGAATAAGGCTATTGCTTCAAACTGGGGTTCTATCTTAGAGCTTGACTTATCTAAAGTTCCTAAGGGATGGGATGTTGGTAAGTGGATGTACTATGCAAGGGTAAATCATATTGCAGTTATAGATAGTTTCAAGGAAGGTACTATAGGAGCCTCTACAGGTAAACTGGCAGGTGCTCTTAATAATGCTGGAAAGGGAATGATTGAGACTAACATAGGTAACTACATTCAGCAGCAGATTAACCTTCTTGAGTTTATTAAGATGGAAATGGCTGAGGTTGCTGGTATATCTAAACAAAGAGAAGGTCAGGTTTCTTCAAGAGAAACTGTAGGTGGAGTAGAAAGAGCTACTCTTCAATCAAGTCATATTACTGAATGGTTATTCACTATACATGATGATGTAAAAAAGAGAACTTTAGAGTGTTTCTTAGAAACTGCAAAGGTAGCTTTGAAAGGAAGAAACAAGAAGTTCCAATATATTTTATCAGACACATCTACAAGAGTAATGGAGATTGATGGTGATGAGTTTGCTGAGGCTGACTATGGTTTGGTTGTAGATAATAGTAATGGAACTCAAGAGCTTCAACAGAAGTTAGATACTTTGGCTCAAGCTGCATTACAGACACAGACCTTATCCTTCTCTACTATCACTAAGCTATACACTTCAAGTAGTTTAGCTGAAAAGCAAAGACTAATTGAAAAGGATGAACAACAGATTAGAGAAAGACAAGCACAAGCCCAGAAGGAACAACTTGAAGCTCAACAACAAATAGCTGCTATGCAGCAACAACAAAAAGAGGCAGAACTTCTCCAGAAGGAAGAAGCTAATATAAGGGATAATCAGACTAAGATAATAGTAGCTCAAATACAATCAGATAGTTCTGGTGAAGAAGATGGAATTGTAATTAATGATTATAGTCCAGAAGCTAAAGCTAATCTTACTGAGAAAATAAGAGAGTTTGATGAAAAACTTAAGCTTGATAAAGATAAATTGAAGCTGGATAAGAAGAAAGCTGAAACTGATGCAAGTATAAAGAGACAAGCTCTAAGAAAGAAGAGTAGTACAACTAATAAATAAAAGATATGAAGACAATAAGAACTTTAGTAATAAGTCCTAATGCCCCTGACACTAACTCAGTATGGCTGTATAAAGGTACAATGAAGTACTTTAACAATGGGGAATGGGAGACTGTAGGAGGTGATTCAGAACCTTATGTACTCCCTAAGGCTACTACCAGTGAAATAGGTGGTGTAAAACAAGCTACTAATGTAGGTGATTTGGTTACTGGAGCTGAACTTGCAACAGTGGTTACTAAGGTAAATGCAATTCTGTCTGCATTAAAGGTGGCAGATATAATGGTTAAGGATTAAATTAAATACTATGTTTTTTACAGAAGAAGACTATAGAAAAATAGAAAAGTGGCTGGTGAGTAAGGGTGTTATGGATACTCAATTCTCATCAGCAGCTCCTCTTGATGGAAATGAGACTGTAGCTATTGTACAGAATGGTAAGAATGTAAATACTACCATAGATGCTTTAGTTGAAAAGTTGTTTCTATTAGGAGTAGATGACTTCTTAAATGTAACTGATAAGTATGAACAACCTGCTATTCCACTAATTCAAGCTATTAGTCTAATTCCTTTTAGACATAGAAAAATAGGTCAGGTTATTACCTTTTTAAATGAAGATAATAAGTGGGTAATTTATCAGTTTCAAGGCTCTTCACTCACTCAGTGGAATAATCCTACTCAATGGGTAAATGTTATTGGTTCTGCTATTACTGGAGAATTAGTACCTGATGAAGAAGACTTAACTGGGATTAAAGAAGGAGACAAGACTGTACTTAAATTTAAGAATAAAGCCTATAATACTGCTAATTTCTCAGGTTTAGGTAGAGTATATCTTAGGAAGAATATAGCTGGAGGTAGGAATATACTTACTCAACAGATGATTAATCAGGAGAATACAAGATATATTCTTCAATATGATTATGACTTAAATGGGCAGACTATAACAATACCTGCAAACTGTGTAATAGAATTTGAAGGAGGTAGTGTAAGTAATGGAACAATAATTTTGAATGGTACTAAGATTATTGGGGAGAATATTGGTATTATTAATATAATGGATGATACCTACTCAAGTAAAGTTAAACTTGGTGAAGGTGTATTACCTTTAGTAGTTGAGCTGTACTTTGCCAGTTTACATAATTGCACTATATATACAAGATATAAAATAGGAACTCCTAAAAGGTATGGAGGGGTTGGAGATGGCATTACTGATGATTCAAATGCCATTCAATGTGCTTTAGATGTAGTTTCTTATAATGGAGGATGGGTATCTTTTAAAAGAGAAGACAATAGTAATAGTAACCTGTGGCTTACAACAAAGCCATTAAATGTTATTTCAAGTACAACAGACTCCACATTTAAAAGAGAAACCTCATCTATTAAGGGTATTATTGGGGATACATCTGATAAATATACAGATAATCCTACTACTCTTATTGGAAAGAATTTGGGGTCATTAGAAGCAGTTTTAGTACTAAGTGGTCAAGGTAATACAAGGGCTAATCATGTTGAACTCCATAATATAAAGATTACAAATTTGGATGATAGTAATTCTGATAATAGTTTTTGTTTAGATATTGGAGCTGCGGAAGATATTCAATGTACAGGTATTGATTGCTGGGGTAAGAATGGGTTATTAATGACTTCAAGTAGAGGCTCTTTTGGGAGCTTTGCTTTTATAAATGTAAAATTTGATACTTGTCAATTTGGTATTCCAAATGAAAGAACTACTTATGGTTTTGCTGTAGCTGATAGAAATTCACTTGATGGTGGAAGCACATACTTATATGATAATACTTCCTTTGTAAACTGTCAATTCTGGGGATTAACTATGTTTAGTTCAAATGTACTAAACTGTACAAATTGTATGTGGTATAATAATAGTAATAGACCAGCAGTAAATATAAAAACAATATACCCTGATCATACATTTAGTAAGGATTATACAATCCAATTTAGTGAAGCTATTATAATAGGAGCTGCATTTAATGTATCCTTTAATTCATGCTTCTTTGAAGATTGCTCATATATTGTAGATGTTCTAAAGAAGAGATATACTGATACTAATCAACATGTTATATCTTTTAATGACTGTTTTATTAATGGGTTCTTAAATAATGGTGAAGTAGCTCAGTATATAGCATATAATGAGGCGGCTTATGTAAACTTCAATAGTTGTACTATAAGAGCAGATTATTTGAATAATACTACTGGAAAGTCTGCTTTTCCACAGTGGCTATTTAAAACTATAGAATACTCAGTAAGTTCTGATAATAGGGCTGTCTTCAATGTGGACAATTGTGAGTTAATTATGTATGATTACAAGTTTAACCCACAAACTAAATGTATAGGAAGATTTGACAATATCAAATTTATCAGTAACACTGATCTACCAAGTACATTTACTAATATAATAGAGTTTCCCTCAATAGCTAATATAGTTCCTAATGACACTAGAAGAAGTAATAGAGTTACTGTAGAGAAGGATGGTATTCTGCACGGCTTTAAGATTATAACAAGTTTACCTTGGTCTACAGTATCTCCTCTCCTTGATGGAGACTTAAAGATGAATGTTTACTTTGGTAAATCAGATTCTGATAGAATAACTGTTAATTTAACTAAGAATAATTTTATATCTCTTAGGAATAGAGCTGCTATCATATTTTATACTGATTTAGCTAAGAGTCTTACTATGAGATATGGAGAGACTTATTACTTTACAATTGCTTTTACAGGGGATAGAGCTACCTTATGGGCAGATCAATCTATAACTCAATTATCTTTATATAGTACAAGTAAAGGAAGCTTTATACAGCCATTAGCATTTGATGAGAATAATAATGATATTACATATATTCTAAACAATACTGCATATAATATGGATGGTACTTTAAAAAATAGAGTAATACTAATACAATAAAAGATTAAAGATATGTTAGAATTAAATGTTAAAATGTCAATTATACAGGATACTGTAGCAGGTCCTGGGACTACTATATGCACTATGACAACTACAGGGGGCATTGCCCCCTATGTCTACTCCATATTTGATGATGTAAGTGTCAGAGATACTTATACTATATCAGGGAATAAGGTAGTTACTACAAGAGTAATAAATGTAAATGAAGCTCTTAATTTTGCAGTACATGTTGTAGATCAGAGTGATCCTCAAGATAGTGCCACATCAGGCTTATTAATGCCTATTATGCAAGCTGCTGCCCAGAGTAGGTTTAATAAACCTAATGTAATTTATAAGATAACTAACGATATAAATTTACATGGTAAAGTTCTTACTATACCAGCTAATTGTACACTAGATTTTCAGGGAGGTAAGTTCATTGATGGCTATATAGTAGGTAACAATACAAAGATCATAGCAGGTATAAATCAAATATTTGACTATGTACAACTTAGTGGTACATTTATTGTAAATAACAGCTACCCAGAGTGGTTTAGGGCTGCTTCTAGTAGTAGTGCAACTGATTATATTCAAGCAATTCAGTTTGCATTAGATGCTTTTAAACATACAAATATAGTTACTGATATAGATTTAGGAGGTGGAACTTTGACTATTCCTACTGGTTGTACTCTTAATTTTCAGGGAGGATCATTTATTAATGGTACTGTAATTGGAGATAGTACAAAAACAAACCTACTATTATCAGTGTTTGATGGTGACTTTATATTTGGTAATGAGTATCATAATTATAGTACAGATATAGATCATCCTGTAATCATAGAAAACATGAAATGTATCTTTCATAAACATTTCATATTAAATTCGTATTTATCTTTTAAGAATTGTGATGTTGAGGGGATAGATACAAGTATTGATGTTACTGGCTTATATGATAGGGATGAACAGGAAGGCAATGGAACTCCTACTTATTATACTAAGATTGCAATATTATTAGATGGAGGATCGCTAAGTAACAGTACTATTACCTTTAATAATTCCTCTACTAAGACTTTTGATAAGGCATATAAGATATTTGTAACACTATTAAGAAGTAATGCAGTTGTGTACAACTGTGATTTTAAGGATTTTACTTCATCAATATATGGAAATCTTACAATTATAAATATATGGCACGATTCTCTATCTAATGTGAATAACTGTACTTTCTCTAATATGTCTTCTGTAGCTGTAGGTACTATTGGGGGTAGTGCTCCAGGTCAACCTTCTGGTGGGTCTGTAAGAGCTATTACAATAGATTTTTGGACTACAGACCCTTATCTGGGATTGACTAATATTTCTAATTGCTCTTTTAGTAATATAAGAAGTGTAGATAATTCTGGTACAGAAGTGAAGCATGACTGTGATGGTGTGTATATTACAGGAACAGCAGATGGTGTGATTGGTTATTACAGGGATGTATTTATTCAAAGCTGTGTGTTTACTAATGTAAGAAAGAGAGCTATTAAGGTTCAAGCAGAAGGTGTGGTAATAGATAACTGCCAGTTCAACTATGATATGCCTAATCAAAGTACTCTCATAGATAGTATTATTGGTTTTATGTCTCATAATTTAACTATAAGAAGGTGTACTATTACTACTTTAGATACTTCTTATAATATAATTCATCTTTACTCTGGTAATTTAGTTATAGATAACTGTAGTGTAAATACTTTAGGGTCTCTTCTTCTTAACTCTGTGCTATCTCAAACAGTTAAGATAGATAATTGTAATATAGTTTGTAAAAATAGATTAGCATATCATGGAGCAGATTTAATAGGAACAGGTACTAATGATATTAAAATATTAAACTCTACTCTTAATATTGGAAAGTCCTTAAGGGGGCAAAATGGTAATATATGCTTGTATAACAATTGTATTATAGATACAGCTAATCTTAAGGAGGCTCATTCATTTGCACCTAGTTCAACAAGTTACTTTGAAGGGATTACTGTAAAAGATTCTATTCTTAACTTTGATATATCAGATATTGATACTAATGTAGCTTTGATTGAATTTACTAAGGAACTTAATTTTAATAATAATAGAGTTAACATCAATTCTAATCAAAGCACTCCATCTGTAGGGATGGTATTTAAAAGTTCATATAATGTAGAAGGTTTGAATATTAATATTGATACTGTGTATTTTACACAAACTCATAATTCATCTCTTATGATGTTTAATGGTATAACAGCAAATGCAACATCACCCTGTTACATAAAAAATATAGATTTAAGTACATTTGGAAGTATACAATCTATAAGTTGTAATGTAGGCTCTCCTACTACTTTTGTGACCTTTGAGAATATCAGAGTAGATACGGAAAATAATCAATACTTGCTTTTATATGGTATAAAGAATGTTATATTTAGGAACATTTACTCTATACCTAATACTTATAGTGATTCTGGAATTACTATTAATTACACTCTTCCCTCAAATATAATATTTGAGAGAGTATATTTAAAACCTTCTACACAGAGTGCAGGTCAGGATTTTCTGAAAGCTATAAGAAGTATAGGAGGGGAAGGTTACATATTAAATACTATTGATAATGTAATTAGAAGAAAGTATATATTTGATAGTGGACAAGAAGTATTCCTTTCTATAAGTAATACTAATATAAGTGGGGAAACTCCTACTTTGCAACCTACTGATGCTGGTATATCTAAGTATCATATTTCTAATAAGAAATACATTCTATGGAATGGTACAAATTGGGTAAACATAGATGGAAGTGCTTTAACTTAAATAGTGTAATTATAAAAAAAAAAAGTATGGCAAATGTACAACAATTGGTTAAAAGAGTACCTCAAGGTGTTACTAATGTAAGTCCTATTACTGCTGTTAGAGCAGTGAAAAGTGAAGAAACTGGTTATACCTTAGATGAAATTCTTACAGGCTTTAATATGTTGTTCCTATCTTATAATGTTAGTGCTGAGATAACAAGACTTCAAGTCCCAAACTCCTTTAGGAGGGAGGGACTTTGGATTACCTATGTAACTTATGATAAAACAGTTGTTACAGAATGGTATAACTCTAATGATATTGATGATGATACATGGAAGTCTGATGCTAACTGGAGGTTAGGAAGTAACATGCTTGTAGGAGATATTAGTATATCTTCTGAGGGTAATTGGGTTATTAATGGGGTAGATACAGGTTCTAAAGCTCAAGGTCCTCAAGGTATTAGTCCTATACTTAGAAATAATCAAAATAAGCTTGAAGTGTCTTATGATGAGGGGAAAACATGGAGTGTTATATCAGACTACATTGCAGCATGGTTTAGATTTACTGGAACAAGTGGTAGTAGTCAAGCAGATAATATAGGTAAGATACAAATTAGTAGAGATAATGGAACTACTTGGACTGACTTAAGTGGAGAATTTACTAATAGTTTAAAGATAACTAAATATGTAACTACTCTACCTTCTGTAACTGGTATTCCTCAGGGAAGTATCTATGCAGTAGGTCCTACTTATGATGCATCAGACCCTAGCCATACTAATCCTATTTACACATTATATGTACTAAGTGATGGAGCTTGGGTTAATAATGGTAAGTTTACTTCAATTGCAGCAGGAGTTCTTCAAACTTTAAGTACATCTGAGACAGAAGTTATGTCACAGAAAGCTACTACTGATGAAATAATGAAGGATAGATACTCATTATATTCAAGTCAAGCTTTCTGGGGAGAGCCAGGAATTGACCCTAATCACTTTGTAGATTTTACAAGTAGTGTACAATTTAATGGTTATAAGGAAGATCCTCTGTGGGATTGTGCATGGGTTCATATATTTAAAGGCAGTAAGTTTATAACTATCACTGGTGCTATATCTTCAACTGTTAGTTACTACAGTAGTACAACTCCTACTGCTGAGTCTTATTTAGGCATAGGTACTACTATACCAAGTACTGCTAAGCTCTGCTTAATTAACTTCACAAAGAAGAATAATCCTAATGGTTATGGTAATCTTATAGTATCTCAAGAAGGAATGGCTGCTACTAAAGGTGAGTTTACTGAACTTAGTAATACAGTAGATACTGTATCTGATAATCTTAAAGCTACCTCAGCATTAGCTGTAGAAATAGCAGCAGACTTTGGTGCTACTCCTATTGGAGTTAATGCTCTTGATACTATTAATGTATTAAGAAATTGGGGTTTTGATGGTGGTCAGTGGGTTAATCTTGAAGGATTAGTTAGTTCAGGTAAGTTATTCTTAAAGAATAATCAATACTATACTGCTCAAAATATTAAGGCATATCCTAGTATCAATGCAATGTATATTGCAGCATTTGATGCTAATGATAATTACTTAGGTAGGACTGTTATATCTCTCCAACCTGATTTATCAGCTACATTTATTTATACTAAGTTACAAGGAGCTTTCTATGAGAGAATAGTACTAACTGGAGTACAAGGACCTACTGATTACTCAGATATGCAACTTGAAGAGGGATTTACTAAATCACCAATAGAACCATTTAAAGGATATACATTCCAAAATGCAAATGATATAGATTTTATAAACCAAGCTAAAGACCAATACATTCAATACCCTACAGGTAAAAATTATATAGATCAATTAAATTTGTTATATGGTTATTCACTTGATGGAGGAGTAATTGTACCAAATGTAAGAGGTATATTTTCTAATAAACTATTCCTTAAAGATGGTACAACCTACACTGCATCAGGAATTCCTATCTATGCAGCTAATATCAAGAATATGTATATAGCATATTTTGATAAAGAGAATAACTTCCTTAAGAGAACTCAACATGCTATGCAAGTAGCAGAAGGTGCTACAAGTGG